>Ga0307507_10007979_pt1 | contig 14940 bp, 20 predicted proteins | sample 7_EM_MG_FD_207223 | JGI IMG/M metagenome (GOLD analysis project Ga0307507, IMG submission 207223) | Populus trichocarpa ectomycorrhiza microbial communities from riparian zone in the Pacific Northwest, United States - 7_EM | ecosystem: Host-associated > Plants > Roots > Unclassified | place... | reverse complement strand
AGGAGCAATATTTTTGTCGGTGTCACCTTGGTGATGTACCATAATACGTGCCCATCCTAAATCTGCAGAATGGGGTCGTGGCACAACTCCTGCGGCATCTTCACGCATGCGGGCGGACGAATGATGCACATCCACGACCTCCCCCAGATACGCCTTGACAGACTCACGAAGGAGGGGTTCCGTGTGGGTAATTACATGTAGTCCAGATTCCGTGGTAGCGTAGTAATTGATACGAGCAGCAGGATGTATAAGGTGATCGTTTGGGCGCAAATGAAGGTGGAAGGTGTCGTCAAAGGCAGAGAGGATAAGGCGGAAGGCGTCATCATGGCGGAGGGTATTGAGCGAGGGTGGACGGCGCTTACTCAGGGACAGCAAGTTTGGTTGGCGGGGTAGTATCTCCAAAGAAAGGATGGATGGATTGGTGACTCTTTTTAGTAGTCTTGCAGGAGCACTGTGGGCTGAACGACAATTAGGATTAAGAACAAAAAGAACAAGTTCAGAACAACTCACCATGAATCGAAGTAGGACATGCGACGAGAAAGAGAACGGCCAGCGCAAGGAATGGGTGGTAGTAAAGATGCATCAATGTTGAAGCTGAAGGAGACCGCCTAAGAAGGGGTAAGGAGAACAAGCCAACAAGCCAAAGTCAGGCTTGGCGTTGGATAAGGGCTGTGTTAACAACATGTTGTTTGCAAGCAATGAGTCCAAGGCCATGCACGACTCAAGCAATACTTGGCGAAATCTCGTTTAACAAGCGTCATTAGGCTGAGGCTTGACTGACCCAGCTTCGTTCAGTTGAGGGTACATTTATTCAAATTTGATTCAATCAGATCATCCAAATATAGAATTGCCGACTCAACCTTTTCTTCTTCTGCCCATCACCATGTCCAACGATTCAATTTCACCAAAAATAAAAAATAAATCTGGTGCTGACACTGAGACCGACAGTGAGTCACCACACATTGTCTTACGCCTTTCTGATACAGGACGTTCAACAGAGGTCAAAAAGAGTAGAAAGAACCACCATAAGCAATCACCACCTACAGATAACTTGACCGAAGGTGCTGTCTACCCTCACCATTTAATATCCTCTTCTGAGCTTGGTCTACACAGAAGTGAAAAGCGAACCAGAGAAGAAAATCAAGAGGCATGTAAATGCCATGGTGGTTGATTCTGTTCAAGGTGTGTCCCTCTCTTCTGAATCTTTTCATACAGTCCATAAAGCGCAACAGATGGTGGGAAGGAGAAGAAGAAGAAGAAGAAACGCAAGCGTGAAACTGAAGATGAATCTGCAGCTGTCGAGGACGCAAGAATATCTGAATCCAAGAAAGATAGGAAAAAGAGACGTAAAGAGGAACAGGCAGCGACAAAAGCTGTCAAAGGTTTTTCCTTGCCGTCGACATCCGTCTTAGATGACGGTGTGTCAGCAGAATGGACCCAGACAAACCCCAACTAACTATATCCGCAGATTCCTCTACACCTTCGATAACCGCCTCTCCGACGCCTTCAACCTCCGCAGAAGCAGCTGCGTTCCTCGATAGACATTCGATAACAATTCACACTCCACCAGATATGCACTCCGTGAAGCCTATAACTGCTTTCGCCCAACTTAATGTTCCATCTGAACTTCAGTCCTCCTTCACCGGCTTCAAGGAACCTACACCTATCCAAGCGTGCACCTGGCCGCCTGCCTTGGAGGGTCGCGACGTCGTCGGTATCGCTGAAACTGGCAGGTAAGAATCTTCTCCTACCCTGATCAAATAATGGACTATTATCTCCACAAACAGTGGAAAAACTTTAGCATTCGGTATACCCGCGCTATCACGACTGATAAAGTCAATTTCCAAATCATCGTCAAATCCAGGAAAGTCGACGATATCCATTCTAGTGCTCGCACCCACCCGCGAGCTTGCTATTCAAACGCATGACACCCTTGCTGCGCTCGGAAAACCCTTCGGTATTGCCAGTGTCGCCGTCTTTGGTGGCGTTCCGAAAGACCCACAGGTAAAAATGCTCAAGAACGCGAGTAAGGCAAAAGATGGTATGACAACAAGAATCATTGTTGGAACGCCTGGGCGAATTTTGGATCTGATGCAGGAAGGTGTCTGTGATCTGAGTGGGTATGTTTCCAATCTTTGCTCTGAATGTATTCCCTCCTGACGGCCTATTCGTTTCTTGTAGAGTGGGCTATCTTGTGCTAGATGAAGCGGATCGGATGTTGGATAAAGGTTTCGAGAATGATATCCGAAATATCATCTCCAGCACGAAACCTACAGCGGAAAGGCAGACGATGATGTGTAAGGTTTTCTTCCGCTCCTCTAAAGCGTCATCCTCATGAACCTGTATCGACAGTTAGCGCAACATGGCCAGAGGCTGTTCGGCGGTTAGCTAGCACTTTTCAGACTAATCCGGTGAGGGTAACAGTAGGAAGCGATGACTTGACAGCGAATAGTCGCGTCGAGCAGAGCGTAGTCGTCTTTGACGACGCCCGTTCGAAAGAGTGAGCACGACGCTTCTTCATGCTTTTCACGGCCTTTCAAACCTTCGTTATTAGCCAGAGGCTGCTAGCCCTTTTGCAAAAGCTATCGCACAAAAAAACTACTACCAAAGGTGCCTCCGATTCGCTTATCTTGATTTTTGCCCTGTACAAGAAAGAAGCTTCACGTGTGGAGCAAATGTTGAGGTACAATGGGTATTCTGTGGGTGCGCTGCATGGAGATATGTCGCAACCCGCACGGCTTGAGACCTTGGAAAACTTTAAAAACGGTACAACTGGTCTAATGGTTGCGACTGACGTTGCCGCACGGGGACTGGATATCCCTGACGTTGGGGCAGTCATCAACTATACGTTTCCGCTGACCATCGAGGATTATATCCATCGGATAGGAAGAACAGGTTGGTTGAGCCTTCTGTTTACGTGGGGATCATCTCGTTTCATTTTGGTTGATACAGGTCGGGGTGGAAAGACAGGAAAATCGGTCACATTTTTCACTGGGGACAACCACGAGCGATCTCTTGCTGGCGAATTTGCTCGAGTACTGAGAGAGGGAGGGTTTGAGTACGAAGGGTTGAAAAAGTTTCCGATGACGATCAAGAAAAGGGAACATAGCGCATACGGAGCGTTTTTCCGAGATGATATACCAGTTCCCAAGGGACCTACGAAGATTGTTTTCTAGAGACGCTTTTTTTCTAGAGGAGACGCAGTTACTTTATGCCTGTTATTAGGTATTACTGTGCCGGAACAACTGTACTGTCTGTGAACCATCTAAGCTGTGATTTCGAAAAAGCCATTCTGCTCTTCACTACATTTGACCACACTTTTTTCTAAGTCTCCTTGCAGCAATGATGGGCCTCTTCAGCCAGGCAGGATCCACCTTTGGCCGCGTTGTAAAGCCACGCGGTTCACTCGATGGGGGCGAGAACGACAAAGCCCCTTCAGACACAGAGCCCGACGACACCTCTATCTTGTCTGTACCAAGTCTTGGGCCATGTTCACCTGCGATACTGACGACGATCTCAGGGACGAGAATGAAGGCTCCATCATTATATCGTTAATATCCCAGCTGAGGCAAGTCTACAACAATCGCCTTACGCACCATGACTTCGATCTGACTCGCTTTTCTACCCTCCCTTCTCCGAAAATGGACGTGAATTAGAGTGGGGATGGATCTTTCCAAAGTTACCTTCCCTACATTCGTGCTCGAGCCCCGAAGTATGCTTGAGCGAATCACCGATTTCATGTCTCATCCAGATCTAATATTCGGGCAAGGCTTCCTTCCATTTTGCGTCTCTGTCATTCTCATATCCAATCCTCAGTGCCGAGACTTTCGACGATCCAGAGGAGCGGTTTATCCGTGTGTTGCAGTACTACCTTGCAGGTTGGCATATCAAACCGAAAGGTGTCAAGAAACCGTACGTGATATCGTTCTCACCTCCAAAAAGGTGCTCGAGTCCTCTTCAGATATAACCCTGTTCTCGGAGAATTCTTTCGCTGTAGGTATGATTATCCCAACGGTACGCAAGGGTTCTACATCGCAGAGCAAGGCACGTGGAATATCGAACCCAACGCATCTGCCAACTAACGTCCTGATAGTTTCACATCATCCACCTATATCTGCCTTTTTCTATATATCTCCTGCCAACCATGTTCGTATTATCGGGGAACTCCGTCCAAAGTCCAAATTCCTTGGAAACAGCGTCTCAACAACAATGGAGGGTGAGAATCGCGTGACATTACTCGGAAAACCTGATGACGGTGGTGCGTGAACGCTCAAAACTCTTACCTTGCTCGTTTGAATACGCACACTAATTTTTTTATGTAGAATACATCATCACAATGCCTAATATGTATGCCCGCGGGATTTTGTTCGGAAAAATGGTACTCGAGCTGGGGGACACGTGTATAGCCAAGAATGAAAAGCATGGGTATTACTGCGATCTTGAGTTCAAAACCAAGGCATTTTTTCCCTGTGTTATCATTGGTTAAGCTGACCTGTCTTTGCAGGGCTTTTTTTCGGGCACCTACAATGCATTGTCCGGCCGGGTACGTAAGAACTCCACAGAGATTGGAGAAGTATCGGGGAGGTGGAGCCACCTTATGGAAATCAGGAATACCAAGGTGCACAAGGTCGTCGTCGTCGTCGTCCTTTCATTGGTGTATTTACTCGTTTCGTCAGACAGGGAAGAAACGGGTTCTGTTCGATGCCACTAAGGATGGTCAGAATGTGTCCCCCAAGTGGGTTCCACCCGAAGAAGATCAGGAAGCAAACGAATCACGCAGGTGCGTTAAGAAGGCACCTCTACATTTGGATTACTGTCCTTGACGAAATGCCTACAGACTGTGGAAAGATTTAACAGAGGCTATCATGCTCAAGGACATGGAACGGGCAACAGAAGCTAAGTCTGGTGTTGAGGACGCGCAACGAGAACAGCGCCGGAAGATGGAAGAGAGCGGGCAAAAGCATGTGTCTCGTTTCTTCGAGTTAACGAATGGGCGATGGTTACCAAAACTGCAGTGAGTTCTATTTCATATTAACTCATTACGATACTCCACTCATAACTTATCAATAGGGTACCAAACGAGCATCAGGAAGCAACGAAGGCGGTTCAAGAATGGATATTCCCGTCAACACCGTCTTCCTCATCAGAGCTGGTATCCTGAGTTTCACTGCTGTGCCCACACATGCATGGCTCGTCACATACTGACATTGTTGTTTGTTTTGATCAATGTAGTAATTGCAATCTATTCCCCAGTGTACAGTGTAGCACAAACGTTGAACGAGGGTAGGTATATTTACAGATCCGGTAGAAGATGATTATAGTGAAAACAAAAACGTTGAAAAAGAATGTGAGTATGTCGCAGGTGATGGGTGGTATAGATTATATAGAGATATTTGAGCAAATAATATGCGTGGGACAGCTGTAGAAGTGATTGAGATATGCAAGAGAGAGTAAAAAAAAAATTGAATCAACATCAATCAAAAATAATCGTTATCATGACCACCAGCCATCCTCGCCCTGTGTGGGAGCTGCAGATACGGCACTCGGAGTCGGCGATGCTGCTGCTGCTCGATGATATGACGGGTAGGCTGGGCGCCGCGCCTTGGGAGTAGATGGACCAAGAGGGGGGTATCTACTCTTAGGGGCATGAATGCTGGTCGATGATGTTACGTGTTTGCTAACGATGTTGGTGTCAGTGGGAGCGTGCATAGATTGCCAAACAGAGGCTTGTGGTGGTGTATTGGTTCTTCCACTTGTGGTCGAATACGTGGAAATGCGACGGTTCGGCGTGATTGAACGACCATCATAGATCGTGCTCGCTCGAGAATCAGGTCGAGGGGGGGGATGGCTATTACCGTTTGTGATGTTCCTGTTAGGGATTGGGGCCTTGGAGGTCTTTGCTTCGAGGAGCTCCGTTTGAAGATTTCTGACTTTGCTCTCTAGAGCAGACATCTGGTCCCGCATTTTGTTTTCGCGATCCTGAGAGAAAAAGTGAGTTTAACTCGAAAAGTTCTGATATATATATACCTTCGCTAAGCGGTCATCAGCCTCGCGTTCCTCAAACTGGAGCTTCATCAGAGAGTAATCAGCGTCAAGCTGGGCTTGAGTTTGTTCGGCTTGATCCAATTTAGTTTGCGTCATCTCCAATTGACCTTCGTACTCCTTCGCCCGTCGTTCCCATTCAGCCGAACGTTGCTGGGCTTGTGCTAAACTTTGTCGCGCAGTAGTAGCTGCTCGTTCACTGTTAGATACCTTGACTTCTAAATCCTTGAAGCGTTTTTGTAGTGCAGTGTGCTCTCCCTCGAGGGCTTTGCTACGTTCTCGATGTCTACGAAGTTCTTTCAGCTCATCATTATCAGCTTGACCAATCAAGTTGGTAAGCATATCGATTTTTTCAGAAGCGTGTCGCAAATCGTCCCAATGCGTTTGCTGCGATGCAAGTGTATCATGCTGTTTTTGGAGGGCTTCTAGCGCCTGGACAGCGATTTCCTTGTCGCGTGATACAAAGGTGACCTGCAACTCCAAGGACTCCACCTGCCAGGATAAATCAAAAATTAGTTTAGAGTATATCGACGTTTAACAGACCTTGGATTTCGAAGCCTGTTTGTCAGCCACCAACTCCCTGTTGATTTTTTCTAGGTCGGCAATACGTTGCTGGTTTGCTTGCGTTGCGACGTCAGATGATTGAAGCCGCGCTAGCGCCTTCGAAAGTGCTTCTTCAAGTTCCGAATTTCGAGACTCCAAGGTTACGGTTTCTGCTGCGCTCGCTTTGGTTGAGGATTGTAGTTCAGCGACCTGCACTTTCAGATGATCACGTTCTCCCTCAACGACGCCAAGCCTCTCATTCAAGACATCCTTCTCTACCCGAACTTGTCCATGAGCTGCGCGGGCTTTTGTTAGTTGAACTTGATAGTCATTGTTGAGTTTGCGGAGTTCATCCACTTCTCGTTTTGAGTTATCGCGGGATGTGATCATTTCAGCTAGACTCTTGTGTACTGCATTCATGTTGGTAGACAAGGTATCAGGTAGGACGGTTATTTTGTCCAAAACTTGCTTGTGCATCGCTATGAGTTCACCATTACCATGGTTTAGAGTCTGGTAGTTCGCAGACAAGCCTTCAACCGTGGACTTGAGCTCCGTAATGCCATCATTAGGCTGAGATGCCGAGATGATTCCAGCCTCGAGTTTAGCGAAAATATTTTGTTGAGTTGTCTGAAGAGTTGCCAGACAAGAATCAAGTTGAGAGGGAAGCTCAGACAAAGCAGTGGCTATCGTGTCGTGCACCGTGCTTAATTCATTTTGTTGCGTAGTGAGCGCATCCTGTGAAGCGACCACCTGGTCCAATGTTGCGGGAACTCTTTGCAATGGTTCCAACAATCCTGCCATGCCATTTGTAACTTTGCCGGTAACGGTATCGATGTTGAACGCCTTATCTCGAACAGCGAGACGTGAATCTAAGCGTTCGACTACAAGGTCTGCTACTTGTTCCTTGATTTCAAACGCGTCAATGGGAGCGATGGCGCGGCGGACCTCCGCGATTAATTGCAACGTAATTGCGTCCGTGTCGACTGTGGAATTGGGTAGCAAAGGCAAGATTCTGTCCACGATGAGACCAGCAGTCTCGCGTTTATCGGAGGCCAAGTCGATGAGCTGCGAAATGTGCGGCTTGACTGCTTGGGTGAGACGAGTCGTTAGGAACTCATAGTCGATAGGGTCGGTTTGCATGGAGGTCAGCATTGGGTTAAGGACAGAGATAAGTTGTTCCATCAGAGCATCGCGTTCTCGAGCAGGGATGACACGTCCAATGGCTTCCTGGCGAGCAGAGAATTCTGAGATGGCTTCTATAACAGCTTGCGTTGTGTTGCTACCAACCTGTTCAACAATAGGAACTATGTCTTGGATGCTATTACCGGCAGGGCGATTAGGGAGTTGTTCAATGAACTCTTGCAGTTGGGCCTTGAGAACCAGCAAAATCTCTCTGTGGCCTTCCTCAACAACATCTTTGATCAATTCGAAATCCATTTCGCCACGAGCATCCATCTGACTATCCTCCAGGCTGCGACCAGCTGATTCCTGAAGTTGAGTACGGAACAACGAAACCACGTCGGCAATCATAGCCTCTGTTGTTGGTGCCAAACCCTGAGCACCGTTTTGCTCCCATTTTGACAAATCCTGACGGAGCACGGTGAGCTTATCATCCAAAAGTTGACCAAGCACATGTTCAATCTTATGCACCTCCATCCGACTTGTCAGATCCTGAGGTGCCATAGATACTCCTGAAACAGATGAATTATCATCACGAAGGGCATCAGGTAAGGAGGATCTACGACGCGTATGAGTCGTACGTCTCGTCGAGCCAAAAATGTCTTCGTCTCCTGCTGAGTTCGGTCGATCGCCCGGATCTGTGACGTGTCGACTACGCGAAGCTTGGTGTGCGATGGGAGGAACATGTATGTCATCCATCGAAGGGCGACTGAGGTGGTCAAATATTTCCCGAGAGCTAAGTCGAGAACGCACAGCTCGGCGAGTTCTTTCATCGCCATTATTGACCAACGCTTTGAACAAACCAGCCGGGACGGTATTGCTAGAAACAGGGTGCTTGAAATCGAGAGGCATCGGTGCACGCTTTGTTCTAGCGGCAGAGGGTATGTTCAAGTCTTGAGTCTGATTGTCTTCATTTTCCTCAGCCTTGGTTGTGCTATTATCGTTGGATATTTCCTCTGCAGGTTCTGGAGCAGCGTCTTGTTGGCTGACGGCCTTTGGCACGTAAGGTAGAGTGGCAACGGCGGAGAATCCAGCAAATGTAAAGGGTTCAGCGGACGGGTTGAGTTTATGCCTTAAACCAGATACAGATGTCGTATGCCGGATACTTCGAGGAGACTCTAAATTTGGCGGGAATCTAAAGGATGCCATACTATCTCCCTCTTCCATGGAACCACTGGAGTCACGGCGTTGCCTCTTTTCTCGCCCTTGAACCTTGAAGGGAGAGCCTTCAGGGTTTTCGACTGGTGCGATAGGGTCCTGGTGGAATTCGGTCGCAGGGGCGGGCATCTGAGGTACTCCCGCTGGCGGTCTGAAGGTGAAGCCTCCAGGCTTGAATTCAGGTGCAGCAACATTTAATGGTTTACCAAATGATGGAAGACGGGAGTGACTGAGTAGAGGTGCATTTGGAGCCCTGCTATTACCCTCCCAGGAACCAGAACCAGAAGACTCGAGGGGTTTTCCAAACACAAATGGTTTCGCGAAGGGGTTGAGAGAATCTCTTTTACCAAGAGAAGGTTGCGACTGGTGGTTTGTAATATTCGGATACTCGAAATTTTCAGAAGGAATGCGCGAATGTGCCATAGCCGGGTCATGTAGCGAGTATTGCGCAGACGCTACACGAGAATGCGGGAGGGGTGAAAGACCACTTTTACTCAAAAATCCTGTTTGACTCTGAAGGACGAGGTTTTCTTCACTTGGATTGGAGACCATATCGTCGTCTCTGCATGAGGAAAACATCATTGTGTTTTCTGGAGGGCGCGGGAAATTTGGTATGCGCCTTGGTTGGTCCAGTTGCTGAGCAGTTGTGCGATTCATACGACGTCGGACACGTTCACGCCTCGCTCGTTCCTCGTCAGATGGATTTGACCATTCACCAATACTCTGAAAACAATCAGGTTGTCATAGGCCCGCCAATGCCGTCTGTTACACACCTCATTATCGGAACTCTCGTTACCAAGATAAACATCTTCAGATCCGGTCCATTCCCCTATAGCATCCTCCACATCCACGTCATCCCGACCTATATGTTGCTCTGGATGAGTGGCTCCGTCGTCCTGAACCGCATCATCCTCTCCAAAAATGGCATTTAAATTCCCACCCACCGAGCGGAGGGAAAGAGCAGCAGAAAGCCTTGACACATGACGCGAATGAAGTCTGCTATGGGGCGCAGTTGTGCTAGCGCCATCGAAATCTACGACCTCATTGGTTCCGCTCTCCTCCAGCTCCATGTCCTGTGTGGCTACACCACCACCATCCTTCTGAACTTCGTCTTGTTGCACTTCTTCTTCTTCTTCTTCCGGTATGTCCAGACCAAAACCACGGATAAAATCAGGGCGACTGTCTGAGCGAGGGACAGCCGACAACGGTGGAGGGGCCAAAGAAGCTACTGTCACTGGGATACGACCTTGAGGAGCGTGAATACTCTCAGTCACGGCCGAATATACAGAATTCTCTGGCACATCCTGATCAGACGCAAGGGTTGCGTTCGGCCCAAAGGGATTGAACACTAGGGACGGAGCATCGAAGAATGGAGGTCGGTAGGACGGGGGTTGAGCCAGCGACATACTGTGGCCGTGACGATTGGTAACAAATCGGGAGCGTGGTGGTGGCGAGAGCCCGAAGAGTGGCTGAGGTGAGTTTGACAAAGAGTTACCAGCCGACGAGACGTCCAGAGATTGCTGTAGCTTGTTTAATTTGAAGAATAAGAGAGCAGGATCCGCGGGAGATGATATCTAAGGGATTGTTAATACACACGAAACACGTGTAAAACATGAGGTCAACAAACCGATGCAGCCCGAGCATGAGGAGCGTGAATGGACGGAATACTACTTCCTGAACCACGTTCTACTCCCAGCTTTTCGAGCTTCGCTTCAATAGCTTGCTGTTTAATAGCGTCCCAAGCAAGCTAAACAAATTTGCGATGAGATGATGATTCACAGGAGTATAATGAAGATTACCTTTCCTGGCAGGAAAACGTCAACAGTATCAGGCATTTCAAATCTCCACGAGTCAGGGGGGAAAAGCTCTTTTGTCTGCAAATCGACTGGGGGAATGTCTTGATCATGGTAGATAAAGTTATTGATCAGTGGAAATCTAGCCCATGATGGACGCGTCGGGGGTTGGCCATCTTCTCCAGGTACGGTCTCTTTGGGAAAGTTCACAATTACCTTCTTTACCTTCTGAGGGATCGGGGAGGAAGCTCTGGGTACGACGGCGACGGTGGGCAAGGGACTAAGTTTACGAGAAGGACCACCAAGAACTGCTTTTGGCGGCCCACCAATACTGGGCTGCCTCCTGTTACGGTTTGGGAATGGATGCCCAGATAATTGCTGTCCCACAAAGGGAGGAGGCGGACCCAGCATCACGGAAGGACGAGGGAAATGGCCTGTGACAGGGGTAAAGGCATTAAGTGGATGAATTCCAGCAGCGGTCAACTGCGCAACGCTGGCGTTACTCTGGTGTGTCGGGCGACCTGGGGCTGATGGGGCTTGAGGAATGAAGAATGCTTGCATGGGAGTTTGAAGTGAACTGTGCATGGGATATGGAGGATGAAAGCCTTGCTGGAGACTAGTTGGGAGTGCTGGGGAGAACACGCCCTGCCCGCCCACCGGTTGTTGCATGCTCAGATTCTGCGGAATATTGAGCCGGGGCAACTGTTCTCGAGGCCTTGCCATCGTGTTGTGTAGAGGTATGGCGATGGGTATTTCGTGAGTGCTGGCAAACACGGTCGTCGAGAAGTGGTATATATGGAGCTTCCCAAAAGAAAGAGAAATGGGTATAGGATGGCAACAAAAAACCCGTCAAAGCAGGACGTCCACAACCAGAGAATAGCCTAAGTATGGGCCCGGGAAGAAGGAATTTCTTGATGAAAACGACGGGTGACAGAACAAGGTACTGCTGTACAAACAAATATCATTCCACATGCATCACCGAATTCAAAGTGCACGGGATTCATGACTGACATTCCCCGACAATAATATTACCTCTAAACTAATTCTAAATGCTCTTTCATACCATAATTTTTTATGTAGTCAGTCTCAGCGACAGAGTTCAGGTCATCTATGTGACCAGACGCGTTTGTGTGACTCACCATCGGAGCTTGTCTGAACCAGGTTCGTTCTTCGACACCATGTCGCTCGGTCTCCGACGAGCATTTCGTCTCTCGTCGTCAAAATTCGTTGCATTCTCTACCAACACTTGGACCATACATGCCTGGCGTTCTTCTGCTACGAATAACATCCGATTCATGAGCGGAGTAGGTAACACACTCGCCGACATCGACGTGAGTGATTCTTCCTCACTACACCAAACTTAAAACATATGGTGCTTCTAGCCCTCTAGGCTTGAAATTATGAAGAATCAGAAGCCAGGCATTCCACCGCCATCCTCCAGGTTGAAGTTCGGCCACACATTTGTGAGTACTTAGCAGTTGTCTCCCTTGCGTAATTTTAATCGACATATGGGGACAGACTGACCATATGCTAACTATACCATGGAATGTGATATCAGGATGGGGCGTACCTCGAATTCAACCTTGTCAGTATCCATTCTTTCCTAGCAACTCTTTTATCTTAACTCTTTGAAGATGGCCCACTTTCTTTGGAACCCAGTTGCACCGTATTGCATTACGCCCAGACCATCTTTGAGGGCATGAAAGCCTATAGACATGAAAATGGACAGGTAACATTATTTAGACCAGACATGAACATGAAACGCATGAACACCAGTGCTGCACGTATTGCCTTGCCGGTATAGACATCTTTTCGGACAACCTTTAGCATATTAATGGCTTCGACCAGAACTTTGACGGCGTAGCCCTTCTCGAAATTATCAAAGAACTCATTCGGATCGATAAAAGTTGGATACCCAAGGAACCTGGCCACAGTTTATATGTTCGCCCCACCATGAGTGGGCATTTCTTCCTTGATCACAGGTCTATAACTCATTCTATGTAATTTAGTTGGGACGCAACGGGCAGTTGGAGTTGGACCCCCAAATGAAGCTCTTCTTTTCGTCATCCTCAGCCCCGTTGGTCCATACTATCCGGACGGGTTCAAACCGGTGTCGCTTCTCGGCACCACCGAATATGTTCGTGCCACACCTGGTGGTAAGAATGCCTCTCGAACTCGCAATACCACCCCAGCTTACCTTTAGATTCATAAGGAACCGGTGCTTATAAATTGGGAGTTAATTACGCACCGGGAATTCTCCCACAAAAAGAAGCGGCTGCCCTTGGATACGCTCAGAATCTGTGGCTCCATGGGCCTGAGCACTACCTTACCGAGGTCGGAACAATGAACTTGTTTATTGTTTTCAAGAAGGCTGATGGGGGTTGGTCATTTTTGAACCATCGTCAATCTATCTTCAGCGCTGATCAATGATATTCTCAGTTATGGAGCTCGCTTCGCCCCCACTCGACGGAATGATTCTTCCTGGTGTAACCCGTGATTCCGTACTCGCCCTCGCTCGGGCGCATTCGGCTGGAACGTACCAGCTTGAAAACCTGCCCAAAAAGCTCACCGTTTCAGAGCGGCCTGTTACAATGCGGGAGGTTAAAGATGCCTCAATGTCTGGAAGCCTCGTAGAACTCTTTGGTGCAGGTCCGCTACTCCGTTACCTATCGTCTTCTCCGACGCTGATACGTTTTTCCTCGTAGGCACTGCTGCTGTCATCAGTCCTGTGGACAGAATCGGTTACCTTGGCGAAGATGTGCTGATCCCAACTGGGTCAGACGGAATGGGTCCCATTTCAAGACCAATCTGGCAAGAGTTAGTTGGCAGACAGACAGGAACCATTCCTAGCGAATGGAGTGTTGTTGTTTGATAGATCTAAACGGAGGAGACATCTATTTAAAATTTCCCTGACAATATTCGGACGCTTTTTATACGCATACGTAGCAAGTCCAGCTGCAGGTTCGATATACTCTTGCAAATTTCTTCCTGTCCGCTGAGTGCAGAGACTATAGGCCAGACCAAGGCGAAGATAGAACTGATTTCGCTTTCCACCTAAGTCTGATTCTTTGAGGTCTGCTTTCATGCATGTCAAATGTACTTCCGTTACAACCGCATACCCGATGATTCTTAGAACAGACCGACCATAAGGAGGAGCAGTCGGCAAAAGAAAGAGATGGAGGGACAACTTTCGATAGCAAATGGCATTGCACAAGCCCAAGCAGTAATGTGAAATAGAACCGTACAGATGTGAAAGAAAAAACGAGCAGTTTTCTTATTAAAGCATGCCCATGCCATCACCATCGTCCCCATCCCCACCCCAACCACTAGCGACAACTTCTTCCTCTTGCAAGAGGGATTCAGGCATTTCTGGTGACTTCAATTCCCTGTTTGCCGTAAGGGGCGTAGCAGTGGGGTTAGTTGGTTTAGGGCTCGCAGTAGGTGCTCCATTGCCCCCCTGGTTACCGGTGTACCATGTAATCTGTACTGAACCAATTGTTGGAATACTGTTGCCTTTGGCTAATCCCTGAATCAAAAGGTCAGAACGAAGTGGCAATCGTTAATAACGAGGCAAACCTGTTCCGCCGACGCCCGACTCTTGAAAGAGACGATTACATCGCCACCATCGGTTTGCTCGGTGGCTTCCATTTGGCCTGTCGTCTGCTGTTCATTAACATCTGCACCATTTGGTCGCTTATGAGACTTGAGCTAACCTCATACCAATCACGCAATGCTTGTAGGCCTTCTTCACGCACACCCTTAACCAGTAACTTTTTCGGTCGATTGTCGAGCTTCATACTAGCTCGTGGCGGACCGCCACGCATGGCGATAGCACCGCGAAAGTAACTGCGGCCCCGCCCACGGCCTCGATATCCGCGGTAGGACCCGCCCCATGACTGCTCTGTGCTCGTATCAGCAATGCCCAAACTAGCTGCCTAGAACGGGTTTTCAATGATAAGAACTAAAAGCTTCCTAAAGTGATCGCACCTCGGCCTTGAGCCTCTCTAATTTTGTCTTTAAATCCTCAGCGTTATCTTCACCTTCTCCGACAGCACTATGCATCTCGAGTTCCCTGTCGAGCCGCTCTCGCTCCTTCCGGTCGTGCACATCTCGCTTGGGAGTCAAATTTTTTGCGCCGTTCGGAGACGGGACATGGGCGGGTACGGTGGGTGTCGTGGTCATCTCTTCCCCTAATTTCCGCAGCCGGGCCATGATGGTCTTTTTC
>Ga0307507_10007978_pt1 | contig 14943 bp, 17 predicted proteins | sample 7_EM_MG_FD_207223 | JGI IMG/M metagenome (GOLD analysis project Ga0307507, IMG submission 207223) | Populus trichocarpa ectomycorrhiza microbial communities from riparian zone in the Pacific Northwest, United States - 7_EM | ecosystem: Host-associated > Plants > Roots > Unclassified | place... | reverse complement strand
TAATGATACGCACAGAAAGTGAAGCCCAATAGAGTGCAAGGGAAGATGCCACTCACCGTGGTGAGGGCGGTGATGTTGCGCTTGTCTAACTACAGAAAGGGAAGAGAGGCTTATGTGCAGGAAGTTCTGCACGCCAAGCTATCTACAAACATAGGTGTTTAGTGGGTGCTCAAACGCTCCCTTGACTGCTGAAACTACCCTATCGCGGTGCCCTCTCCACACCGGTACTTGTACCGGTAGACTTTTTTTCGGCAGCGTTAATATCGCGTCGCCCTGAAATTTGTGCTCTCCTCAAATTCGGATTCTAGGCTTACACAGGCCAGGCAGTTACTAAAATGACATGGATAGAGCAAGTGATAATTTGCTACTGAATACTAATAATATGAAACCTGAAATTATTTATTAGATCGTAAAAAGAGAGAGGTGTCAGTGTGTACAGAGAAAAATACAATGGATGGTCGAGGGTTTTCCACTCTATTATTACCGGTGTGGCTAGTGTCTAGCCCGCATTGCGCCGGAGGAGGCAACAAATTTGAGGGTGAAGCGATAGCATAAGTCGATGCTACTCGAGTACTGTTGATCACGTGTTGGTGCAACAGTGCCCGCATTGCGCCTGATTGGATGCCGACGCTTGTGCGACCTCAATCTCGGTCACATTCCTGCAATCTCTGAGGTCTGATGTTCACCCCTGGAGTTAAAAAATTCCCCGAGATCGTGCCAAAGTGAGCGCAACACCACACCTTTCACGGGGGCTTGGACGGTTGAAATGGGCGGATAAGATATCTTGCGGTTAGAAAGTGCACAGGAGATATATAGGAGGCACTAGTTAGCCAGAGGGATTCTCCTAACACCGCATCACCTCTATTTGAGTATTCCTTCGCACTCACTACTCCGCGCGTAGAAGATCTATTTATTACTTAATAATGTTCATCACCGGTGCCCCCCTCTAGTTTAGCCCTCGCTCTCAGCCTACTCGAGTAACAGTGTCCACTACTAACGTTTTAAAAGGGTGCGCCTCATCTACAATACACCGCTCCTGCGACACATTCTAGCACAATCGCCACATTCATGCTACTAACCTCCCTAGCCTTAATGTGTAAGCTCCTCTACCGCCTCATCCTGCGACCTAAGCTCCTCTGCCTAACCCGACGCCTCCCGGGGCCTCCCAACCCTAGCTTCCTGGTGGCCAACTTTGTCATACACAAAAAATGCTGTCTAGGGCTATGTAGATGCACACAATTCTGAACCGCAGACTGCTACGGTACCTAGGGATCTCCAATATCGAGTCGGTGTTCCAACAGCGCAAGAGGCGCTGAAGGGAGCGCTACGGACGAAGAACTACATCTTTATCAAACCGCCGCTGGCAGCGAATGATACCGGCAACATTCCCGGAAAGAAGGAGCAGCTGTTCGCGGAGGATGGGGTGCATGGTGCAGAGGAAGGTGCTACTGCCGGCTTTCTCAGGTGCACATATCAAAGGATTGGTGCCCAGGTTTTGGTCTAAGGGGGTGGCAATGACCGAGAAAGAGGCGGAGGTAGTGCGCGCTTCCCGCGGATAGCCGGGAGGAGGGGGTGGTGGTATAGATGGGGAAGTGGCCTGCATCGGCCACGCTGGATATAATCGGCTCTTCCGGCTCCAGCTATGAATTCTGTGCGCTGTAGAGTGCTTCTATAAGCGGTATCAGCTATTCTGAAAAAAATCCCGGCCCCGAGTTAGCCGATTCGTACGATACAATCTTCGGCATGGGTGGTCTATCCCGGATCATGGTAATCTTATCCGTGATATTTCCCTCCCATTTGTGCAGTCCCTGTGGCTAAAGCGAACCTGCAACATTGCGCACGCGCTGTCAACTATCGGACATGTGACCACGCAAATCATTGACGCCGAAAAATCTACCTTAGCTACCCCCAGGAAGACCCCAAATCTAAAAAAATACACTTTGTAATGCTAGGGAGTCCAGTATGGAGACTAAATAATGACCTTCCTAGTCGCGGGGCACGAAACCACCGCTACGCCGATGATCTAGGCCATACACTCCCTATCCCAACCAAAAAATCACACACGCAATCCGGCCTCCGTGCCGAAATACATCCTGCATTCTCCTCCAGCCTGCCGACGACCACCACATACGACCAGATCTCCAGCCTAAACTATCTCTCACATGTCACGTCGGAGGTGCTTCGCCTGTATTCTCCTGCTGGTGTGATCCCGGTTGTGGAGGCCGAGGATACGACGGGGTACTCATGCCGAAGGACACATCTACCATGCTCTCCCCGCTCCTCGTTCGATAAAGCCTATTATGTATCAGCCAGTCCCGGGCCCTCCCTATAGAGTACATCACTATCCTTTTATCCTAGAAAAAGCACAAGGTTTCATCCTTAGCCAAGAAAATAATACTTCTAAGCAAGAAAACCCGATCGTGAAAAATGATAAAAAAATCAGCTTATTTCTTTAAAAATGTTCAAATATGTGAACGCCAGGGGCATGATCTATTCTATCTGGATAATGCTAGGCAGTTGCGTGGGGTACTGCAAGGACACACTAAGCGAGGAGGAATAGTAGTAGAGCAGATTGGTAGTTCAATAACTTTTATTCTTTGAGATAAAATGGAGACAGCACCCATCCGGGTATACGGCCACCAATGGCATTATGTCCTGAGGGGTAAGCCAACCCAATCACCGATTCCATCACTGCCCTAGTACCTCTGGTATGGTACCAAATGCACCACTCATACCATGACTGCATCTCATCCATCAACCCCTAATGCCAGTGTAAGACAAAGTCTACGGACAAAAGAGTCCGAGGAGTAAGGCAGGCCTAGACACGTAATCCCAAAGTGAGGGAGCGATTAGTATAGCTAGACAATCACAACCAGATAAAACCACCTTCTTGTGGCCTAGACCCCTGAAAAAAAAAAAGGGATCCACCATGGACAAACTCCCTTGAAAACACTACCAGGGAAAAACAACTTACAGATAAACAAAAACACTATACAAACCGGTCGGGCAAAACCCGCAATCCACCAGCAATACCAGAAAGTGAACACCAGTCCGCCGCCTGAACAAACCGCCTCTCCATGCCCCTCTGCCCAGTACTCACAGCCGAATACCAAACAGCCGCCAAGGTTATCCCATGCAGCCGGGAGTGGTAGCCGATCTCTGAACGGGCACTTCGCAGTCCTGAGAATACCTTGAACGTGCTCGTTCGACACTCACGGAACACCAGACCAACCACAAGGACAAGCAACCGTCCATAGTTGATCTGCGGCGAAAGCCTGGACACACAAGTGGTGGTCCAGGCTTCTCCGATCACCCCACACAACCAAGGCCAAGCTCTTGCTGAAAGCCTGCATGCCCAGGCTGGTCCGTCCCGCCAACACAGCCACTTTGCTAACCCTTTCGCGGCGAATGAGCTTTGCGCCCTGTCAGTCCTGTTCCTTAGCTATCCCCTGGGCTGAAAGGGGGGTTCACTCCAGATCTGTCTTACTGTCAATGAGAGAATCCACATAGAGCACCACCAACACATCTCTCGTCCGCATATCTGCCCTCCTCTTTATCTGTGAGGACTTACCCTTGGGCAAGCCCTTCAACTTGAAAGACTCATCGTTCCCATGTGGGGCCTGTTTACCCTGCAACCTCATGGGTAGGGCACCGTAGCCGCCACATCAACCCTACCAGCCATCACCATGCCACAACTCAAGCCACCAGACAGGGAAGGAGAAGACTCCAGGGTCACACGCAGAGTCTGAGGACCACAGTCCCCATCAGATGTCATAGTAGTAGAGTCGGAGGAACTCATTCCAAAGCGAGGCGTACAGAGAAATCACATTTCGCCAGACTCTCATCAGCCGAAGGGGGCAAGTTGTCATCGTCACACCAAGAAAACCGGGAGTTGTAGTGGAGGTTAGGCCCAGGGGTGTAAGATTCGCACTCTTTGTTACAAGCATGTAACCGGCTGGCACACACCATAATGTCGTGTCTTAGACTGGACACCTCTGCCTCGAGGGCAAAGATTTCATCAGTAGCCTTTGACAAGCCCAGACCTGATCATGCAACAGACGCAGGGGAAATGGTGGACGAACCTTGCTTAACCATATTGACAAAGCAGACGAAGAGGGAAAGATGAGTAACTCAAAAGGGTAGATAAACAATATGAAATGATCTCCTTAAAACAAATTAAAACTTTGAGGAAGGTCTCAAAAGAATTAAAGACTTGAAGCTATCGTGAGATGGGTGTCAAGGAAGAAGTGAGTTGCAAAATCGCTCAATTTATGATGTGTCACACAGTAAAGGCAGTGTTGAAAACAGCGGATTAGTAGGAATTCTGGTTCTTGTTATTCTAAGCGAGGTGGGGGGTAGCAACCTGATTTATAAGAAAGTGTGCTTCCATACACGCAAGAGAAATATAGGAACAACAATGTAAGAAACATAAGTGCGAACATGTTTGACTCTATGATCCTTTCAAGTAAATCTCAAACAATGTGTACTATAAGAGTGTGATCAGAATATTAGAAATATCATGACCAAGAATGGTGCATAAGAGATGCGTAAGATCCTGAACACCGGATAAGGGAGCACATGTTAAATCCTAAAATAACAATAGAACACTATAAAATATATCGTAGATGTAGTAATGTAGGCGGTGTACAGGTGGAGCTGAAACACAAACTAAGTAAAGGAATACACGGTAGTGTCATGAAATATACTAGGAAATATAACGAAATTTCAACAAAAAATACACTAGACTCTCTGCTAAATCCCAGGATTTTGTCTTATGCCGAAATACAACTATGTTGATAGCCTATATAGCTTATAGTTAACTATAAATCTTTTCTCAGGAAAATGTCAAGGTATGCATCCTGCGAAACTATATTCAGGCCATGCGTGTTACCTTGTCTAGCCCTATATAAGTACAAGAAATCACTGAACCAAACGTTGCGCTTTTGCTGAGAAAAAAACATTGCCCCTATTCTAATTTTACAGGGAGGGCCCAGGATTGGCTTGTATAGAATAGGTTTTCTCCTCCCTTTTCGCAATAAACAGGAGCGCAGCGCTATTGGGCCCCGACGCGGAGGAGTTTCAACCCGAGCACTGGGCAGGCGGAGAGGATAGGGCGGCCACCGTCGAAAGTAATTACGGGCTTCTCACGTTCCTAGTGGGGCCTAGGGGTGCATGGGAAATGTGTTTTCAAAGGTGGAGTTTAAGTGTCTACTTGCTCTCATGGTTGGCAAGTTCGAGTTTAAGCAGGGTGGGAAGAGGGAGGTGGTCTGGGGTGGTTTTTTCGTTTATTTCATTAATATCGTTTTTTATCAAGAAACCAAGGAAGGATGGAGGGCAAGAATGCGGGAATCATGCGCCGTCACTCGATGCTCTCTGGCAGCTGGACTCTCATATATTTCCTAGTAAAGATATCACAGACAGCCCCACTCTCACTACACTCGAGTAAACTAAACGGAAATATTACTGATGATCAATTCGACCAGAATGGTATTTTTGCAAAAGACTAAAGAAATAAAATGATAGAATTAAAACGTCAAACAATTCATTAAGCCATTAAAGCCGGTTCAAGAGAAAGGGGTGAAATCATGAAACGCTGCACACTCAAAAAAAGGGAGACTAACGAATGAGAGCCATCCCGCTATTGAAGACCTCTCGCCTAGCTAATAGTCAACCTAATTCGGCCAATCAACTCGCGATATCCAGTGAATAACCCAAGCCCAACTAATCCTGATAACTAAACAACAAAACCAACTAGTAAATATATAGCCCCATAAAAGAGAACGCAGGTAAAGGCCTGTAAGAACTGCAACCCCGGAGAGCACAAGAATTTACCACTTAAAATAACCTAAAAAGCGAAAGTCCGTGATGGCTCCTCTTTCTTTGATGCAAATGTCGCTTGCATCCAACCCGATTCCTTCCTTGGCCCCCTCTGTCATACCTTTCAAAACTGGTCTGAGGTTTCATTTACAACCTCCTCTCCGGCCCCTCCACAGGCACCACTACAGTGCCTTTCCCAGTCTTCTCCAATGTATACCCCCTCCCGAACATTGCCCCCAATTCTGATGCTGTCAATTGGGCATTGTTCTTGATGGTTGGATCAGCGCCATTCTTGACTAGAAACCGTACTATCTCCAGGTAATCGAATTGAACAGCAAGGTGAAGAGGAGTGTTGCCAGAGCTGTTTTTCTTGTTGATTTCTTTCTGTTCTTTGGGAATCAGGGTCTTGTATGCCCTGGATACCAGCTTGGCTCCGAGATCTAGTGGTGACCGATTACTCTTTGTGAAACTCGAGACGGCCTTTTCTACCAGGGGCATGAGCCCTAAACAGACTGCGATGTGCAGTGGCGTCTGGTCCCCAGCCAAAACCTCCATCCTCGGATCTCCGCAGAGCTCAATCCAGGGTCCCCGTATGGCGTCGCTGGCTTCGAAGAACTGATACGTCAACCAGTTATGAGCGGAGTCGTGGCAGAATTTGTCTTTTGAGATTTCAATGCTCCGACGGGCATGAATGAGCCAGAATTCTGCCGCATATCTGAGATATGGCCAGTTGGCCGCGGCTTCGAGTGGGTTCTTCCGTGCCACTTCACATGGTATCTCCCCTGGCTCCTCTTCCTGGCCAGATTGCCCCAAGCTTGAATCCCGGGACCCATTGTAGTCCCTATAGGCATCCCCCCTTGGGAACCTCTCTGGGTCTCCAAAGACCTGGTGGAGATATCGGAAGCACTCCCAGGAAATTGTGAGGTCTGCTTCGCTTTTATAAAATACCGGGAGGTGGTCCTTGGGGTTTTGGTCAAAAAAGACCTCTCTTGCAGTAATATGAAACATGGATACAGTTGTGTCGGTAGCCCGGATAAATCCCATAGAGGACTGGACATACATCCTGATTTCCTTCTCTGTTCTCAGCTGAATTTCGTCCAGCATCCATCGGTGAGAGCGCTGCTTTTCAGCCTCCGTACCTTCCTCTAAACGCGCTAGGATATAGCCCAATTCGCGAAAGGTGAGCGGGCGCAAGGCAAGTGCTACACACTTGATGGCGCTCAGGACTTTTTGTGAGACCTCACCGCGGACAAGAGTTCGTAGACTTTTTCGGTACATGTCTTCAAGTCCTGGCAGGGGTTTCCTTAGAGACTCGTCAAAATCCGAGCCCGAATTACCGTTTGATACATTTTCAATCGCCAACGATGCCCAGAGGAAGATGCCCTGTGACTTAACCAGAAGGAGGTCTATTGCCCTCTGCCTTAGTTCAGCATCCCAACTCCATGCATTCACTTTGCACCTAATAAATGTTCCCACATCCTCTTTTATAAAATTGTTGGTATCAAGGTTTATCTTGATAAATTCGTGAGGGTTATAGGGAAGACTGTTGGACATTTGCGGTACGTCCCGACTGGAGAGAAATATTTTAACTGTGCGAATTTCCCCGAGCTGCACAATCCTCCCGATCAAATCTTTACATAAGCTCTCCTTGAGCTCATCTACACCGTCAACGAGAATGTATACGGGGTCTGCCCGGCAGTCCTTGATCGCTTTTCCTAGGACCTCCCATAAAGAAGATGGGTTGGTGAAAAATCTATCCCCTTGCCTCTCAAGTTCAGCTCTGAAGCCATCAAAAAGGCTCCCATCTTGCTGAAGAATGCTATAGAGTAGGCCACTGGCTACTTTAGCAAGTGCGCGTTGTGGCAACCCACCTTCATCAGCAAAGAATTCAGATGAGACGAAGTAGAAAACCAATTTAACACGGCATGGAGGATTGTGGAGCCCTTTGAGTAATTCGGCTGCAACACGCTTGGCCAACATCGTCTTTCCTGTTCCAGGACCACCACAAAGCCAGAGAAGCTTAGAGCCTGTTTGGCAAAAATAGGACCGTTCCGGTTGGCCACCGTTTCTACCGTGAAAAGAGAGTTCTCTCTGGGTTGAAACAGAAGGAAAAGGGCCATTGGTATGGGTGAACGGAACGGAACTGTTGTATCCAAACAAGCTCTTAGGTCCCTGACTGTCCTGCCACTCCTTATATCCAACCTCTTCGAAAATCCATCTTCCCGTATCAGCTAAAGGCAGGTTATGCTCGTCCCAGAGGTGGTTTAAGTCGATCTCCGGCGGCGACGATTTCCAGCCCGTCCGTGCTCTCAACTGTTCAAAGGTTGCTACTGACAAATCCTTAGTCATAAGTTTACAACAAAGACCAATAAGGAAAGGCTGGCTGCCTACTAGAATTGTGATTATTTGTGGTAGGTGTACTGTTGGTGGGGAGAATGGTGGGAAGGTGGTGGGGATTTTCTTCGAGGGAGGGTGACTCCTTCAGAACCTCCTTCCTACCCTCTGCACGCTCTTCCTCCTCCTGTTTTAGAATATCCAAACTCTCTCCTCTCCCGAGCTTTGCCCCTAATTCTGAAGCTGTCAACTGGGCATTGTTCTTGATAGTTAGGTCAGCGCCTTCCTGGATTAGTAGGTCGACTATCTCTGGATGATCGAATTGAAAAGCCAGGTGAAGCGGAGTATTCCCAGAGCGGTTTGTCTTGTTGACTTCGTTACTGCACACCCTGCTGCCCCTCAATTCTTTTACTAGGTCCTGTAGCATGGATGAATGACCGGAAATAGCCGCTTCATGTAGCGGCGTGTTGCCGTCTAGATCTGGATCCGTGAGGAGGGATCGGTTACACTTGGCAATCAGAATCTTGTATACTCCTGATATGAACCTGGCTGCTAGGTGGAAGACCCCCTTACTGTCCGCTCCTTGTGGGAAATCTCTGAGAACCTTTTCTGCCAGAGGCACGAGTCCCAGACAGATTGCGATGTGTAGTGGCGTCTGCTCCCCGACTAAAACTTCCATTCTGGAATCCCCACAGAGCTCAATCCAGGGCTTTCGTATGACGTCGCTGGTTTCGAAGAATTGGTGCTGCAACCAGTTATGAGTAGAGTCATTCCGGAAATTGTCCTTTGAGATCTGGATGCTTCGGCGGGCATGAATGAACCAAGATTCTGCTGCATATCTGAGATAGGGCCAATTCACCACAGCCTCGGGTAGGTTTTTCCGTGCTAGTTCCCATGGCGTTTCTCCCAGCTCCCCTTTCCGGGTATCTCTCCCCAAGCCTGAATCCCAGAGCCCATTGCAATGCCCACTAACAGTCCCCGCTGGCAACCTCTCAGGGTCTCCAAAAGCATGGTGAAGGTATCGGAAGCACCGCCAGGAAATTGTGAGGTCTGCCTCGCTTTTAGAAAGTACCGGGAGGTTGTCCTTACGGTTTTCGTCGAAAAGGTATTCTATTGCGGTATGATGAACAATGGATACGGTTGTGTCGGTAGCCCGGAGAAATCCCATAGAAGACTGCACATACATTCTGATTTCCTTCTCTGACCTGGGTCGAATTTCGCTGCTTGCTATCTTATGACAAGGCTGCTCTTCCTCCCTTGCTTTTTCCTCTATACATGCCAGGATATAGCCTAGTTCGCTAAATTTGAGTGGGCGCAAGGCGAGCGCTACACTCTGGATCATGTTCAGAACTTTCTGTGGTTCTCCTTGTGAGAAGAGCTTATGCAACATTGTTCGGTATACGTCCGTAAGCCTTAAAGGCAGTTTTCTGAGAAACTCATCAAAATCAAGACCCAAGTGAAAGTATGTTAGACTTTTAACAGCCAACGATGCCCAGAGAAATATGCCCTCGGACTTCGCTAGAAGGCATTCCATTGCTCTCTCCCTCAACTCCATATCCCATCCCCATGCATTCACCCTGCCCCTGATAAATGTTTCCACATCTGCTTTTATAAAATTGTTCATATCAAGGTTGATTTTTGTGTATCCATGGTGGTTATGGGGGAGGTTGTTTGATATGTAGGGTACATCCCGACTGGAGAGAAATATTTTGACGGTTCGAATTTCAATGAGCCCGAGAATCCTTCTCATCAATTCTTCATGTGACCTCCCTCCAAGCCCGTCTACACCATCTATGAAAATGTATACAGGGTCTGTCTGGCAATCCTCGATCGTCTTTCTTAGAACCTTCCATAAACTACTTGGATTGGTGAAAAATCTATCTCCTTGCTTGCCGAGTTCAGCTTTGCAGCCATCAAAAAGGTTCCCATTCTGCTGTAGAATGCTATACAGTAGGTCGCTGGCTAGCTTAGCAAGGCTGAGTCGTGATGACCGGTCCTCATCGGCAGAGTTCTCCTCTGTGGGGAGTTCGGGGGGGAGAAAGTGGAAAATCGCCTTAACCCCGTTAGGAGGATCGGGCCCTGTGAGATATTCGGCAACAACACGCTTGGCCAACATCGTCTTTCCTGTTCCAGGGCCACCGCAAAGCCAAAGAAGCCGAGATTCCCTCCTCTCCCGCCACTCTCTATATCCAACCTCCTTGAAAATCCATTTTCCAGTCTCACCCTGTGGCAGGTTATACTCATCGCAAAGATGGTCTAAGTCAATTTCCGGTGGAGAGGCCCCCCAACCATTGCGTGCTACCAACTCTTCAAAGGTTGCTAGACAAATTCTTAGACATAATTTTAAAACAAATACTTGTATTAAAAGGCTGCTTACTAGGAACATGTGAAGGTACTTGTATACCGTAATTATTTACGGTCGTTTGATTGTTGCTGTTGTTGTTACCTGAGAAGTTCCCCGCAATCGAACTTTGGATGGCTATCCTGTTGGAAAATTCTTCCTCCCTAATGTCCTATTAGCTAATCAAGACCTATAGAGAAACAGCCTAGTGATATACATTGTGGCCATCTTCCCATGTTCTCCGACAGCCAGATATTTTGAAGTTTTCGAAATTAGTTGTGCGAGGGAACGATATAATACTGGAAGAAGAGAGGGCGGCAGCTACCTGAACTAGTACTTGTACTGCATAGTCCAGTGCGGCTGGGAACAAAAATCTCCCTGTCGGGCCCTTGTTCAGGTGGTTGAAAGTACGTGTGTGTAACGCAAATCATGCGGCTGAATATCCCTGTAGGCTCGATATGCTAATTTTTAGCGAAAGAAACAAGTCTGTGTCGAACTCCCGGCGCACTGGGTGGGGCAAACGCCCCTCTATCAGTGATTGAGGATAGCCTGGGAGCCAACCAGGGGGATTTAACACTTTTAACTTGCCATTTCGCGCCATACTGCCTTCCCTTCATGCAGATCTGCACTTCCTCAAATCACAATTCAAAATCCACAACAATCCTCAAAAATAAAACCTCACAGCCTCGCAACCTCGCAACCCCGCCCTCCCCTCCCTACTCCAATACCTCCTCATCTCTCGCCTCACCCCTTCTACTCCATGCCACTTGCAATAGGCAACACTTCCGCTTCCCGGGCCCTCCCCCTCTCCACTTCTTATCCCTCGCCCTCTTCTCCCTTAAATTCAACAGACTCACCCTTCGTACACCGTACTCGATTATAGGTGAGGTAGTCTTCCTGAGTATCACGAATTGGAGCTCAATCTCTGTCTTGCATATCTCCCGACATGCAGCCACATTTCCAATAACTCAGCTAACGTACGGCCGTGCGCAGTTGCATGCGATTCTTGGAACCATTTCAAACTGCAGTACAGAAAGGGCGGAGAGACTGGTGGAAGGCAAACGACGGGAGTCTCTTAAATTCTGCACACTCGTAATTCCATGACATTACCGGTATGCTACTGAAATTCCTAAACCCTGGCCAACTTTCAACCCTTCTGCAATAGCACCCTGTTTTACAAAGGTTAGGCAATTACGAATACCCTCTCTACTCCCTATTTCTCTAAAAACTTGCAGTGGTGACAGAAACCCGGCGGGAGACTCCATCAACCATATCAGATCTCATAACCCATCAATATAAAGCTGAGTGGCCGTTAAAATGCCTTTTTAGTGCTCACTCTGGTGAAGGCTATCACATGACTTCACTAATTGTCCCTTCGTATTGATTCTAGCTACCGGTAAAATACTGCAAATCTCGGTACTCAAGTACTCGTATCATACAGTCACTAGAGCAAAGCCCTCGTGATGGCGCAATCTCGCACATTACCCATCTCCTGTTTGCTCCCCTTAATAAAATCCGATATAAGATCAGATGAAATTTAACTATGATACTAGTGTCCATGAAAATTCAAGATGGTAATAGGAATGGCAGCAGCAGAAAAAACCCCGCCAATAATCCCTTCCAGTCTCATATATTCCAGCCCTACCCACATACTAAACCAGAACCCCTGGAAGACATAGGGTGCCAGAGCCCTCTTAAAAAACAATCTAGTATTGTCTCCCATACCAAGGGAAGAACCTGCGGGAGCTTCTCATTAATCATTCCCAGGCCCTGGATACTTAAAATGTCCTGCTGTACTAAAGGTGGAGCGTTGTTTGGGTTCGATGCAGACATGTCTGCTAGGGCTGCGCTCGGGCCAAAGAGGTCAGTGAGCTCCAAGAGCAATTTCACATCAGCCGTTTATGCCAATGAGCATTAGGTTTTCGGCCGAGGTGCTAACTGTAGAATTCTCCTTCGTCGGCATTAATATCCCTCCGACCTGTGTCCTCGCCAAATTGAGATTCTGGGCCACGCGGGTCAGGCACCAACCAAACTGGCGGGCATAGAGCAAGTACTGAATACCAATATTACGACTACTAAAATCCTTAAATCAATTGTAAAAAGAGAGGGGGGGGTGTGTGCTTGGCGATTCATCAAATATTGGGATCAATTAGCGCTAATTCATCCGAATACTTTATGAATTGCCAAGTATAGAGAGAAGCACGATGGATAGTCGAGGGTTTTCCACCCTATTGTTGCTAATACGGCTAGTGTAGGGCCCACTTAGCACTGAATGCGAATTTCAGAAGACGAATTTGATGGTGACGCGTAGAATAAGTTTATGTTGCTGTTCTTCACGCGTTGGTTCAACAGTACCGGTAGTGGTGTTTCACGTGTTTGGATGTCGATTCTTATGCGATTGTAATCCTTGTCCCATCCCTGCACTCTCTGGGATTTGATGTTCACCCCAGCACACAGACGGCTTCCATCGCCAATGCACGACTTGGAACAGGGAATCTCTCTCTTATTCACTTTCGTTCATGTTCTCTCTGCACTCTCAACCGACTAGTTAACGGTAAAGGCAGTAAGTTAGTATATAGAAACTACAACGATGTTGTCCTCCTATCCTTCCATCGATCGCGACACACTTCTCTGCTTTCTACCACCTATGTCCCCTTTTCTCCTTTTGCGCGCTTCCTCCCTAAGAAAGACTGACATCACAAGGAACTTCCACTGCTCCTAGCCTCCGCGCCGGGCATCCAACTCTCCGGGCATCTGACTCTTTCATGGCCGTGTTGCTTCCGGCGCTGCATCGGTCCCGGGCACATATCCGAAGCCTTTGCTCGAACGATAAAAGGATAAGCCGAGCTTGCCGAGCAACATCGAAGACTTCCAACACACTCCAGCGACAATCACCATCCACGCTACTGACCTCCCTAGCCTTACCATGTAGGCCCCTTGCTACCTCATCCTCCGGTCTAAGCTCCTCTGTCAAACCCGACACCCCCCAGGGTCTATTATACTATCTCCAGCTTCCTCCTAGGCAACCTCGTCATGTCCAAAAAATCTGTCTCGAGCCATCCACACTGAAACGATTCCGAACAACGGACTGCTACGGTACCTGGGGATCTCCAACATCGGGCTCTGCTGGAGGGAGTGCTACAGACGAAGGACTACATCTTCACCAAATCACCGCTGGTAACGAATGATGTCGGCAACATTCCCAGAAAGAAATGGCTACTGTCTACGGAGGGTGGGGTACATGATGCAGAGGAGGGTGCTGCTGCCGGCTTTTTCGGCTCCATATATTCAAAGATTAGTGCCCAAGTTTTAGTCTAAGAGAGTGGAAATGACTGAGGAAGAGGCGGAAGTGGTGCGCGCTTCCAAGTGGTGGCGGGGAGGGGATGGTGGTGGAGATGGGGAAGTGGTCCGCATTAGCGACTCTGGATATAATCGGCTCTTCCAACTTCTGCTACAGATTCTGTGTGCGACAGAGTGTTTCTATAAGCGGTAGCAGTAATATAGAAGAGGAGTACGGCCTCGAGTTAACAGGAACATAATATACTATCTTCGATATGGGAATCCATCGGGCAGAATGGAAAATACGGCACCGAATGGCAACGGGGGTGTATAGCACGAAACCTGGTTCTCCTCTTGCTTGCTAAACTAATGGTAAAGACAGGAATAAATATGAAAAACATAACAAAGTCATCCTTATCCTTCCATTAATCACCACCACGTTTCCCATCACTTGCCTACCCCCGTGGTAACAAAAGAATAAAGCATTCTGTATGATCCCTGAACAAAAGAAATACTCCCACACTCATGCACTTTTGGTGCAAATGCCGGACCTTTGTTTTGCCTTCATCTCTGTAGCCTTCATGCTTTACTTTAATTGTCCGTACTCCTACCCGCCCATTAACGGAAACGTCTTTTTGAACTTCCAAACTCTCATGAAACAAAAGGAACTTTAGCCAGAGCATGCCGAGCAGAATCAGTTGATTTCCAACATAGTCCATCCCAAGTCGTAACGATCCTATCCGCGATATTTCCCTCTCATTTTGTGTGGTCCCTTCTGTTAAAGCAAACCTACGATATCGCGCACGTGACGTTAACTATCAGACGTGTGATTATGCAAATCATTGACCTTAAAAAATCTACCTAGAAGACCCCGAATGTAGAGAAATCCTCCCTGTAATGCTAAAATCGAACACCCACATGAGCTCGCATGGGGAGTCCAGCATGCGCGACTAAATAATAACCCTCATAGCTGCGGGGCATGAAACCGCCGCTACGTCAATTATCTGAGCCACTCACTCCCTACCCCACCCGGAGAATGGGTACATTCTGATGGAGTAACCCCATCGTGGGTTTAGGGCATAGTGGAGAGAACGGTTGTGGGGACTGGCATATCCAGGGTTTGTGCGTTGTGCGGCCCACCATCGGTCACCACACCAGATCTGTATCTAGTT
>Ga0307507_10007977_pt1 | contig 14943 bp, 7 predicted proteins | sample 7_EM_MG_FD_207223 | JGI IMG/M metagenome (GOLD analysis project Ga0307507, IMG submission 207223) | Populus trichocarpa ectomycorrhiza microbial communities from riparian zone in the Pacific Northwest, United States - 7_EM | ecosystem: Host-associated > Plants > Roots > Unclassified | place... | reverse complement strand
GAGGCAAGACGCAGCGGACGGTTGACTGCTGGCTGAGATGACGCTTTCATGGTGAGACTTGCTTCTCGTCTGTGGCAGGCCATTTCGGCATCCCGCTTCCTGGTTGACTGTTGGAGCATTATGCAATTTTCAAGAAAAAGCTAAGCTGTAGAGGACAAGAGGTGGAGAGTTAGAAAGGGAAAGTAGTGAAATGCTAAGAAGTTATGAGTCAAATGATCTAAGCCGTGGCTGTGCAGCCCAGGTGTGTACAGGTCACTAGACCCCACCAAAAATTCGGAATTTCGCCGCGTAGCCCTGGGATAGACTGAGACACTCGATTGCTTTCTTGAGAGACAGGAATAAAATTATATGGTGAAGTAACTGATCAATTTCTAGTAAGAGAGATGGAAAAGCCATCTCCAGCGGAAACTGGTGAGAAACGGGAAATACTGCGGCGCAATGGATGCTTCGCCGTACAGGGCGCTTCAGAGGCGCTTCAGAGGCTGAGCAACGACGTGGCGGTTTCGAATCGCATTGCAACTCTTGCCTCGGCCACCTCTGAACGCTACCCTGAGGATAAAGGAAAAGTGGAAGCCTAGGGTCCACAAAAGGCAGAACATGTGTTGAGAGTTATGAAACACTATCGAGGCTAGCTGTGCACCTTGCAGAGTAACCGAACGCTAGAAAGACTTCAACTGGTGACATGCGCATATCCATAAACTCATTGAGATCCTCTGTAAATGAACAACGTTGGATTGAAGGGAATCTAGAAGGCTGGGAAAAACGCTAACCACTCAAAAAGGAAAAGCGCTGAAACAATCCTACGCACAGAAACTCTCGCAGAGATTTTTAGCAACACCAGTGAAAACCTCTATTCACCATTCACCCTTCCGCAATGCATCCTTTTCACCAGTGGGTTGCAGCTATAGTGGATCATCCGCTAGGATGAGAGTATTTCTCATTCGTCACGGCGAGACCGTGGACAACATTGCTCAAGTATAGTATGGCCAGCGCCCACTTCTTTATGTCCTCAAAGCTTACCAACAAAACTAGTGTAGGGAGTAGAGATTCGGAACTCACGAATCATGGGTTTCAACAAGCTGCTCTTTTGGGCCGACACCTCATCGCGATTGGACACGCCTTTAGCCATATCTTTTCGTCGCACTTGCAAAGAGCCTTCAAGACTGCGGAGCTAATTCGCGAAGCTCAAATATCTGCCAATTCAACACTGCCGATTACGACGAATTACGTTCCGGATGTCAAACAACTTCAGATGCTTATGGAGCAGGATTTTGGATTCTATGAGGGGAAGCTGTGGTACCAAAGACCGTCAGGGTCGAGAAAGTTGGGCGAGCGAAACATTAACAGAGATATCCCTGGTTTCGTCGACGTCGAATCGAAGGAATCAATGACCGCACGGATGGACGCATTCCTTGAAGAGCATCTAATTCCATTGATTGAACAGCCCTCGAATGAGAATGCCGTCGTTGCTATCGTCTCTCATGGCATCATCCTGACGGTTCTCTGGCGCCGTCTCCTTATCCGCCTCCCTCCAAATAGTGTCACATATTCACCAGAGCTGTTAGAAACTCGGCGGGGGTTTAAGTTGGAACGCCTTGGAGCTTGGTCTAATACGGGATATCTGGAGTTGCACCTACGGAAACAAATGAGCTCCCTTTCGTCGCAGCCTGCTGTCGGGCTTGAGGTGCCGGCTGGACATTTGGGTATTCAACCTACAAGCAAGATAGCTTCTCCGATTACTGCAGTTGGAGAAGCTGCTGAGGGTCTTCGGGGGGATTCTGGCACCCAGACTGGCGTACAGGCCCAAGCTGACTCTGTCACCAGAGTGAAGAACGCATTATCTCATCCACAAGATATCCCTACAACCGCCGCACCATCACTTCTGTATGGGTGGACAACGATAATCAAGGTCATCAACGGCAGGGACCATTTGCAAGGCCTTAAGCGCACTGGTGGTGGTGTGGGCAGCGCAAGACATGATGATGGGCAGAAGAGCATTGAAACATTCTTTAAGCGCAGAAGAACAAGCTGATGTCATCGAGAATTGAATATAAAACTACAACTCACTTGCCAACTGCCGCTCTCACATTACTTCGATTAGGTACGTTTTAGTAGATTTTCATTCTTGCTCTCTCGTGATGATAGAACAATTATTCACAGACCTGTTCTGAATACAAATGTGGATGCTAAATTGATCCAACTGCTGTCTGATCCGAGATCAACCTCTTCAAAATCATCCTGACTTTTTGGTAATGGATTGACGCTGATCAACCTCTTCTAGGCTCCCGAGTGTCGCGCGTCCTCCCGAATCTAGCATTTCTGGCATTGGGAGAAGCGTGTCCAGCTTTGTAGCATATCAACTTCGGAGTTTTCATGCAGGGACAGGCGCGCGCCTCGTCTTCTGATATATTGACTGTATTACTAACATCTGATCCTCTAGATATAACTGAGATTTGACCCTCCCCGTTAAGCCGGACTGACAGCTATTGAGTAAGCCTATAGACTACGAGGCTAACGGTGTGGTCATTGAGTTTTCATCTCCTAGCGTGGAGGGAAAGTACTGAGGACGTTAAAATCCTAGAGAGTACCTTCGGGCCATGTATTAGGCTCTAAGTTTCTACTTTCCTAAATTGTATCTTAACATTGTGGGGATCAGCCGACCCTTGAATGGAAGTGTGTTGTTTCCTGGCCGGAGTTCCTGAGGCTAGGACGTGCCGTTGTCCGTATAATATTTCAGGCGTCCGAATGATGCATTGCCGGTTCACTGTCCCTAATAGGATACCTACTTATATAATGGATATAAAAATAGGAAGATACCTGCTCAGTTAAATAGACGTAATCGGCTTGAGAGCATGCGTACCCATTGTTCCATGGCTAATGTAATTGATGCATTGAACTCTCTCCAAACTGGTTATACTTTCCTACGTAATCTTCAGACAATGTCCAACATCAAGATCATATACGTCAGCATGAGCATTTCCTGAACATGGGCAAGCGGCAGCACCTTCGTCCAGACATCGTCTCAACCAATCCCTCAAATTGTACTTTAACCAAACGTCACACTCTGCAACTATTTTTAACCATGATTTCCTCTTCTTTTCTAGTAATGACCGTTACATGACCGTGGTAGAGACAAGCTTAAAATGCTTGTCCGGCTGAAACGTGCGATCGACAGCGGGGAAGCTACGACGAACGCGACGCCATTTCGATGGAGACAAAGGAAATCAAGTCTCCGGTAATGTAAGTGACAGAGTTATGACGGCGATAGGGTTATGACGGTCGGCTACTACCGCCTTCCCAATTTGGCTTACAGTTTGGAACCAAAATACTGCCCCCTTCAGCGAGCGCGACCAGTTTCTGCCCCCATATAGCCACAACCATTTAGTGGCAACTAAGCGAGATTAGATGTGGAGCACTCGTCAAAAGGGGGTGGAAGCTGGTCGTGCACATTTGTAGCGCTTGCTGAAAGGGCAGTATTTTGATGTTCCAAACCGTAAGCCCAATTAGGAAAGCGGTAGTAGCCGACCGTCATAACCCTATCGCCGTCATAACTCTGTCACTTAGGTTACCTTTTGTCGTCGCGGATCATCGAAAACCGATGATTTGTTGTTGCTCGTTGCTAGGGTGGCTGGTCTGCGCTTAGGCCAGCCTCCAGTATTTTCGCAACAACCAAACGCTCACAATCAAGGCACAACTCCATCAATCCATGCGAAAAGCAAGCCAATAAACCCACAAAGGGGAGGCGAGTGCGCCACTATGCGTTGTGCCACAGCTAGTAACTATTTTAGTTATGCAGAGACACTGTTTCGTGTAGGATAGCATCATGAAGACGATAAAAGGCGAGGAGGCTGGTCTTTTGTCTGCTAGCCACACCAACCACTCAACCACCATGATTTTAACCTCGCTGCATAAATGCCTTTCACATTCCAGTCTTTTTCTTTTCAGTATCTCTCGTTCGCTCATCTCTCCAAGACCTCATTCTATCGTTCCATTGAGCTCTGTTGTACTTATTTTTACCCTTTCTACAACCAACCCTCCGAGTCACGATGCGCGATTCTTTACGTTACACTTTAGCAGCGTTGCCTGCTCTTGCTCTTGCACAATCATCTGGAGAGGTCATTCCTATCACGATCAATGGTGTGTATCCGGGTCCATCGTTATGAAATATTCCAATGCTAATTAGTACAGGCTATATCACATCAATAACATTACCGTACTGGCCAAGCCAGACTCCAGCTACAGCCCCTCTGACTGTTGTACCGCCTCCTCAAGTCGTCTCCGGATACCTGTCTAGTGCGGCATCAGCACTTAATTCCATTCAAAGCAGCGCATATGCCTACCTGTCTACCGTACCATCGAGTGAGCTCTAACCTAATGCTATAACATTGTACAAAATACTGACTCTCTTGTTCAGGTGTTGTACTCTATACAACAGAGATCCCGGTGGTGATACCCATCGGGCCAACCTCCACCCCAGTAGCATCAGCGCCGGCCTCTCCGCCAGCATCTAGTGCCGTAGAAAGTAGTTTCCTTGCACCTGTCCCAGTTCCTCCTCCCTCTGCCATTAGCACTCCTAGCGCATTATCTGTTCTTAGCTCTGCTTTGGCGACCCTCCCACCAGCCAGCTCGGCTGCTACTTCTCCAAATGCATACTCTGTCCTCAGCTCAGCTTTGGCAACTTTCCCATCCTCTATCGTTCCTTCGACTCCTCTTTACACACCGCCAGCCAGCTCCGCACCCGCCGCATCATCTGCGCCAGCCGGTTCATCTGCACTGGTCGAAACCTCAGCTCCGGTCCCAACCTCTGCGGGCGGCTCCACAACGGTAGTCGTCCCGGTCCCCTATCCTACGGGCAGCTCAGCTCTCAGCAGCCTCGCATCATCTATCGCCAGCTCCCTAGCTAGCGAAATATCCGCCGCACCCTCTGCCGCCTCTAGCATCGCCTCCTCAATCGCCAGCTCTCTAGCCAGCTCAGCCAACTCTGCTTCGGTCGTCGTCAGCTCAGTCGCCAGCACAGTCACCTCATCCGTAGCCGTCGAAGCCTCAAGCCTCATCTCCAGCGCCACAGCCGCCGAATCCAGCCTCGGGGCCTCCATCGCCAGCTCCTTTGCCAGCGAGATCTCGTCCGCCAGCTCTGCGGCTCCCAGCGAGCTCTCAAGCATCACCGTCGCTGCCTCGAGCGAGGTCTCGTCGATTCCCGCTAGCGCTTCGAGCGTCCATGCTTCGCTGACTAGCTCGGGTGCTAGCACGCTCGCGACTACCACGTCTGCTGCTTCTTCGCGCGCTGGAGGCAGCTCTTCTGTCCCGCCTGCGCCTACAGCGAGTGGAGCTGCGTCGCGGGAGAGGATGGGCAGTGTCATGGGATTGTTCATGGGTGCTGCGGTAGTGTTGGCATGGTAGGACATTCAAAGATCCTGAGGATCAGGGTTGTTTTATATGTCAATATTTTATGTGAATATGGGTCACGGATTGCGGTAAGGCGTAGACGAGCGAATGGCGTTTGGGATTGGGTCTTGGTAGGACGATATCATGGCTTTATGGCGATTTGGGCACTGTGAATTGAGATTGGGTAATTAATGTCTCACATGAGAAGACGCCTGTGTATATGGAAATAGGAATAGTAATATAAAAACTTGAACATCCATACAATGTAACGATCACCTTGCATACCGACTTGTCCCCCCATTTCCTACACAACTAACCCTTCAATATGGACCAAAAGGAGCAGAACTTGCAATTAGCTCTCGCTAATTTTAAAGCTGGCAAATTTAAGTTCGGCAGTGAAGCTGCGGGCGTACGGTGTACCTCCGTTAACTTTTAACAATCGATTAAAGGGCAAGCTACTACGAATAGCACGAGCAGCGATTAACTCTTATATAGGAGGCCTTCCTTACCGATCAGGTACTTAAATTGGACTTATAAAGATTTACTCCCTTATATAGGCGACTATAAGAAATAGTAGCCTAAATCCTTAATTATTCATTCTTGATTAATGTCTGATGCGGTCCCCATCTAGGTCCATGCAGACGAATACCATTAAGTTAGGTACAAAAAACCTCCAAGGGAGACGTGAGCGGTAATACGGCATGTACCCCTCCGGGTAGCACGCCCGTACTACGTTAACGGGAGGAAAAATACCATTAGGTCGCCGCTCTGAGACTCCTGTAAGGGAGTGTCCTGAATGCCTATCTTGCCTCTGCCCTTCGTACTATGCTTCTATATTATTGTAGATTGCCATTAGGTGTTATGTTTGTTGGCCACGGAGGTAGCTTTACTACTGAGGTGTCGGACTCCGAACGACTACGGACACCGAAGGTCGAACTAGGGTTATTTTCTTATGTATATTAGGGCTCTTAGAGCCACCTTGAATAAAACAGATCACTCAATCAATTCTGTGTCTCTACCTATCAGCTAGCTTATGTCATTCGTGATACCTGCCTGGCTGAAAATGTTTTCCCTGCCCCTAGCTCCTTACTGCCCTGTATGCGTGTATGCGCCTGCTTGCGGTCCCCCTACTTAATAACCTAACCCTTATCTCAGTTGACTCAGCTGCTCCGCAGGAAATTTTTGGCGGTTGCATAACTCAGCACGTACCACACCCCCCTGCAACCCCCAAGTTCCTCTGGGAGCGTCTGAGAGAATATGGGCGCGTATTTGGTGCAAACTGGGGCCATCTGAAATTTCCCTTCGGCGTCAGTGAGCTGCCATAAGGCTAATACTGCAGCTATTATCTTAGTGCTGATACATTTGGTTCTTAAGGAACTTAAGTATCTCTTTCTAACAGTCTTATGACTCTACCTATTCTATTAGGGGGCGAGATACAGCCTTAAAGCTTAAAGATATGTTTTTGAAACTGGTCCCCTATGTGGAAATATGAGCGGTTGCATAGTATAATGTACGTTGATTGTATTACGCGGGGCATCCTCTATACTAGTATGATTATATAATCATCACGTGACTGCGGTAATGATCCTACCTTTTCCCTATGGTTGCATTTCCCCACTATAGCTTAAATCTCTATAATAATTTAGGAGCTACTTCTTTCTACTAAGGAGAAGCAGTTCCTAAATTATTAAAGAGATTTAAGTTGTAGTGGGGAAGTTCTATCTTAAAAGTAGGAGAATATCTAGCTCATGAAGCGTCCCTCGGGAGGAATCCACCTGCGAGCACATGAATCCACCGGCACGGGCCATAAATCTGCACAGCTTTGAGATGGAAGGTAGAACTGGGCAGGTGCACAACTCCCCACAGCAGGTGGAAATTCCTCACCGAGGGCCTGAGTCAACTGAGATAACATAGCCCAGCCCTGTTCTAATGACCGGTGCACGGTCACGTGCGGCTCAGCGACTCAGCGGGCGCTCAGCCGAGCCGTGAACACCTCGTGACTCGTCATGTGACTCGGCTACGTGCAACTTGACAGATTTTTTGATTTCCTATTTTTGCTTATTTTCGCTTAGGCTCTAGTAAACCCCCTAGCAACGCTATAAAAAACAATAAGGGGAGTCTTATTATACGCGTATTATATTACTATAATAGATAGAACTTAAAAGACTTTAATATTTTTATAAGAGGTAAAATAACGAAATCGCTAATTGCGCAGATTGCGCTGCGTGTCAAAAAAACACGACATAGGTTATCTCAGTAAGCGACTCAGACGGCAGACGAGACTAAATCTCACTAGTACTTAACTAGTATAGCTTTATATAAAACCCCTACTAGCTTTATTAAACCCCTGCTAGCGTTATATAAACCCTGTACCCACAAGCGCCGTCTCGTCTGCCGTCTAAGGGCCTTTGGTGCGAAAATGTATAAAGGTCCACTTATTAATCAAACGCAACACTGCTAAAGAGCAATATATCTCCACTAGTTAACTAGTTCACCACTTTAAAAGGTAATTAATTATATTTTAAGGGTTACTTTATTTATCTATATGCTTATTTATGCTTTTTAGCTAACATAAAGTTCTAAAATTACAGGGTCGAAATTTTTTTACGCGTCTTGGTGGTCCAACTCGCGAATCCTCTCTCAATGCCTTAAAGCAAGCGGTATTACCAACGACAACGTGGCGACTTGCGCTATAACCCCTCGACTCCTCTAGCCTCTTCGACTCCTCCCAAGATCGAAGCTCTGCTCGAAGCTCTATCGAAGCTCTGCTTGAGGCTCTGCTCGAAGCTCTACTCGAGGCTCTGCTCGAAGCTCTACTCGAGGCTCTGCTCGAAGCTCTGCTTGAAGCCCTATCGAAGCTCCGCTCGAAGCCCTATCGAAGCTCTGCTCAAAGCCCTACCGAAGCTCTACTCGAAGCTCCGCTCGAAGCTCTATCGAAGCTCTGCTCGAAGCTCTATCGGAGCTCTGCACGAAACTCTATCGAAGCTCTGCTCGAAGCTCTGCTCGAAGCTCTATCGAACCGTCTAATGCTTGACATTCTGGGGTGCGAAACCATCCAATATGAGCCTCCAGAGCTGGTCGGTATACGTTTCATTCGGGCAGTATATGACTGGGTAGAGCCTCGAGTAGAGCTTCGATAGAGCTTCGAGCAGAGCCTTGTGTAGAGCCTTAAGTAGAGCTTTAAGCAGAGCGTCGTGCAGAGCTTTGTATAGAGCTTCTCTATATAGAGCTTGTATTTAGGCTTGTTTTTCGAAGGCCTGTAACAACTTTGTATAGAGCTTTGTGCAGGCGTTTGTGCAGACGCTCGTGCAGACGTTCGTGCAGACGTTCGTGCAGACGTTCGTGCAGACGTTCGTGCAGACGTTCGTGCAGACGTTCGTGCAGACGTTCGTAGAGACGATGGTGGAGACGTTCGTACGGGCGATTGTATGGGCGATTGTAGAGACGTTCGTAGACTTTCGTAGAGACTTTCGTAGAGACTTTCGTAGAGACTTTCGTAGAGACTTTCGTAGAGACTTTCGTAGAGACGACGCGTCGGTCGGTGTCTACCTACTATGAGAGCTCGATTGCCCTTCAAGGTGGCCCATGCACTGTCACGTGCACGTCGCCAAGCTTAAAGAGACTGCCCCTTACCAACATATTCCTATCATAAAAAAGTAATCGATTATAGAGGAGACTAGTCTAACTCAACTTATTAGCTTATTAGGTTAAATAGGTGTTATTAGGGAGTCAAATATATAGGAGAGAGTGTCTCTTATACAAAATTGCTCAGATTAAAGTTGAGCGCCATAGAGTTCCGCACCAAAGGCCCTCAGACGGCAGGGCAAACTTAAGGTTGGTAGATAGCTGATTGGCTAAAAGAAAGTGGCGTTTTTTAGGATGGAGACTAGTAATACTTTAGTATTAGTGAGTGCGCCTTAAGTTCTGCCCTTGCCGACTGAGTTGCTTACTGAGATAAGACATAGGCTAGTCGGTCGAGTTGCCAAATGCCCTCAACTGCGCGCCAATTGCGTCAACCACCAACCATTGAGGCCATTGGTAGGGTACCATATTTTGCCGATGTAGGAAATATATACAATAATATTTAAGCGCAGATTTTAATAAGTATTATTGCAGACACTATCTAGTGCGCATATTTAGCCGTGGTGGATAGTCTATTTAAATCCAATTTAGACTATAAATATCCGCGTATACCTTAGCTTAAGATTCTGAAATCTATAATAATAATATATATAACCCTAGGGCCTATCCTAGACAGCAAGGCATTAATTAGCAGCAATTATTGCGTTCTTAAGACTATTTTTCTAGACCAGCTACACCTTAACTGCGATAAGGATTTTAAGAATTATCTGTTCCTTATATATGGCGACTAGAAGACTATAAAATATATTCACACCTATAAGCAGAAGCGGACGGAGTTAGAATCCGCATATAACAGCTATAGGTAGGTGCTACCTATTTTAGGGCTTTGGCATCTACGTCTAAACTTCCTATATATAATTATAAGGACTTTTTTTAGTGGCAAAAAGCATGCTTAGTAATATTTAACGCTTTACGCTTATATAAATCATCTTAGATAAAGGAATATTCCTATAGAGCACGCTTTCTTCTATTATCTTAAGGAGCTAATACTCCATAGCTTTAATATATATATTATAGCACTATTTCTAATTAATATTTAGGACAAGTGTAATACTAAGAAAGTAGGTAAGGTAGAAGACTATATAAGGAACCTAACTCTATAGCGGTTTTTACAGTTTATTAAAAATATCTATATAGCGGGTTTTAGATAAGAGGTTGGCCGCAACGCGAATAGGCTTGTCCCTTAGCCATCCTTTACTAAGGCAGGTTATTAACCAATAATATAGTTGTTCGCTAGTATACCTAGCTCCTCTACTAATAGCTAGACCGCTTAACTTGTTAATATAGAGTTCCTTAATTATGTTTAATATATATAGGTTGTTAAGACATATAAGACGTTAAAATACACTATTAAGCGTGCGGATATTGGTCTTTTAAAGCAGACGGTTGCGCGCGTCTATCTATATTTTGCTGGCTTAAGCTCTAGAAACTACGCCTTTAATATATTATATTTCTAGCAGTTAATTGTAATAGACGCTTATAATCCTATTTTTTAATAAGCCGTACTTATTAATAGCCTAGTAAATAATCGCGGCAAGTTAGATAGCTTCTTTAAGGCCAATTATCTTAACAAATTACTAAATATCTAACTTAAAGACCTACTTTAGTTGCGCAGTAACTTAACCTTTAGGGTAGACACCTTATTTAAGTAGAGTGTTCTTATAATAAGCTATACTAGACCACTTTATAATAAGTTTAAGCGTGCCTTTAGTAAGAAGATAAACACCTCTTATATAATTAAATCTCCTACTATGGATATCTAATCCCTTACAGATATAATAGCGAGAGATTTAATAGTATGTCGCTATATGTGAAATATTAGCTTTAAGGCACCTGCTATTCTTTAAATTGGATTAAAGCGGCTTATAAAGGGCGGCCTTGTAAGTTTTAATATACAGATATCTAATACAGCTGGATTATTGGATAACTTATTTAACAATGGTCCTGGTAATTCTATAGATAATGCAGTGTTTGTACCAACTTAATGGTACAATTGAGTCGTATCCAGGGGCACGAAATACGTATAGTATTATATGCTCGTTTGGATGGTGGTGACTGTCGATTCTATTGAGGTTGACTACGTGGTCTATATACTGACGCGCCTCCCCCTAATTAGTTAGCACGCAAGTAGTTAGTGCACCGAACGCGTAAGTACGCGTTTGTACACCAGGTGCTGTAATTATACATGCAGATATACTAGATAATTTTAGTATCCTTAGACTTATAGTATATTGCCGTTTTATAAGCTGTATAAGACTCCTGTTAATATATATTAGCTAGTATATAAGCTATTTAATAAGTAGCAAGAGCGCTATAACTAGATATTTTACCTTACGGATATTAAACCCTATAGACTTGCTAGTATATAGACATTATAATGCTTATTAAGCGGATATTCTTAATATAAGGCAATATCTTTATTTTTATAAGCATAATAGTCCCTCTAAAATAGTCCCTCTAGAATAACTATTTATTAGTCTAATCCTTTTTTAATAGCCTAGAGTATCCTAAGAGTATCTAAACACTACCCTTAACCTCTATAAAGCTATTATAGGAGTTTTAGAAGATATTAATTACAGCAAATCTGCCTATATTTTAAAGGGTACTTATTAGCAATTAAATTGCCACTAATTAAAGTAAATGGTTGCCATTAAGTTAATCTATAGCACAGGTTTTAAGCAGAAATTTTGGAGATTTAAGGCGTTAAGTAGAAGGCCTACGCTGGCGTATCTCTATCCTAAGAGGTGGATATCTAGGCCGGCTAAGTTACACGGGCGGACTTTAATTATATTACTTAGTAAGGGTAAGTAGATATAGATTAAGGATCTTAGGGTGCTACTAATTAAGAATAGTAGGCTAACTGTGGTATAGAGTGCGAATAAACACCCAATTTTAAACAACAAGTAGAGCTCCGCTGGTAAGGCGGCGAGCTACTAAGATTAGCATACTAAAGTAGAAGAGTGCCCTATAGATATAGCAATGCTTTACTAAATCTGTTAGGACTATAGCGCGGAAATTAGGTAGGGCTTTAATAAGAGACCTGTAAGTTATTAAGATAATAGTATAAAGATTACTAGGAGCGTTACAGATCTCTCTGCAAGGCTTATATTAAAATAGGCTAAGAAGACTAAAAAGTAATAAACTCCGCCTATAAACTCTAAGCTAATATTAGTTAAGAGGACTGCGCTATTAGTATATACGGATATTAAATCTGCACTAACCCACTAGATAATATACCAATATTTATTCTTTGCCCTCTCCTAAGCTACGACAAACCCTATAGTAGGCCCTATAATAGACCCTATAACAGACCCTATAATAAATTAGTTATATATAGATTAACCGCGGGGAGAACCTATAGAGCTTTAGTGCTATAAAATCAATTATTCTCTTTCTAAAGAAACTGGATAAACGCGCTTAAGTCCTTACTAAGCTGTTTATAATTCTAGTTAGGTAAAAACTACTTAAAGCTCTTTAGGCTAGTAAGGAGCCACCTATTTATATAAAGGACGTCAATCTATTAATCAGATATAATATACTCTAAAAAGGCGATCTAAATAGTACCCTAATACTTCTTATCCGCCCAGTTACTAAACTACTTTTTAATATTTATAAACATTAACTGGCGTTACTATAGCGCAATAATATCCGCTTTAAACTCTATGTGGATATTAAACTTATTATACACCCATAACAACAAATTACAATTTAAGTAATACCTATAGGTACCAGTCCTACAGCTTATCTCTCTATAGTTATTTAATAAAAGCTAACGCAAACAGGCTCTCTCCTTATTAGCAAAAGTGTATAAACAATTAGGTAGAGCTGCCTGTTTTTTAGCGTCTGTTCTTAAGCGCTAGGTTAGCAAAAGTGTATAAACAATTAGGTAGAGCTGCCTGTTTTTTAGCGTCTGTTCTTAAGCGCTAGGTTAGCTTAATAGCTAAAATATCCACTAGCAGAATTATAGTAGTGCCCCTAGGACTTAATTATCGCCTCTTAATAGTAGTGGATATATCTAAACCTATATTACTGCTGACAGACACTCTAGGGGATATATTACTAGCGAAATCCATAGCTCTATCTTCTTATAGCGTGCCCCTAGTGACAAAATACTTACGACTAAGTTAACTAAGCTAAGGCTAAAAACCTCTACTGGCACAAGTATAAGTCTTATTTGGCATACTAGCAGCTTTATAAGGACCCTTATACTAAGGGTTAAGCAGAAATTGTAAGGGCGCGAAGAGGCTTCGGGAAAGATTTAAAGGAACAATATAAATTCTATCTAAATCTAAGGGTATATAGCTCTTGCTAGGAACAAGACGTTGCGTGAAGAAGAGAAAGGAATATAGGAAACTTGTAACTAAATATTCAAGGTCTTAGCAGTAGACACGTGGGCACAAGCCCACGCGGATTTCAATAGGTTTTAACCAAATTCTATTACATTAGTGGAATTTGGTGGAATTTGATTAAGTTAGCGGAATTTAGCAGAATTTAATTAACTTTAGCAGAATTTAGCAGAATTTAATTAAAGCGTTAAAATTTATCTGTTAAGTGTTTCACTAAGACATTCTTACTATAACTGGGCTAGTCCTATTACAGTACCCCCCCTTTTTAGCCAAAGGTCTAAAACAATTCAAATTAGTTAAGAATTTATAACTTATTACATTATAAGCGTTGTAATGTGTTTTAAGTTCTTTTTAATTTTAAGTTTCCTGCTATCGTGTTTCGTGTCTTCATATTAGGTAGTAGTAGTTTACCTTTATATTATATCCATTCAGCCAGAGCAGGCCGCAAAGGATAGTCTTTATAGAATTCTTTTACTAGGGAAGGCGCGTTGGCCTTAATCTGTTCATAGGTTTCCTAGATTTATATTTTATATCCTTCCCACTTAACAAGAAGTTCAAATTATTTAGATTATATTTTCCATTGTATATTATTAATTAAGTTAATAAAGTAAGAACCTGTATAATTACAGCACCTGTTGTACCAACCGCGTGCTTAAGCGTTTGGTACGTCAACCACGCGTTTACGTGTTCGGTGCACTAACCACCCGCTTACGCGTCTAGTGCACTCCTAGAGCACTGACTAATCAAGGGGGAGGCGCATTAGTATATAGACTACGTAGTCTGCTTTATAGAATCAACAGTCACCACCATCCAAACGAGTATACAATACTATACGTATTTTATGCCCCTGGATATAACTTACTTGTATTATTAAGTTAATACAAACACTAATTAGTAAGCGCGCACAGATTAGCAATTACTTAACACCTCCTACTAAGCAATACATAACAGCGACCACCCGTTTAGACTCCTAGTATGACCTGCTAGAAGGTCAGAAGTCGGGGATTACAGACTTATTACTAACTCTGTATACTTATTTAAGTCTTAGTACGGTTTACCGGAAGTATAATAGACGCGAATATAGACCTATATAGAACCCCTACCCTTAATCTACCTCTAAACCTTGAACCCCTATTCCTACTATACCCTCCGACCTCTTTTTCAGACCCCTTATGGAGACCCCTTACCCCTCTACGAACCACTACGGACCTGTTAATCGCTTTTACGGACCATTATAAGACCTTACGGAAACCCCCTACCCTCCTGCAAACCGTCACAGACCTGTTAACCGCCTTTACGGACCACTATAAGACCTTCCCTACCCGCAACGCACTATACTATACTATATAGTATGGCAGACCTAAGCAAGCAAGTTAATAAAGGTTAAGAAAAGTAGAGGCAGGGAGTTGACCTTACGTCCATAACTAATGTTAATAACTATATTGTGGTGGTGTAGATTGGACGTCGCCTACTGTCTTGGCATTTTCCTATATTTATAGAGCTTCGGCTTTCCTCCTTCTTTCCTCCTTACCTTATATACAATCACGACCCTACCAGTTCACGGAATACA
>Ga0307507_10007976_pt1 | contig 14944 bp, 4 predicted proteins | sample 7_EM_MG_FD_207223 | JGI IMG/M metagenome (GOLD analysis project Ga0307507, IMG submission 207223) | Populus trichocarpa ectomycorrhiza microbial communities from riparian zone in the Pacific Northwest, United States - 7_EM | ecosystem: Host-associated > Plants > Roots > Unclassified | place... | reverse complement strand
TAGGAGGTTATATTATAGGACTTTATTGTTAAGTTACTAAAGTTAAGAGATCCTATTATAGGACAAGATTATAACGCGATTTTAGTAATAGTGGATAAGCTAATAAAGTGGGGATACTTTATAGCATGCACTGAAGAGATATTAGTAGAAGATGTCGCTAGAATCTATATAAAGGAAGTATTTATAAGACACGGAGCACTAGATAAGATTATATTAGATAGAGATCTAAGATTTATAGTAGTATTTTAGGAAGTGTTTCTGGCAGAATAAGGAGTTCGCGTAGTAATATCTACAGCGTATTATCTGCAGACGGATGGATAAATAGAAAGACTAAACTAGACACTAGAATAGTATCTAAGGCATTATATTAATTATGTATAGAACAATTAGGTATTGTTATTACTAATTATATAGTTTGCATATAATGCAACACTATAAGAAGGAATAGGGACATTACTATTTAAGGCGAATTATGGATACGAGCCAAGAATATCGTTATTGCTATATTAAGCAAAAAAGACGAGTAGCACAGCTAAGTAAAGAATGGAGATGTTAATGAATCTTTATATAGACCTTAAAGAAACAGCTAAACTAGTATAAGAACGAATGAAAAAGTACTATAATGCTAAGAGATCTAAGGGACCAGATCTTAAGGAGGGAGATAGAGTATAGCTACTATACAAAAATTTTAAGAGTTGATAACTAAGTAAGAAGTTGGACTATATTAGACTAGGACCTTTTAAAATTAAGTAAAGAATTTTATTAGTTATATATAAGTTAAACCTACTAGCCAAAATGAAGATCTACCCTATACAACATATTGCAATGCTAGAGCTAGTATATAGGAATATTAAGCTACCAGTCTATAAGGCAGACACGTATAAAGGATAAGAGGAAGAGAAATAGCAAGTTTTAAAGATTATTAGTTATGAGGATATAGACAACGAAACGTAGTATAAAGTAAAGTGGATAGGCTATAGTAAGACTACCTAAAAACCACTAAGCAACCTAAGGAACGCTATAGGAAAGGTATAGGAGTATTAAAAGAAAGTAGGTTAGGTAATATTAATAAGGAAGGATCGCCAAAGAATAAGTTACCTAAGGGGGACCTAAGAGGAGCAATTGCTGAGCTACTTAGAGTTATTTCCCTTATAGGAGGAGAGCTAGTTCTTTTATTACCTAGCTTAAATAAACCCTGTTAAACTAGTTTCTACTTCTTAGAATAAACCTTCTCACGTACTTTCTTAAGACGAAGAAGACGGGCAGAGGCCGATAGATAGGCTTTAAGGGTATGCTATTAAGCAGTTACAGCCTCCTGCTCTGCTTCCTGCGAACAATAAAGCTTATCTAAGGCGCTTAAGAGCTTACCGTTAAGTTTCGCAGCGGTAGATTGAACATAAGACCCTATAATAAGTTACTTAGGGAACTTGAAGACTATTAAGAGTTATAGGACGCGCATACTTAGTGTTAGAAATAGAGCGAATATTACAGGACAATTAAACATTTGCTTTAGTGCACTCTGAGTAAGACAAGGGTTGTTAAGACAAGGGACTTGCTATTATAACATATACCAACCCCACTTTTGCACAGCGAGAATATAGAGACAACATTATCTTACTAAGCGATAGTATGGCAGCCACGGTGTGAGCATAACGTTGCGCTTATAAAGAAGAAGAAGCTTTAGGTATAATAAGCAAAGATATTAACTAGACTAATTAAACGGACATTATACCTCTAGTGGACGACTTGGAGATGTTAGGAATCTTTAAGGACGAAGATAAAGAGAAGGGAGATAGTATTACGGACGCTTTAAGTACAATGTTACAACTACTTAGGGAAGAGTTGTAGGAAGCTAGTTAGTTAATATAGGTACGGTCTAGGATAGATCTAGTGGAACTATATAATAAGGAATGGTAAGCGAGTTATATAATGTTATACGCGGTATACGGAGTATATGTAGTGTACGTTTATGTATAATACATATAACACGTACCTTACGTATAAGAGAGGATTTCTTAGGAGTATGGTTGTGTATTTAAAGGACCTTAGTCCCTACCGTAGATAGTTCTCTCCTTGTAGTAAATCTTAGAATATAATTGGAGTTAATTTGTTAGGCAACTACTCTACCAGTTGTTATTATGTTGTTATTTTGTTCTTACCTATATACCCAGCCTAATAATAGAACCCACCGTAGTTCCTGCTACAAGGTTCCGTTACAGAGTAAGTATAAGCGATAATAATATATAGCAAAGTAGATATTATTAAGCTATGTATATAAACTGTATAATAAGGTTAAGACATTGCATAAAAAGAGAAGGTAAGGAAATAGGAAAAAAGGGGTATATATTGTTAACTTGGTTGCTTAGTTAATACGTACATAGAGTAGAATAGGCTTTAGGTTATAGTCCTGGCAGAACTTGGCAGAATTTAGTAGACTTGGCAGAATATGGTAGAACGCGGCAGATTGCCGTTAGATTGCTATAGATTGCGGTTGGTCTCTTCTTACTAAGTTGGTAGAAACAGGTGGATGAGTTAGTAGAAATAGGTGGACAAGTCAGTGAAAACAGGTGGACGAGTCGGTGGAAATAGGTGGACGTGTATAAGGTGTTACAGAGGTGTCCCGTAACACACTGCCCTTACTTAAAGAAACACTAGCCTGTATAAGTAAGGCTAAGATTTTTATAAAGCTTAATATCCGCTAGGCCTTTTACTAAATTAAGATAAACCCTAGATTTAAGGATCTTATTATATTTTAGACCCACTATAGATTATATAAATATAAAGTACTACCTTTTAGACTAACTAATGGACTAGCTATATACCAACGGTATATAAATAACGCACTCTTTAACTACCTTAATGACTTCTATATAGCCTACCTAGATAATATTATAATTTATTTAGAGAATAAACTGGAATATAAGGAGCATATCTATAAAGTCCTATAATGGCTCCGCAAAGCTAGCCTCTAGGCTAATATTAAGAAGTTAGAATTTAGTGTTAGGCGCACTAAGTACCTAGGGTTTATTATTAGTATAGGCGGAATTAAGGTAGACCTAGAAAAAACAGCTATAATTAACTAGTAGACGCCCCTACGGACTATAAAGGGGGTATAATTATTTTTAGGTTTTTATAACTTCTACTAACACTTTATTAAGAACTATAGTAAAATCGCCTAGCCCTTTAACCATCTTACTAGGAAATACCAGCCCTTCTACTTTAACGCTATATATAGACAGGCCTTTAATAAGCTTAAAAAACGGCTAGTATTGGCCCCCCTACTTGCCCACTTTAACCTAGAACGGCCTTTAATGCTAGAAACTAATGCCTTAAACAGTATAATAACTAGTGTCTTTTCCCAGAAGCAACTAGACAGAGAATGGCACCCTATTGCATACTATTTAAAGACTATAATAGATGCTAAGCTAAACTACTATATTTATAATAAAGAAATGCTGGCTATTATCTTTAGCTTTTAGTACTAGCGTATATAGCTAAAAGGGACCCCTAAGCCTATTAAGATGGTTTTAGATTATAAGGCCTTAGAATACTTTATAATAATAAAGGCCCTTATAGCCTAGTAGGCACGCTAGGCAGATATCCTATTTTAGTTCTACTTCCTAATTATATATAGGCTAGGTATAACTAACTGTGCAGATGCCCTTATAAGGCGTAAATAAGACCTAGATAACTAGATGGCTGTGAAGATCTTATTATAGATTTAGACACTACTATAACCAGAGCACCTTAAGCCCTAGATATAGGCAGAACTAAATATAGACCCTTTAGACGCTAAAATATGTCCCACTAACTCTATGGAACTTAACCTTATTAATAAGCTACTATAAGCAAATTATATAGCCCCTTCTCTATAGAAGTACCGTAAAAAGGTAAGGGATATTACTAGCCTATAGTCCATCAAAAATGGATTACTTAAGTATTAGAAACGGCTAGTAGTAATAGAGGAATAGAACTTATAGACTCGGCTTATTACTAAAGCACATACCTAGGTCTCTACAGCCTACCCTAGAAAAAATAAGACCTATAGAATTATTAGCGACCGCTACTACTAGCCTAGAATAGTTATAGATATTAACCGTTACATATAGAACTGCGACAGCTGCTATAGATTTATAATCCTATAAGATAAGACCCTAGGACTATTAAAACCACTCCTAATACTAAAGCGCCCCTAGTAGTATATCTTTATAGATTTCCATAAGCTACTTATAGACTGTAGCGGATACAATATAGCTATAGTTATAGTTAACTGCTTTAGCAAGCGTCTATTCTGAATCCCTTATTATAAGAATATTGATACTAAAGAGGCGGCCTAACTGTATATTTACTATATCTACCAAATTTATGGACTACTAGATACTATTATATCCAATTACAGACTATAATTTATATTAGCTTTCTGGAATAAGTTTACCTAGATCTTAGGTATTAAGCTAAAGCTTTCTATAGCATACCACCTCTAGATAGACAGTTAGACGGAGATTATAAATTAATATTTAGACTAAAGACTTTGGCCCTTTATTAACTACTTCTAAGATAACTAGGCTAAACTGCTACCCCTAATAGACTATGCCCAGGCAACCCTACTCTATAACTCTACAGGGTTTGCACCTATTTAGCTAAAAATAGGCTACTTACCCTATATAAGCTTTAACTGGGAAAGACTAAAAGGACCCTAGACTGTACGTAAAAAACTATTTTATAAGGAAGCCCAGTAGTACGCTAAGCGCTTAGAAGAAGCTTAAATAGTAGCCTATATAAACCTAGAAAAGGCCTAGAAATTAATAAAACAGCAGGCAAATAAGCATAGGCGTAAGCCTAACTTTACTGTAGGCGATAAGGTCTAGGTTATAACCAAGAACTAGAAGATAGAGCGGCCTAGCTATAAGCTAGACTATTAGATAGCAGGACTATACAAAGTTCTTAAAAAGAGAGGCAACTTATATAAAGTAAAGCTCCCAGATTTAATTAAGGTCCATCTTAAATTCTCACCGGATAAGCTACGAAAAGCTATAAATAACCTATTACCTAAATAAAAGAATAAACCGCCCCTGCTAATTTAAGTTAATAGCGACAATAAATAGGAAATTAAAGAAATACTAAAGTACTATATAAGTTGGAAAGGATATAATCCAGACCCTACCTAGTACCCCGCATAGAATTTTATAAATAGCCCCCATAAGTTATAAAAGTTCTATAGCCGTTATTCTAATAAACCTAAACCGCCAAAGTACTTAGATAAGTGGATGGATTGCTAGTATAGCAAAGACAACAAATTACTAGTGGAGTATAAAGATAAAAATGCCCTATAGGGGTAATATGGACAAACAAAGCCTAAGGGCAGGCTTTTTTAGAAGGGGGGGGGGGGGGGGGTAATATTATAGCACTGGCAAATTGCCGTCTAATTGCTGTAAACTGCCGTTATATAATAGCAAGTTGCGGCAAGTTGCCATTACGTGACTAGAAGATTGTATATAACTTTAAGCGGTGCTTCTGTTCTTCTTGTTTCCTTTCTTTAGCTTTAGATCCTTGTTTATAGACAATCTAATTATACAGGCTTACGCGACCCTTTTGCCGTGCTTATACCTTGATTGACCGAGTCGCTAATATTAAACCCCTACAGTTGGGGGAGGAAAAACCCTATAAGCAGCCTTAGTAGGATAAAAAACCCTAATTTACCATATTTGTATGTAGCTGCGGCCCTACGGGCCTATAGCACGTCCTCTTAGTAATATACTATAGTTAAAAGATAACACTACTAGAATTAAACTATAATATTTATAATAAGGAGTTATTAGGTATAGTTATAGTATTTAAGAAGTAAAGAGCATTCTTATAAGGTATAGAGAAATATAGTTAAAATAGACTATAAGAACCTAATGGGGTTCCTAATAATAAAAAAACTTCATTATAGATAAGTTAGATAGGCTAAAATGCTTACAGAGTATTACTTTAAAATTTAGTATACTAAGGTACTAAAAACGTAAGAGTAGATATACTTAGTAGAAAGTCAGAACTATAAAATAATAAAAACCTATTAGGCGCTATATTACACAAAGACGAAAATGGATTAATTAGGTATAATTACCTAAAACTAGCAGCTATAACTAAAGAAAAACCCTATAAAACGCTAAAGAGGAAGTAGGTATAAAGGATTTAAAAAGTATAAAAGGAAGATCTAGGATATAAGGGCTATATTAATAGAGAGGCAGTATATATTCTAAAGTTAGTAGCAAAGGAGTTTATTAAGAAATTCTATAAGGGAATAACTTAGGGACACAACGGAGCTATAGGCTTAGTGTTAAGACTTTAAAAGGAGTATATTATTAATAGAATTTAGGGATTAGTAAGATAAACTATAAAAAAGTATCTAGATTACTAAAGAAATAAACTAATAAGGTATAAGCTATACGGAGGGCTATAACCTATTAAGATATTAGAAAGACTATAACCTATTAAGATATTAGAAAGACTATAGGAGGTTATATTATAGGACTTTATTATTAAGTTCCTAAGATTAAAGGACCCTATTACTAAATAGGACTATAATATAATCCTTATAATAATAAACAAGTTAACTAAGTAGGGCTACTTTATAGTATATATAAAAGAAATCTTAGTAGAGGATATAGCTAGATTCTATATTTAAGAAGTGTTTATAAAATACGGAGTACTAATAAAAATTATATTAGATAGAGATTTAAGATTTATAGTAGTATTTTAGGAAGTATTTTTAGCGAAATAAGGGTGTATAATTATAGCACCTGTCGTACTAACCGCGTGCCTACGCGTTCGGTACGCCGAGTACGCGTTTACGCGTTCGGTGCACCAACTACCCGCTTACGCGTCTGGTGCACCCCTGAAGCACTGACTAATTAGGGGGGAGGTGCGTTAGTATATAGACCACGTAGTCTACCTTAATAGAATCGACAGTCACCACCATCTAAATGAGCATACGATACTATACGTATTTCGTGCCCCTAGACACGACTCACTTATACCATTAAATTGGTACCGACAAAGGGGTTCGCGTAGTAATATTAATGGTATACTACCTATAGACAGATAGTTAAATAAAGAGACTAAACTAAATGTTAGAATAGTATTTAAGGTATTATGTTAATTATATATAGAATAATTGGGTATTATTATTACTAATTATATAGTTTATATATAATATAACACCATAAGAAGGGATAGGCATATTACCCTTTAAGGCAAATTATAGGTATAAACTAAAAACGTTATTATTGCTACGTTAAGTAAGGAAAATAAGTAGCATAGCTAAAGAAAGAATAGAGAACTTAATAAATCTTTATAAATACTTTAAAGAAATAGCTAAACTAGTATAGATAAGGATAAAAAGGTACTATAATACTAAGAGATTTAAGGGATTAGATCTTAAGAACATTGGCAAAATATGGTACCCTACCAATGACCTCAATGGTTAGTGGTTGACGCAATTGGCGCGTAGTTGAGGGCATTTGGCAACTCGACCGAATAGCCTATGTTGTGTTTTTTTGACACGCAGCCTGCGCGCAGCCTGCCAGTAATCTACGCATTTAGCAACTATAATTGTATTTAGAGCTATTTACCTCTTTTATACTAATAGCATATTTTAAATAAATAAAAGCTATTTTAAAGCTATTTATAAGGCTAGCAAAATAAATAATATTATTTTAGATAATTTAATATAATATAGCGATGGTTCTCTTCTACCTATCTACCTATTGACTTACCTACCTGCCTATCTACCTACCTGCCTATATTGCCTACCTGTCTGTATTGCCTACCTGTTTGCATCTGCCTACCTGTTTTTATCTGCCTACCTGTCTATATCTGCCTACCCGTTAGCATCTGCCTACCCGTTAGCATCTGCCTACCTGTCTGTATCTATTTACCCGTCTGTATCTGCCTACCTGTCTGCATCTGCCTACCTGTCTGTATCTACCTACTCGCCAGCATCTCCCTGTTTGTGCCTACCTGTCTGTGCTACCTTGATTCGATCGATTGATCGAATCGTTTATAGTGTTCGCTGGCTAGTCGTTGTCGTCTAGCTCTGGCGACGGTTGTTTGACTCTGGCGACGGTTGTCTGGCTCTGGCGACAGTTGTCTGGCTTTGGTGACGGTCGTCTGGTTCTGGTAACGGTTGTTTGGTTTTGGCGACGGTTGTCTGGTTCTAGTAATGGTCGTCTGATTCTAGTAACGGTTGTCTGGTTCTAGTAACGGTTATCTGGTTTTAGTGGTAGTTATCTAGTTCTAGTAATAGTCCTCTACTGGCTGCCGTTCTAGTGCCTCCCTAGGTAGGGAGGATGTAAGGAAGAAAGGAAGGGTAAAAAATAAGGCGGCAGAGGCATGTGTAGAGGCTATTGGGAATATAGCGGGGACCTAATACAGAGCTTTATGTAGAGCCTTTATACGCAGAGCTTCGCGCAGAGCCTCCGTATAGGCTCACAGCTTGGCGTGGTCACGGAAAAGACTCGGCGTGGTTAGAAAGTTCAATGTGGTTAGAACTTGCAAACTAGCTTTGTAACTACGATTAGCTTGAGACCACGCTAAGCCTACGCATATACAATGCATATGCAATTTAAATAAAATAGAAAATGTAAAGCTGTTTATCCTTAAAATATAAATATCCTAGTTTATGGCAGTGTATATGCCGCGCATATGCGCTAAACAATGGCTATATAAGGTAATAGTAGTTAGTTATTAAAACATGGCCTATACACACGCGTAGCATATCTATAATAATAGTCGCACTATAACTTCTTCTCCATAACATCACAGCGTATGCCACGAGTATGTATAGTACAACATAGGCATAGGTCTTGTATATGCTGACAGAAAGAATAAGGCGAATTTCTATTACTAATTTAACTATTATATATGCCGTATATATGCTTACTATAAGTAATCTAATAATCGCAGACTTTGATAACCTATAGGTGGCCTCCGCTGCTAACCCTTCTGCCTTTGGCCATTACTATGGTAAGCATATGCAGAGCATATGTATACACCATACTTATAAAGCCTTATAGGTCCAATTCTAAATCCTAATCCCGGTTGGGTGACTTTTGGTTAGTTATAGGATTGCATATGCACGGTATATGCTTATAATAACTATAGCGCGCACTGTAGCAGCTCTCGCTAGAGGAAGACGTGAGTGTATATAGAGCCGCATATTTGGTGCATATGCTAACTGTATATAGCCCCAACCGTTTTGGTCTAAGATAACGCGAGTATATACGGCTCTATGTACTGCGTAGGCATATGCTAAGCGTATACCAGATCTACCTAACGCCGCCTCTGTGCTCTCCTTGGTTAACACTATGGTGTATATTGCTTATCCACACCCTATGCGTAGCATATGCTAAGCCAAAGTTTAGGTGTAATATTGCAGTTAACGGTACGCAGATGTGCGGCTGTGTCTTTACCGCTTAGCCAAGTGTATGTTTTGCATATGCGCAGCGCCTGCGGCTCTACTGATATGGCTGTAGTATCGCTAGCATGTCCGCAATGAGTATAGCGGTGCTTGTATGTACTACTATGTTGTTATAGCAGCTTGGTATATGCTTACTATATATAGTAACTAACCTGACCACTAATAATATATTAGTTAGAGAGCTGGTTGTAGGCGAGAAGTATGTGTTATATATATGCAGCGCATATGTAAGGCTAATGCATTATAGTTCCCTAAAGCTGTTTGTTCTCTCTGGTGGCTAGTAGGATGCGAGATACTTGTATAAGCCCAGGTATGTCTATGCCTATATATCGCATATGCGTTGCTAATAGTGTTTATAGTTATGGCCCCTTGGGTTCCAGGATCTCGGAGTATATAGATGCCTGTATACTCTTTATATATGTCCACCCTATGCCGTGTATATGCTTAGCCTGAGCTAATTAAATGCAGTGCCTAGGACTAGGGGTTTGCTACCTAATTTGGCAGGCAATTCTATTACAAGGTAAGAGCACTAGTGTTGCTTCTGTATATACGCACTATACCCCAATATATATATCTATTTATCTATATACTTATTCCCCCTAAGTTTGATTTTAGACCCAAAGGCACTTATAGGCCTAAGGGTAGTGTGTGTGAGGAATAAGCACGGCTACTATTAGGGATACTGCCTGATTCCAAAACTAACGCTTAACTCTATATTTAGGAGACTAGGAAAGTTTGATTTGGTGTATCCCCTATATATACATTACCAAAACCACTACTTGGTTATATTGCTAGCTTATACGCGCATACCCTATGTATATACAAACCCCTAATGTCTTCTACTAACCATAGGTTAACACGCGCTTATGCTAGGTGTATGCTAACACGAGGGAAACAGCGTATTGGCCCCACTACTCCCTCTACTGGCTTAAAGCGCAAGGTTAGTATTTTACCTGTATATGTTTAGCATACGCTAACTATATGCGCAGCGCGGCCCGACCCCCCTAGACGACTGTAAGGAGTCCCCTTTACCGTCTGCACGCCGCCAGAGCGGTAGGTTTGCTTTGTATATGTCCTGCATATATACTACTAATATTTAGCATAGGGAGCAGAAAAACAATAGGCCGCTGCTATAGTAGTGGTGAGAGCTCTGGTAAGTTTAGTTTATTCTATTGCGTATATTATGCTTATACTCTATATAAGCCACTCCTATTGCGGGTGGAACCTGCCGCTTATCCTATATTACTGGTTAAGTCCTAGCATATGCTGGGCCTGCACACTGCATACATAATGTGCAATATGCATAGTTAGAGTTTAGGCGGAGTTTGGTGGATAGATAGGCTAGGCATATGCCTAATATAGGGCGTGGGGCTATAGGCCCATATTAATTAATTCTTTATTTATGGTGATGGAACTCTATGATACTTGCTCTGCGTATACCGTGCATATGCGCCCTATATGCTAATACTATGCTTCTGCGCCCACTTCTTAAGCTCTGCTAGCTCCTTCGCTTTATTATATATATCTTTAGCCTGTTTCAATTTATTAATTTATCGCTCTATATTTTTTACACGGAGTATATATGCCTCCTTCTCTATCTTCTCTGTAGATAGGTTAGACCTATGCCTTTTACCTACAGTCTAGGGCGTTTGACTTTGAGATGGTAGTGGCAATATCTGCGCTATATATGCTGTGGATACGCGCGACGTATCTAATACTAATGCAATATTATTATCTGCTCTATTTATCTATGACATAGTCTGCCCACTAAATATAGTAGGTAATTCTATATTAGGTATATACTGTAGATTAGGCTTAGGGGTATTAAATAGGTTCTAAGGATTCCAAGGAAGATTTAGTTTAGGATTTTTAGCTTGTTGCTTAGCTGCTTTCCGCTATTTCTAGGCTACTTAAGCTTAGCATCTACTTTGTATTTGCAGCGTATATATATACTTTATTTCTATAGCTGTACTACTATCCGCTTTAAGTTACTATAATTTCTTTATATATTATCTATTCCTGTCTCTTTATATAGCTCTTGTAGGTCGAATATTTCTTATATATAGAGTTTGAGCCTATACTAAAATGTTAGAATATGTGGTGCATATATAGAGCGTATATATTTACCGTAGTACTGCAGTAAGTATGCATAAGTTTCGACCAGTAAAGTTATTATCTTAAAAGTGACTACTTTTACTAATTCCAGTATGCTTTTGTGTATATGCCTACTACTTATAAGGGACCTTTAACTTTTCCTTTATAAGCCTGGCTAGTATCCATATTTTCTTCTTGTTGTTTATCTAAGACGTAAGCTCTGGATATAGTATGTATATGCTTTATATACGCTCCGTTAGTTTCTGCTCTGTCTCCGCTTCCTATATCTGCTCTATAATATATCTTGCTTTATAGGTTGGAAAGCGCTTCGCAAAGTTTTGTTTAATATGTACTTGGCAGAATATAAGTATATGCTAAAGGTGTTTATCCTATTTACGGGATAGGTTAATTGTATATAGGTAATCCCTAAAGCCTATATATTATTAGCATATGCTAGGTATATACGCAGCGTATATTTACCACTAGCTTGTTTCTTATATATATTAACTATAGCCATGCAAAGTCCGGTTCCATAAATATGTGCAAATTGTATAGATAATTGGGCAGTATTACTTAAAACCTTAAATACTAGCTGAAATATCTTTGTGTATATAGCACGTGTTTCTAAGTTTAGAAATGCGTATACCTATACCTTGATTCCTGTTATAGGTATTAGCCTATATATAGTATATGCATAGTATAGGGCATGTATACGTTTGGAATTCTCGTCCTATCCCGTAATTAAGAATAAATTTGTTTTACCTTGAACCATTTTAAATGATAGGTCTATTTTGATATATATTACGTGTTGGAATGCCTTAGCTTGCGCATATGTACAGCATATAATAAGGAAATGCTTGTTATTAAAGTTATAAATTGCCCGAATCTATTGCTCTGTGTTCTTTTTATATTGGTTAATAGAGAACTCGCGTAGCACACCTACTACGCTTAGGCTCTGTATATACTTAGTATGTGTCTAACCTATACTTACCTACATATGCCGTCCCCTTTGGGAATTATAGCATCCTTTCCTTTTGAATTAGAGTAGTAATTTGATCCTTAATATTAAGACTACTATGCACTATACGTAGTGTCTGCGCCCTATACTTCTTACATAGAGTATAATACTGTGGAGATAGGATAAATTAACCTATGCTATAGTAAGTAGTTTTATTTGCATATACTGTATATATATGGGGCATACGTGTAGTAAGGCTTAGGACTTCCACCTGCCTTATTGCTTTAACTATATTATTAGTAAGGTTAATTGGTAGCTTTGTTAGGTATAGTAGATAATATATATAAGAATTCCGTGTAATAAGGCAAATGTAAGGATACCATGCTATATTAATAGGAATATAGCAATCTAACCGTGTACTATATATTCGGCTTACTACCCTACCTTGGCCTTGCGGATGGTTAAACCCTAATAGGCTTAGTATATGCGTAGCGTATATATAGTGTATATATTACCTACTATAATTTTTTCGCTTTGACGTTAAATGTCTAATATAGGTATATTCTTTTTTAAGTTCTTGAACCCTATATTTAATAAGTAGATGTAGGTATTGAATATCTACCCTAGCAGTTATTAATAATAAAGGCTAAGCAGTGTGCTATAGTTCAGTATTACTGCTGCTAGAATAACCGATGAATATTATCTGTATATAATAAGTATATATTACGTATACGCTGGCCATATGCGCACTCTATGTTGAGAAAACATTGTTAGTCTGCTTTTACTATATACACGTTCTTGTGTACTAGGATAGGTATACTGCCGCCATAATTATAGAATACCGTTATAGTAGCTGTATATTATAAGTATTTACCTAATATATATAGATAATGCTTACTTCTCTATACTTTGCTTAAGCTTTTTATTAACCTCTACTGCTTGGTATGGATAACTACTACGCTTTTAGAGGTTATTAATTGATTTAAGCTTAACCCTATTATATGTGGGGTATATATGGAGGACATCCTTGTGAGCGTGCTTGCAGTGTTTAATGCCGCTATATTTAAACGCTTGATGAAATGCTTTTTTACTCTCCCAATTATTGTTTTCTCTAAAGAGTTGTAGTTGTGTAACTTTAGGGTCACTGGTTTTATGAAATAAAAATTAAATTTATTGGAGGTATAAGTACAGTATATACCTAGTATGTGTATTGTATACCTTTAATATATACTGCTTAATAACCTTGCGTACTGTTTCTTTATCTGCATCTATAGATAGCAGAGGTGTTGCTTTATAGATAAAGTATGTAATTCCTTCTTTTCTAGTTGCTGGATATTCTGGCATTATAATATAGTTTATTGCCTCTTAGATAATAACTTGGTGCTTACCATTGGAGCTAATAAGTGCTCTATAGTCTTGGAGTGTGCTCTAGATATTCTTAGCATATATATGGCCTATGTATAGTGTTATATATAGTCTTACCTTAGAGAGACCTATATGAAATGGAAACTGCTGTTATATACTATCTTAACCCTTACCCTCCTTGCCCTCCCTACCCTCCTTATCTTCGATACTCTCTCTACTGATTATATTATCTTGAGAACTATTATCTTTATATTTAATGTTAGGTATGCTCTGGTGTACTTATGTATCCTTAGTATATGCCTAGTATATGATTGTGCATACTAACTTGTAGACCGTTTAGCCACCCTACTATACTCTTGTTCACTTTAGTATAGTTTTCACTTGTTATTGGTATAGTAAGGTATATATAAATGCGGTTGTATATGTGTAGGTATAGATATATGTGTATATCTGTGTCTATGTCTCTGGGTGTATGCGGAGCATATGCTCTCGACATTTTGGTTTGTGTGTTTGCTTAAGTCAAATGTGGCTACCGATGCGCGTTCTGTATGGGTAAAAGTGTAGTACCGCCGACCTTTTTCCGGGGGCTCCATCGGTAACCACGCTCAGCTTTCGCCGACCCCCATCGGTGACCACGTTCAACGTGTCCGAGACCACGATCAGCTGCGACCCGCCTCCGTACGCAGAGCTTCGCGCAGAGCCTCTGTACGTAGAGCTTCGTGTAGAGCCTCGTGCAGAGCCTCTGTACGTAGAGCTTCGTGTAGAGCCTTGTGCAAAGCTTCGTGTAGAGCTTCGTGTAGAGCTTCGTGCAGAGCTTCGTGCAGAGCTTCGTGCAGAGCTTCGTGTAGAGCTTCGTGCAGAGCTTCGTGCAGAGCCTCTGTACGCAGAGCTTCGTGCGGAGCCTCGTGCGGAGCCTCTGTCGCGGAGCTTCGTGCAGAGCTTCGTACAGAGCTTCCTGCAGAGCTTCGTGCAGAGCTTCGTGCAGAGCCTCGTGCAGAGCTTCGTGCAGAGCCTCTGTCGCAGAGCTTCTGCAGAGCTTCGTGCAGAGCTTCGTGTAGAGCTTC
>Ga0307507_10007975_pt1 | contig 14947 bp, 11 predicted proteins | sample 7_EM_MG_FD_207223 | JGI IMG/M metagenome (GOLD analysis project Ga0307507, IMG submission 207223) | Populus trichocarpa ectomycorrhiza microbial communities from riparian zone in the Pacific Northwest, United States - 7_EM | ecosystem: Host-associated > Plants > Roots > Unclassified | place... | reverse complement strand
ACATGACCATCTAATCATGTAAGCGTGTGGAAATGCTGGGCTGAGTTTGCGACCTTGATGAAGACATCTTCTAAGGTGGTGTCCGACAGACCCCAGGCATAAACCGGGAACCTGCTTTTGGCGACCTCGACTGCTTGGAACACATCTGCAATGCTGATCTCCTCTTTTGGCATCTCAAACTTCTGGGTTCCGGCCATCTGGTACGTTCTTTCAGCGCTGGGGGAGAGGCGCAGAACCATTTGCTCCACCTCACGCTCATCGTTTACGGATGTGGTCATTGTGAACACGTAAGATCCCCCGTACCTTCCCCTCAGCTGTTAAAGCCAGTTTTTAGGAATTTATCAAAAGAAATAAAAAGGAAAATCAGAAATAAGCACAGCTAATCTATCGAAGAAAAAAAAAAGATGGAAAGATGATATATTCTACAGTAAACCTAATGAATATCTGGGTCTCTGTTCTGTACTGCATCTCTGTGCAAAAGAATCATGCGAGATCTCTAAGAAAATACAAATGATTGTCTCGGAGTTACCTCTTTTGGGTTTCCTACGCACTGCAAGCTTCCATCAACAAAAATTCCTAATCTATCACACAGGTACTCTGCCTCTTCCATTGAATGAGCTGAAAACAAGAAATCAAGCATTGTGAGATAAACTGCAAGGTGTAAAATCTCCTTTTTTTAATATTATTAGAGAGAGAGTAGTACTGGTCAGGATAATTGCTCGGTCTTGCTTCGCACGCTTCACAACATTCCATAAATTGCTTCTTGAAGCTGGATCTAATCCAGTACTGGGCTCATCCATATAAACAACCTGCAAGATTTCCAAGAATTATGATAGGCAAGAGCATTGAAGGATTACAACCAATCCAAAAAATTCATGCATAAAGGGTTTTGAGAGAGATGGTGACGTACTTTGGGATCTCCAATCAATGATATGGCAACACTAAGCCTTCTCTTCATACCTCCACTGTATTTACCAGCTTTTTTGTCAGCAACCCCTCCGTTAAAAAGGTTGACGCTCCTAAGAGATTCCTCCACTGCCTAGAGAAACAGAATAGTAAAAAAAAAAAAACAGAGACTTAAAACTTTTTCCAAATAAGAAGAGACAGTAAACTAAACCATTGATTCCACTATCCACTGAAAATTCCCCAGCAACAAGATTATAAATTCCACTTCTTAAATTATAGTAGTTAAATTTGTTTCCATTCGAATTTTCTGAGGCAATTTTATGCATTGTAAAGAACAAGGAATAGGGGTACAACAATTTCCATCTGAAAATTCCCCAGCAATTAACTACTTCTTGAAGAAAGTAAATGATCTTTGGCAAGCTAAAAGATGAGATGATAATGGCTTACTCTTTTCAAAGCAGCGCCTCTTAGATTCTTAAGTCTTCCATAAAATAATAAGTGCTCTCTTCCCGTCAGAGTTTCCCATAGGAGGCTAAGAATTGTCCACGAAAAAATAACAGAACAAAAGGTCAGGTTTCCAGCTGAAGATGAAAATGTATTTCTTGAAGAAAACAGAGCCAAGAATTAGCTTACTCATGCTGCGGGCACACGCCCATGCTGGTATAAACCCAATCCATTTCAGTCCGAATGTCTAAGCCCTCAACATATGCTGTCCCCGTGGTTGGCGTTGTGAGCCCAATCATCTAATCAACAAAATAAAGTCAGAGATATAAGTATTTATTTGATTATACTTTCTCAGGAAGACTAGTTAAACCGAAGTTTTTTCCCCGTTAAGAAGAACTCTCAAGAAACTCAATAAATGGCGAAGGAATGACAATGGCCACATAAACCTTTCCCGGGATGGTTATTCGGTCAAGACCTTTCGTGAACATATTTACTATTATAGAACGAGAAGAATGTAAGTGCTTGAAAGCTAGTTCTAATCTTTTTTCTTCTTCTTCTTCTTGTTTAGCGTCAATGACAGAACTATGGTAAACCACACGTAACAAAAAAGTCGGGTCTCTACAATGGAATTACAGTAGCAAGAGCTGTACACTGACCATGCTAATGAAAGAGGTTTTCCCTGCACCATTTGGACCAAGCATGCCGAAGCACTCCCCTCGAGGTACAGCTAGAGATAATCCTCTCACTGCCAATTTTTCTGCATTTCCATCCCTTCCTGGATACACCTTTCTCAGGTTGTCACAGACGATGGAATGACTGGTGGTTGGTTCCAGCAGTAACTGCTCAACCTTCTCCCTCTGCATTCAAAAGGGTGTGCACAAAATTAACATCTACACATGACTGACTATGAGCTATTGACGCAGAAGTATTTGAAGATCAGACGATAGAGTTCAGTATTTGACAAACACGTGAATTGGAGTTCATAAAACACCATCAAGTATTAACACTAGGTCTGCAATGATTAGAGGCATAAGCCATTCCATCTAAAAACTTACTGTTTGATAAATACTCTGATTCTTCTGAAAGAAGAGAAAATCTACTATGGGGGAAAAACTGCAATTGAAACTGAGACTGCAATTTTTTACAGCCAAAACAAAAGTATGACGTTTTACATTTCATCCTACAGAATCTACAGAGAGACTTGGGCACTAGCATGAAATGATTACTCGTGATTAAAACTAGATAAAAGGAAATGTTACCTCCTGAATGACATCAGGTTTATCCATATCAACAAAAACTTTAGATCCCTGCCTGCCCATACTAGGCTTCCGAAAAGATGATGGACGCTTCTTCCGAAACTTTTGCAATAAATACTTGGGATTTTTTCCACTTCCAGATGAAAAAACTTGATCCACATAATATGCTATAAAAAGCAGCGCAATCCACTCAAGAAGCATGATAATCATCACATCTCTCATCCCATTTTCACTTGCACTCAAATTTCCCCACTTCATGCCATCAGTCCCCATAGAGGTGCCACTGGAAGAATACTCCGCAAACTCATACAAACCACGATATAGAGCAAAACCAGGATATAACTCCATAAAAATGATCCATCCCTCTGTAACAAGAGAAACAATATCCGTAAGAGTAAAGCTGGCGAAGAGTAGAAGCAGACAATATGTAAAACCTAGACAACTATTGCGCATTGACAACCAACAGCAGCAACTGGTGGACAATAAGACTTATAGACCTACATAATAGGTTGCACAGCAAACAATTGATCTACTACCAGTATCTTACATTCACAAAAAGATCACAAATTAAATTATAAACAATCATTAGCCTCCTCACATCTGTTAAATCTCAGATAATGAAACAACTGCATCAGCACATGCAGTAGCATAAAATCCGAACATTGGGTTTCTTTCCCATCAACACCATTAGTAAACTTAAAAGGCCAGTGGTTTCACAGATTCTTCTACTTACTTGGGAATGAAGTATCTTCAACGAAGTTCTGGAAAAGAAAGCCACCTAAAAGCCCAGTTCCAAAGACACATATATAGCCTACAACTGTAATCATCAAGTTCAACTGTCAGGAACAAGAAAACCAGGTGATATTAAAAGTAAATGTCGTTTAACAAACAAATCAAACAGCTAGCATCAAACCTGTAGCAGTCTTGACGTTCGAAAAGAATGCGGAGGCTAGAAACGCCAAGGAAATTTGCAGGTTTATATAGAGAAAATAGAACACAAATTGGATGGAGTAGTCGTTCAGTGTGAAGAATTTCAAACCTGCAAATTTAGCCATGTTAGTAACTTGAAGCAAAGGCAAAAATTAGAAAGCATTGAGGATTGGAAGTAATGCCTACCTACTAGTGAGCCGAATGCCACAAAAACGAACATGTATAGTGCAGATATAACAAGAAAATACATGTAAGAAATCATCCAATAAGGCCCGTCTCCAAGCCCATGCATTTTCATCATGATTCGTAATTTTTCTTGTTTCTCGTAAACCAGCGCTGTCAACACCACCTATAGCAAAATAAATTAAGATCAGATTACTTCAGGAAAATGTACATACAAGTAAACGCTATTTTCATAATCCATCCATGATATTAGGTAACAAATGCATGTCCATATTTGATCATTCTATCATTGAACAAAACCAGGGTAAGGTGGTATTGTATTTGCAAAAGATCCAAGATTTAAAATGTATTGTAGACAACAGAATCACGAATCTGGGATATATTTCCAAGCCATTAACCTCTAAATGAAACTTTCAAAATGAAATTCTAAGTTAAAGCTCACATTAAGGATGTGGCATTTGTTGGAAGAAAAGCCATGCAAACAAAAGAATCTATGTATCATTTCATCACTACGAGTTCATGACTTCTACATGTCCCACCATGGGACAATTTTAACCTGATAGATCAAATGTTTTTGCTCATATGAAGTCTTTCAACTTTACATGGATTAAAATGCTTCCTGTCAGAAATTGGTTATCATTTTCAAAGGAGGAAACTGATCTGGACAAAGTTATGTTAATTCAAATATCAGACTTGTCATGATCAAATACAATAATCCTCAGCTATTTCTAACCCATTTTGCCAACAAAGTTAGTTGTGTCGGACTGGTATGGTTTGAGCAAAAATTGCAAGAAAAATGTAGCCCTCAAAATAAATAAATGCTGACATGCAATGGATCATATGCTTACAGGAAATAGCTGTATGACAACCCATGTAAAGAAGAGAGTGCCAAGAAGAGATGCGATATCCAGCTTCTGCTTCGTTCCAGGTTTAGGCATTTCTTTGATAAACTCTAATTCCATTCTTCCTTGAAACAACTGAAGGTAGGCATTTGATACCTGTGAAGATAGAAACATCAGCTTGTATCATTGTTTGATGAGAATGATATAAAGCTCGGAAACGATGGAAAATAAATATAAAAACCAGGGCATGGAAAAAATGAAATCCCATAACAGTTGCTGTGAATGGTTCCAAGTCCAGAAAGAAGATGCATAATTTAGATTAAACAAAAATCCTATAAAGGGTGCAAACTCTTGGACACATTATAAACACAAATAAAGCCTTGTTCTTTTGAGGGAAAACAGATTTAATAGAGTAAGCAGTACAGGTACTCTGCATACCAGATTTACTGCACGTGGTAACCGCACCAAGTAGTATTGTCCATCAACAGTATCCCTATTTGTGGCATTGTACCACACGCTCACATTAAAAGTATTGGCGTTGGAGTTCAAGAAATCATAGGCTGCAGAAAGAACGAAGTAGTTAGATTTCTCCAAGCATAGGACTGCTGTAATGACACGCTAGGTATATATATATATATATATAGAAATCAGGAAGACCAACCTCCAAGTATCTCGTTGTACTGCCTCTCTGCATTTCCTTTTTTATAGCCCCTGAATATCTGGTCGTTTATCTCTGAAGTACTATTTCGCCACAAGCTTAGACTTGGAACACATACTGTCTCTGTATTTTAAGACAATAAGGGAATAAACAAGAATCAGAATCTCACATGAAAATAATCTTTTGTACTTGTAAGAGAACGAGGCATTGCTCCATAATCTTGTTTTTTTTCGTGCATTACTACAAAATAATTTGGTGTTTCGTTGTACTGGATTGCTAAAACTCATTCCCAACAAAGAAATAAGAAAAAAAAGTTGATTGGGTGAACCTAAAAGTTATAATTAATGATCTTGTCATGTATCTCCTTCAGTGACAATTAGAATCTCCATGTTCCAGCAATACTCTCAAAATAACATGCAGGATTTTCAGCTAAGCGATAGTAAATTTATAGTACCCTTTACGAAGTTGAAGGATGGCGACTGAGAAACAGTAAGAGAAACAGAAACATTGGCTGTAGAATTCGATGTGCACTGGCTTTGAATATTATAGAGAGAATCCTCGAAGAAAGCAGGATCAAGAAAACTATCCTGTCTAGTTTCCGAATCTGAACCCTGAAACATTTTGGAGAAAGTCAGGAGCATTTATTAAAATAGTCAAAGGGAGCAAGATGAAGAATATCAAAATGAAGCAGCAGGAATTAAAAACAACTAACCAGCACACTGTTAGTGGAATTAAGAGGGGAAGGAGGTGAGAACATACTCGCAGCCAGACCTATATAAATAAAAATTACAATACAAAAATAAGATCAAGATGAAATATTATTCGATTATTCATTTCCATGGCAGGAAAAACAATAAAGAAGAAAACAAACTTTGTCCAAGTGTCTGATTAGTTCCAGTGATAAAAACAGTAACAGGGCAGTTCCCAGTTTGTCTGCAAGACTCGTCAGGCAAATCTGTAAAAGGATCAGAAGCACTTCTGACGGCACGATATTGAGGAGCTGGAACCTGTAACAAGGGAGGCCACTTGAGTGGACTAGGAACAGGACAGTTAGGTGATTGATCCAAATCTGAGAATTGTAAACCACAGACTGTCTCGCATGTCCCATCTCCATTAGTATCAATACACTGACAACCACACTTGCTACTTTTTTTGTTTAGTTGATTGTCAACCAGTGTTTGAGTGATAACAAGGAGTATACACAGCACAAATGGAAAGGAAATTAGCCTGCAATTCGCACTAATGTTTCGTTTCTGCAAAACAAACAAGCAAGCACTGCGTAAAAACCATTGCCTTTTGGTTTTGAAAGGAAAGGAGAGGAAGGAAATATGTTATGAACAAATTAAAGTAGATTTGTATATATACTAACTCACCTGATAAGTTAAGTTCTTTCTAAGCAGAGCATCAGCTTGAGTCCAGAATGCTGCTGTGTGAGGTGATGAATCCAAATCCGCCATTAGAAATAACCAAAACCAAGCTTTTATCTTATTTCCCGCCAAGAAAGAAACCTTCCCTTGTTTTCTTTTACCTTGTTTGGCTTGGCTATGAACCGATCACCAGAAGATAACAGCAGAATGAAAATGGCAACGGTTATGTCACAGCTAAGCTTTATATAAAAATGGAGCTGCTGAGCTCTTCCATTTAACAGTGTTGCGTTTTTGGCAATATAATATTTTGGATTACCGGAAGGTTAAGGTGGTGGTTTTTTAAAATATTTTTTTTGTTTAAAAATATTAATTTCTTATTTTTATTTTTTTGATATTAACGTGTTAAAACAATGAAAGAAATTAATTTAATATAAAACAAAATATTAAAAACAATTTTCAAAGAAAAAAAACAAACAAACTCGACGGGATTGGCAATGGAAGGGGGCTCTTTTGACTTTGACTACCACTAATAATTAAAAACTTTGGATTTGAGGGCGGCCCCCCATCCTTGCTTGCCACCGAAACTGCCCTTCGTTTGAATTGTCCGTAATGCCCCTCACGCGTTTTAACCGTCCAGCGCTGTTGACGTGAAATGTCGAAAGTACCCCCGTAGCTTACTCTAAGGAGCACTGAACTGCGTGGAGCTCGGATTTTAAGGTTTGAGAATTAATTAAATGATCAAAGGCGGCAAGAAGATGCTTGAAGACATTGGACGTTGGGTCAAAAGCGTTGTGTCGGGATTTTTAATATAATAATTGAGAGACGGTTATCCATGGGGAATGGGTCCATATTTTCTTCGCAGGGGTGACCGATGGGCATTCCCAATAATTATTTTTAATTTATCAAACTCATACCCTAATTTATATATTAATTAAAACTAAATTATCTGTTAGATGATTCAAAGATCCACCCCTGCATTAGAGTAGTCAATTTAAAAAGAATATATTTCTCTAAAATTCAAGAAATCAATATATATAAACACCTTCTTGACCATCAACTTAAATCCTTAAAGTTATTTATAATGATTTAAGACAAATAGCTCTAATAGGTATTAAATGATTCAGGTTTTTTAATTTCACAGTTCTTGAATTGGAGGTGTGAATTATAGAAGCTACATGCCCAGATGCAAGCGTGTTTTATAAAAATTTAAAAGAAATTATTTAAAATTAATTTTTTATATATTTTTTGATCGTTTTAATGTGCTGATGTCAAAATAAATTTAAAAAATATTATTTTAATATATTACTACCGTATTTTCAAATACTGAAAAATAATGCATAACAAAAGGGGGCAAAAAGAATTACTAGGGAAGTAAACATGGGAAGAATATTTCTAATACAGACAATTAAGTATATTTGAAAAGGTCAATCTATCTCCATTGAAGTACACTTGTTAGAAGCTTAATGATATTAGTCATGGAAAATGTCTGAACCGTTGGAAAAATAGTAAGGTAGAGACAAGGCCAAGATAACCGCAATTTGTCTCATAAATTTAATAAATAAATAAATAAATAAGATATTTTCCAAGTCAAGGATCAAAGCTAGAGAAAGATATTTATACTACTATATATTATGTCGTGATGACTTTTCAATTACAAGAGAAATAAAATTAAGTTGAAAACCTTATTAATTAATTTCTGAGAAAGCCTTACAGGTGATTAATGAAATGTTCCTGAAACGAAGCAGCAATTCACAAATCATTGACCATCCAAAAGATTAAGCACAAATTAATTATTGCATGGTTTGAATTTGAAATATTCTTACACAATAACTCGGTTGCTTCATTAATTCCTCCACATTTTTTTAATCGTTACTTACTCTAGGAGACAACGAACGATCAGTTTGAATATATATATATAAAAAGATTGAAATACTGAATCCATATAGTTCCAACAACATTTTATAATAATATTAATATTATACTATATTACATATTAAAGACGGCATATATTTAGAAAAGATTTGTTATTCTTGTGTTGTAATCTCTACATTAATTATTGTGCATTGCCCTACATACACACGTAGAAAATGTTGGTTAACTAATAAGTTAAGCCTCCTATTATTCTCAACTTGGTATTAGAGTCATTAAACTTTAAAACTATATTTACTTCTCTCCAATGGAATCTTTATCCCAGCCTACGGTGCAAACTTCTTCTTCTCTCTCTGCTTTGAAAGCTTTCTCTATTGTTGTCGTGAATCAGGGTGATGATTTGGTCACTATATTTATGCAAAAAACAAAGACATTGTTTGACAAATTGGCCGCTGCTAGCCGACCAGTTTCACTAGAGGACTTCAATTTATATTTGTTTCGTGGTCTTCGGAGTGAGTTCAAGGACTTGGTAAGAACTCTCATGACCAAGGCAGAACCTCTTTTGTATCCTGAGCTTCATAGTCATTTTCTTACTCATGAGTTCCTTCACAAGACCTCTCTTCACTCTATGAGTGTTGTTGCCACTGCTCTTTTAATGCCTATGTCAACTCATCCACCATCAGCTCATGGTGCTCAACGTCAACCCTCTAGTTCATATAACAGCAATTATAATTTTAGTTGTGGTAAGAACGATCTCGTGGAGGCTGGCGTAACAATTATAACAGCAACTATAACAACACTAATGTATGGTCTGATTTTCGAGGTTTTTATAGCTCTTCAAGCAACAACTGGAGGCAGGGTAATTGGTAACAAAACCAACAAAATAATAGCTCTTTATAGTGGTCTAATGTGTCGTGCTAGCTATGTCAAACCTTTAATCATTCAGCCCCTCATTGTTCTCAACTTCAAAGTCATAGACAACAGCCTAATGTCAATCTTGTGCTCAATAATGTTGTCTCAACAAATTATGTGGATTGGTTTCCCGACACTAGTGCAAATCAACACGTCACACCTGATCTTGCAAATCTGACAGGGTCCAAACCATATCTCAGTAATGATCATTTTCATGTTAGTGATGGCAAGGGCCTTTTTATATTTAATATTGGACATACTAAGTTACATCCACCAAAACAGACCTTCACTTTACCTAACGTTCTCCATGTACCACATATTCAAAAGTCATTGTTTTCTGTTCAGAAATTTTTCCTTAATAATAATATTTATTTTGAATTTCACTCATTTGTGTTTTATATTAAGGATGTCAACACCAACGCACTGATCCTTTCCGGTCAGAGTAAAGATGGTCTTTATGTTTTGTCTGAGTCTTCTGCCATGTTAATTTCTCAAGTTTATTGGTCTCTTTGCATCTCTACTTCTGCTGACCTATAACATCATCAATTAGGTCATCCTACTTCCTGTATTTTCATTTTATTAGAATCAAGAAATAAAACTGCTTGTACCTTTAGATGTTTTCAATTTTAATTTGAAGCTTGTCTGTTAGAAAAGTCATTGTATATGTTGTTGGGACCTATGGGCCATAAAATTTTTGTTCTGCTTGACTTAATATTTAGTGATGTTTAGGGCTCTACTCCTCTTTTTTCTTCTAATGTTTTTGTTATTTTGTTATTTTTGTTGATGCGCATACAAAATATATATGATATTATTCTTTTGTTGTGAAGTCTCATGTCTTCTTTGTTTTTCATCAATTTTAAACTTTGGTTGAGCTCTAATTTTTGCTAAAAAATAAATCTGTTCAGACTGATTTAGGTGGTGAATACCACAAGTTACATATTTTATTTCAGATAATTGGTATTCATCATTGTTTAATTTATCTTCATACTCATGAACAAAATGGCATAGTTGAATGCCGTCATAGGCATATTGTAGAAATTGGTCTTGCTCTTCTTGGCCAGTGTAAAGCACCATTATGGTTTTGGAATTATGCTTTTGAAACCTTGGTTTATCTTATCAATCACATGCCTACTCTTGTCCTCGATAATAGGTCCTATTTTAACTGTCTTTTTAAACGTTCTTCTAATTATGATTTTTTGCATATATTTGGGTGTCTTTATTTTTCGTTTTTGCATCCATATCATAATCAAAAATTAGATTTTTGCTCCTCTCCATGTGTGTTTTAGGCTATAGCTCCTCTTATCTAGGTTATCGTTGCCTTAACCTCGTATCTCAATGAATTTATATTTCTTGTCATATTTGTTTTCATGAACAAGTGTTTCCTTTTGATAAATATGAAAGGATTGCACAACCAGCCCTTATTCCCTCTCCTAAAAATTCTATCAATTTGCCCAATTTCCTCACCTTATAATTTTTTCACAATCCTACACTTGTAGCCTTTTAGCCTCCCGTTTCTGCCACCTCACAAAAGCCCATTATCTTGTTTTAACATCACCACATACATGTTTCTCTAATAATCATACTACATGTACAAGTTCGCCCTCTTCTAAATTACAACATGATAGGTCTACTGTTGTTGGTTGTCTCAGGTCTCCCGTTGTTAGTTCTCTAATGTTTGATAATGATGCCTCTGTTGTAAGCTCTACCTCTCGGTTTGCCTCTACTACTAGATTAAATTTGGTTGTTGACCTCTCTTCTTATTCATTACAGCATCATCAGAGTTCGGCTCTCCTTGCCTCGTCGTCATCATCATATGGTTCTTTGTCCACGGTTCTCAAAGACAGCCAATCTGACAGCTTTTTTAGCCTTCTCTAACAGTCATAAATCTTAGAAAGTCTCTAGTCTTACCTATAAACCACTTACTTTTTCTAGTGCTGACAAGTATGAGGCTTGGTGAGATGCTATAAAGGTTGAAATCCAGGCGTTGCGTTCCAACAACACTTGGTCCTTAGTTCCTTTTCCTCATTCGATGAATGTTGTTAGTTGTCATTAGGTATATAAGATCAAGCGTTGTGTCGACGACAACATTGACTGCTATAAAGCTCGGTCAGTTGCTAGAGATTTTAGTCAGCAGGAAGGTATTGATTACTTTGAAACTTTTAATCCTGTTGTTAAGGAAGTCACTGTTCGGTTAATTTTCATAGTTGTGGTGTCACATGGTTGGAAAATTAATCAACTTGATATTCATAATGTCTTTCTCAATAGGACACTTGATGAAGAGGTCTATATGCAACAACCTTTAGGTTTTGTTAATTCTAATCTCTCTTTTCATGTGTGTCAGTTGTATAAATCCTTATATGGCTTAAAATAAGATCCTTGGGCATGGTACACTCGACTTAGTGATTATCTTTTCTCTATTGGCTTTCATGCTTATAAAGTTGACACATTATTATTCATTTTATTTGTGGGTGATAATATTTTTTATCTTTTGGTTTACGTTGATGATATTTTGTTAACTGGTAGCAATTCAATCTTGGTTCACCGATTGATTTAGTTGTTGAGCTTGGAGTTTAAGCTTCGAAATTTAGGAGCTATTCATTATTTTTTAAGCATTGAGTTTCATCCTACTACTATGAGTATCATGCTATAGCGAGATAAGTATATTCTTGACATTCTTCACCGGGCAAGTATGTTTTCTTGCAGGCCTGTTGATACTCTTATTTCTATATCAAAGGTTGATAAAGTGTCTGATTGTTTGTTTTCTGACCCTACATGTTTTCGACAAATTGTTAGTTTTCTTCAATATCTCACTTTTACAAGACCATGCATTTGTTTTGTTATTAACAAAGTCTGTCAGTATATGCATGCTCCTACAAATACATATTGGGTTGTCGTTAAACATATTCTGCGTTATCTTAAGGGTACGGTTTCCTTTGGTCTTCATATTACTCGTAGCTCTTCATTTTCCTTGCATGGTTTTACAGATGTTGATTGGGATGGTAGTGTTGATGATCATAAATTTACGAGTGGCTATTTTGTTTTCTTTGGACATACATCGATATCTTAGAAGGCAGGGGAAACAATGCATCATGGCTCGTTATTCTACCGAGGCTGAGTATAAAGCCTTAGTCTATGGCACATCTGAGGTCATATGGATTCAATATTTATTGTCAGATCTGCATATTACTTCTTCTTTTGTTCCTACGATTTGGTGTGATAATCTGGGTGCTACTTATATGTCTGTCAAACCTATCTTCCATGCTCGTACTAAGCATGATGAGGTTGATTAATATTTTATACGTGACAAAGTTGCTAAAAAGGTCATTCAGGTTCTCTTTATTTCTTCCAAGGATTAGCTTACATATGTTCTTACAAAACCCCTCTCAATTGCTTCTTTTACAATTCTTAGGTTTAAGCTTTGGGTTAAATATTCACCCTCAGCTTGAGGGGGGGTGTATTATAGTATATTACATATTAAAAGCTTGTATATATTTAGAAAAGCTTTGTTATTCTTGTATTGTAATTTTTATATTAACTATTGTATATTACCCTACATATACAAGTAGAAAATATTGACTAACTAATAGGTTAAACCTCCTATTATTCTCAACTATCAAGTATAAGAATGTTGCTGCTTAGAAACTCCCTTTCAGATGCATAACTTATTGATTAAATAAACTGTGTAAGATCTAGAAATGAATTAACGAAGTAAATTATTATTTCATTTGATTTTGAGCTGCAGGTGGAAGGGAAATTTCGTTGATTCAGGAGTTCGAATTTTTAAATTTAAAGGCAAACAACAGGGAGGAAAATAAAGTTATGTTGATGTGTCTACCTAAGGAACTTATGGATTATTCAACAGCTTGATATCCATTGACTGTGAGAGAAACTTCATAGATAAACCTGGTTTTAACGCTAGAAACTCACAGTTTGTTCTGGTGGAGGACTCAAGATTTTATTTTATTTTTTCTTAATTAATTGTCACCGTCAACGAAACACCGTTTTCTGCTAAACTAGTAGAAAAAATAAATTTGAATAAAGTTCATTTCCAGCTGACAACAAACATAGAATACATTGTCCGTAGTACGTCCGCAGAGGTCACGAACATCTGAGGCCACCTCTGGACTTTCTGCGTAACTGCCATCCGCTTCCCAACTTCGGCTGACCCTAATCGCACACAAGCAGCAAAAGTGCTTGTGTGCGATTAATCTAAACAATAAAAATATATGATTCTGCTCCGACCGATCAACTAACCTAGCTTGTCGATTAATCTAGTGAACCACTTAATAAAATGAATAGTTAAAATCACTATTATTTCAATTGATTAATAAAACTGATTGATTGATTAACACTAGTTTTTAGATATTTTTTTTCTCGAGGTGGGAAACTGCTCATCTATTTTTACACAACATGTCATGTTGTGCAATATTTTTCAATCTTAGTTATTCAATAACACATAACAACTAATTACGATAAATTTTTGAAGTATAATATCAACTAACATATACAGGAGCAAAAATAATTCTTAATTAAATCAAATTAAAACCAGTACTATCTAAAGTCTTATTCTTGTCCATCTATTTTTTGTCATAAAAAGGCAATTATATATCTAGCTAATAATAATATAATTTGTTACAAATATTGTATAATTAATACAAGATATCTAAAATATTTAATTTTTATTTATTTATATATTACTTGTTATTACAACTCGTGCTATTTATAAAAATTATACTAGAAATCTTATTAATATTGAATAGAAAAATAAAATAAAAAAATTATACGAGAACAAGAAAGGTTATATCTTAAAAGAAATCAATTATATATCCACAATAATGGTTTCATCACCACAAATGTCGACATACAGACCCATCAACAAGATTTAAAATTTAAAAGATTATAAAATAGCAATAGGAAAAAAACAAACTAAACGACAACGTATATTATTCTTTTTAGTTATCTATTTTGACTGGCGGGCGTGGCTTTTGAAAATCCCCGATTCTACAGGCTAAAATACAATTTAATTATTTCATACTTAATCATGCTGTGTGCGCGTGGTAATTGAAAGCAATGTAGATAAGCTCTCTTAAACTATCAATTAATTAATGGAAACACGTCTTCCATACAATACTTGTTAACTCGGTTGCTTCATTCATTAACTCTATTACTTCCTCGTGAACGAGTCAACAAACTATCCTTTTGTAATAATATCAATCAAGCAAAATCTGAGAAGTACATTTCAACTGGTTAGATTTTAAATTTATTTTTTAAATCTTATTAGTTCGAATCTCACAAATCTCAAAATCATTGGAGACTTATATAATCGTTAATTTCAAGACCTGTAAGATTAATCGAGTTACGCAAAAGTTGGCCTAAATACCTATATATATATAATTGAAAGACTAAATCCATATAGTTCAAACAACGTTTTGTAATAATGTCAAGCATCAGAATGTTACTGCCCAGATACTCCCTTTTCCATATCTATGACTTACATCTTTATTAAATAAATCGGAGATCTTGGTTTTGAAGTGTTTAGAATTATAGTGATGATTGTTTAGAATTATTTTAAAATAATAT
>Ga0307507_10007974_pt1 | contig 14948 bp, 15 predicted proteins | sample 7_EM_MG_FD_207223 | JGI IMG/M metagenome (GOLD analysis project Ga0307507, IMG submission 207223) | Populus trichocarpa ectomycorrhiza microbial communities from riparian zone in the Pacific Northwest, United States - 7_EM | ecosystem: Host-associated > Plants > Roots > Unclassified | place... | reverse complement strand
CCTCCCCCCCTGATCTCCCATTCCACCCCTCCCCACGGTCAGCATACTTGAGCCCTCGGTGGACTGCCCCTTCTATGACATCCGGCTTGCGAGAAACTTTGATGACCCCCAACTTTACGCGAAGGTCTTCCCCCACTCCTGGGAGGCTTAGCATTTCTATGCTGCCAGTTATGACCTGTCGTCTTTCACCTGTACCATCCACCACCCGAACTACAAGCCAAAATCCCTCCGCACCTATGCCCAAGCGGCCGGCTTTGACAATAATAACACCAGCAAGAAGAACAAACAGCCTCGGCAACAGAGCTTCTGAGAGAGGGGGACAAAGCACTATACTCCCCTTTACCACTCCCGATGGCCTCCAGACGCTTCTTCGCCATCAGAAATAACCGCATACCACACGCCCTTGCCACAGGCATTGCCACTACTTTCCCAGACCTTATCACATGTACCCTCGGCCACTCTAACTGCCTCCTTCCCAATGGGTTCATCGCCAAAGCCAATGATCATGGCGCCGCATTCGTCAGTGGAACCGACCCCAACCGCCCCGCCAACTCCTCTTCCCCCTACTTTGATGCTATCACCCGCTGCCTCAACCAGTCCTACCACACAGGGTCTAAGCCCTGGCTACTGTTTACCATGGTGCGGACCACTATATAGTTGGCAATACACTCCATCCCCATCCATGTTGTCCCCGACGAGGCCAAGGATCTTCTTACCTTTCTCAGACAATCCATCTACAACTCGAAAGAGGTCACACTATCAAGGGCCAGCTACCTTAACAAGGACCAAGATTCTAGACTATCCAAGAAAGCAACTCCCCTGGTTGTCTCAGTTAACCCTGACGACGTACCCTCTCTCCTCCCAGCTATATTCCTATTCTCCAAGCGCCTTAAGGTCAAGCAAACTGTTAATACCAACCGATACACTGAGTGTACCAACTGCTACCGCTTCGGCCATATGTCCCAATACTGCACCCAAAAACACCTCTTGTGTCCCTACTGTGCACTTTAGCGGACTGGTGTGGCCCACGGCTGCCAGAACCCCACCTGGACCACGGGCGGCGACTCCAAACCAGTGTCAAACTGCTGGCCAATCTGCCCCCACCACGCCACTGCGCCAACTGTGGCAACGACCATGATACCTTCTTCCGAGCATGCAGAGCTACACTGGTTCGGCCTCCTGGACCCAAAGCCCCCAGACGACTCCCGAGTGCCCTCCCTTCATCCTCTTCGGACTGTGAGGAGGACATAGTCATGGAAGACATGGCCGTCCAGCACCCTCTACTCCCGAAGCCACTACAACCGCCAATGTGGACCATCACCACCCCTAGGCCCCCCCTCCGCCCTTGAGGCGCTCCCACAAGCACAATGCAGCCGGCACCCACCGGCCTGAGCGCCCCACCCTCAATGCCCTCAGATCCTCTCGTTCGTCCCAGTAATAAATACACGCCCTAACATCTCCTCTGGTCTCGGGCATCAACCTTTAACCTCTCTCACCCTCGCTCACCACAACACCCGGGGTAGCTGGGATGTGTTTCTTACTTTATTTTCCTCTCTTACCGAGGTCCCCTCCATTGACATCATTCTTTTGCAGGACCTCTCTGTTTCCAAGACCCCCCTGTTTCCAAGGGCTTCTTATCTTCCGTTTCTTGATTTCAGTCCTTTGCCCCCCCCCTTGCCAAGCCTAGAGTGGCTTGTTATGTTTCCCAAAAACCTTTATCGGATTTTTCAGTATTACCCTTTTTTTACCAAGATGCGGAGGAGTTTAGGGTCCTCGACATTTATACTCCAGAAGGATGCCTAGGCTCCCCTTTGACCCAAGTCAGGAGTGGTAACGCCTACGCACACCACCTTGGTCCTACCTCCCGTTTGGTGTCTCCCGCAACAGTCCTCCCTAATCACAACCTCCCATATCTAGTCGCTGGGGATTGCAACATCCACAACCTCACTGCCGACACCTTGAGGGTCATTTCTTGCATTGAAGCAAGGGGGTTCACCCCCTACTTCAGCCTAGACTCCAGCCAAGGCTTTTCTCTCCACAACACACCGGCACGTACACCCACTTTCCTTATACCGGCTCGCACGGGTCTTGTACCATCCACCTCGCCTTCGTCAATTCTCGTATCTTCCGCAGGTTTAGATCCTGTTACATCAGCAAAATGTAAAAGCCATTCCTGGTCCAGCAAGGGGGGTTATGGTCACCCTGGGCCTCCCGGTCCACCCTGATCCACCCTGGTCCACCTTTTCGGTAAAATTCCAAAAAGCGTGAATCAGGATGGATTGGAGTGGACCTGGCGGACCACGGGGACCACAACCCCCGTTGGTGGACCAGGAGCCTTCAGGACCACCTTGGACCATGCTCCAACATTTTCCTGATGTACACCTCCTCACTTCTCTCAACAGGGTCTGACTATGTCCCTATCTTCCTCTCTCTTACACCACCCAACCCCTAATCAAACCAACCTAAAACCAGCTTGCACGAGGCGGACTGGCCTGCCATCACTAATCCCCTCCCCAGCTGGCAGGTCCCACCACCGCCGCTTCATCTCTCACCAGCGCCACTGGACCAATGGTGCGACTCGTCCCTCTCCATTTTAACTGCTACCATCGAAACCTCCACCCTACCCTGCTGCCCGTTCCCCAGGTTCAAACCTTGGTGGTCCCCCCTGATAACTACCATGTGCAACAAGTTTGCTAAAGCTGTACGCAGGGCCAAAGAATGTGAACACCCGTCCTCCCTCTCGCTCGGCAGACAGTCCAGAACGGGCTATTTTAAAGCTATCAAAAGAGCGAAGTCAGCCTACTGGGCAAATTTCCTCGCCATAATGTCTAGCCAGGACAGATGAGTAGTGCAAAGGTTCGTCGCCCCGCACAAAACACCACTTTTTGCCTCCCTACAAGGAGTAGTGTCCATCAATAATGGACGGGTAGACTACTTCCTTCCCCTGAAAGAACTTCCCCCGGAGAGAGCCCGCCTTTTACGCCACCCCTCCGCCGATCCACTAACCAAAGAGGAGATCGCCCAAACGGTCTCAAAATGGTCCCCCTGCTCGGCCCTTGGCGCTGATGGCGTTTCCTACTCAGTATGGAAGAAAGTCCATAGCCCCACTCCCGAAATCCTTCTATATCTCCTGTCCCCCAACCTATCCTTAGGCTACCACCACCCGTCCCTCAAAAAAGCAAACAGGGTTATCCTAGACAAGTCTGGGAAACCACCCTAGGACTCTCCCCCCTCCTTCCGAATCAACGTCCCCCTGAAAACTATATCAACAATGCAGGAGGGCATCATAACGATCAGGCCTTCTGGCCTGGCCCGCTCCAAAGGGCTTCTCAGTCCCAACTAGTGTGGTTCCCTCCCCACCCTCAGTGCCTTCGACGTCTGTCTGTCTCTCACTCACGAGGTCAGAACCCTCAAAACACTCAGACTTGGAGTCTCCACACTCTTCCTCGACATCAAAGCTGGCTTCGCCAACGTCGACGCCGGCTCCTTCAGGTCCTCCCCCCTGGCCAAAAGCGTCTCCTCCTAGATGGTTGATTGGATCTCCTCCTCCCTTTCCGAGAAAATATCCAGCCTGGTATTCCAAGGCTCACACAATCTCCCGGCGCCAGTATCAGTTGGCACCCCCAAACATTCCCCGATTTCACCCCTTCGCTTTCTCATCTATGTCACCTAGTGAGACATGTCGGTCCTGTGGAGGGTTATGCTCTCCTAGGTGGACGACTTCTCCCTTACCATTGCATCTGATTCTCACTCAGGGAACATTCGTCGCCTGTGGAAACCTTTCACCATCATTTCCAAAAGGGGTAGAGAAATAGGGGGCCCCTTCCCCGGCCTGAATACCGAACTCATCTACTGGCACACCCCTAGCCAGAGAACACAACAAGCGAAAGCCCATATTTCCCTTAACAGGTCCCTGATTCACCCCTCAGGTGTAGTAAGATGGCTCACCTACTGGGTATACCACTCCTTTAGCTCCTCGGACCAGTTCAACCACCGGCTCTCGCAGGCCGATGCCCCTTTCTCATTCGTTAAGTGTCTCTCCTCACCTAGGACCAGGGTTCGACCCTTCCTTTGCACCCGTATTACGCAGGGCCTACCCCTCCCCATCCTCACATCCGGGGCCGAATTCTTCCCTACCAACTCCCACTCCCTCAAAGGGATAAACCATTGCTGGAATAGAGTCCAGAGATGGTTAACGAATGTATTCTTCTCCATGCCCACCTCAATCCCTTCTTGGGAGGCATGTCTCCCTGTTATTCCCAGTACTGCAGGGACAAGGGACGCCTAGCGGCACTTCAAATTACCAGCGCCCCCCCCCTGCACCAACCCTGCAGCCGCAAGGCTCCCCCACTCCGGTCTCACTCTCTACAACTATAGCGCCCAGGACTTCTCGAGCCATCTTACAAAGGGCCTCGCTTCTCGGTACCTCCCGTTTGATTGGCGTACAGCAGTCCCCTTCCCCCCAAGATACTCCCCTACCTCTCCCCCCTTCCAGCAACAATGATATTTCCCATTAAGTACACACCTTACACTTATCACAACATATAAAACAACCCGGCGGAAAACGACAGGATTTTTGGTTTTCTCATTATTTTTCCCTTTATCTTAATTTTGTGTAAAAGATTCTTGGCAAATGGTTTTAGCCATGAGCTTCCAGATTGTGGGGGACTTAGACTGCATTGGTTTCTTTGTTTTAAGTTTTTGATTTATAGCCTTTGTTCTTTCTATAGCTAGCGCGGCACAAAGCTTCTTCTACCTAGAAACAATGAACGCATAATAAAACAAATATATAAAAAAAAAAAAAAAAATGCAAAAAGGCTTGGGATCTGGGTTCTTCACGCAACCATCTAAGTTCGTTCTTACACTATACTTTCAATACAAGATAATTTATGTATTACACTTTTGGGAATTAAGATATCTTACACGAGCCTAGCGATAGACACTACTAGATAGAAGTCAGAGGACCTAGCTATCACAGTAGCCATCAGGCTGAAGAGAAGTGATCGTTTGCGACCTATCGGTTACCTACTGCAAGTACATCAGGGAAATGTCGGAGCGTCGTCCAAGGTGGTCCTGAACGCTCCTGGTTCACCAAGGGGGGTGGTGGTCCCCTTGGTCCACATGGTCCACTCAGATCCGTTCTGCTCCACAGTTTTGCAAATTTGACCGAAAATGTAGATCACGGTGGATCAGGGTGGACCAGGAGGAGGAGGGGGACCATAACCCCCGTTGGTGGACCAGGAGTGGTTTTTACATTTTGCTGATGTATCACCCGCAGAAGAGAGGATTGTAACACTTCGTGAGGTTACATTCTTTGTTTTTATCTATCAGACTTCTATCTTATCTTAGTATACTAACTACTTGTATCTATACAGGTTCAACTTGTTCAAGATGGCTACTCAGAGTATTAAGGAGGATTGTATCTCTTCTTTTTCTTTCTGCAGGTATTCCGTAGATTTTTTTGTTTATTCTTTTTTGCCTTTTTTCTCCGCTCTCACCACGTTATTATTAGCTATCCTTTTTCCTTACAACTTTTGTTGATTTATAGTGTTTTTTTAAGTCTGGGCTGGTTATGCTTATGCCATTGTCTTCTACTTTCCTTTAGTTCTGTATTGATAATCTTCTACGCAATGAATTTCCTGTCTTAAACATCCATGCAAGCTAAGTCTTGTAGGAAAACTCTTTTTTTTTTTTTTTTTTTTTTTTTTTCTTTTTGGAAAACTTTTTGTATTACGCTACAACTACTCCTAGCGAAATATCTAAGCAAGTGCGATCAAACGTCGTGGCCAAAAAAGGCGTCCATGCAAATCCAAACCGATGATTCCAATAAACGAAAAGCCTCCATCCGCGACATAACCCCAACATCGCATAGCTATGCCCGGGAACGATCTGGGGAAAACCGAACGAGCCATATACGCGAATACCTCAGCCACTTTCCAGCAATCCAGCCTAAGACCACGCTGCTACTTAGAAATAAACAACCTCCGCCTCGGCTGTCTCTTCGGCCTAAAGGCCCCAGGTCTCCCACGACCAAGCCTCCCGCGGTGAACAAAAGAAACCAAAACTACCACCTCCCGACCAGCGCCATGGACCATGAAACTTGCAATGGGTCTCGTGGACCATCCCCGACCTCAAACTCACCCCGACAAAAGTATGGTTTCCTCCACCTGAATCCTCTCCCTAATCCTAAGGGGCTACCTGTAACTGAAATCCGAAAACCTAAAACACGTTAGAAAGGCCACCAAATTCCCAGACCATACTGCAGTTCGCCGCGTCTTAGGCCGTGGTCGGTCACAGGGTTGTGCATTTGCGGACCGGTATGGCATAAACTGTCGAAAACCGAGAATCCAGGTACCCTTCCCGACCTGGAGACATCACGTGCCACCCTAAAAGGCAGCCACCACACCCCCGGTCAACAATTCCTCCGAAACCTAACCCCCTGGTTCAACGCCATTGGCCCGCCAACACCGCCACCACCAACATGTCACCCACCTACCATACCAAACCGGAATCCTACCCCTATCCCTAAACTTTGGGGGTCAAATCGACCCCCCGCTCCTAAAACAAAACTCGTTAACAAAGAAAAACCGTATCAGGAGTCCTACTCCCTCCCCTCGTCGATCGTAATCAAACGGGCAAAATCTGCCATTCGTTGAAAGAATAGTAACTCATATCAAAGAAGAACATGCCGATAGAATTGGAAAGATAACCCTTGCGGGTAACATCAAACCAAAGGAAACGAAATCTCAGAAGACGAATTGTTGTACTTGAAGCCATCGTGAGATAGGAAACAAGGAACCTAACCGGTCCACTGACCAAAAATGACACCTCACATGGAGTTGAAATTTCAATCGCTGTGGTTGTAGGGGTGACGGGGGTTGTACGAAAACATCCCCCATTGCACTTGTATCATACTTGTAATGTTGAGAGTGGCAATGACGTTAGAGCACTGCCGTTCTTAGCACTTAACCCTAATCCTGCTTTGAACCTGACCTAACGATGGCTTTTGTGAACCAACGTGACTAAACCCTTATTTTACTCGAGTACCGAGGGACTGCCAAGCGCACCTACTTTCGGAAATACACAATATTAAATTTTCTATCCCTTGGGCGGTGTGAAACAGTAAAATTCGCACCACTTGCAGCTAAGCCAGATTTGGCCATAGTCCGCCAAGTTTGGCCAAAAACTTAGATTTCCGATCGCCTCAGTGCTCAAATGACTCAGCACTCTTACCAAGCCAAGAAATACTCAGCCAATCGCGGAGCTCTCATCATTCTCAGATAGGCTTAGTGCAAAGTGGTGCGAATTTTACTGTTTCACACCGTCCAAGGGATAATGGCGCATGCCGCACAGGCCATTAGCTAGTCGAGGTTGAGTCACCTTGGTTTTTGCCAAGAAATTTCCGCTGTAGATAACGAAGCTTCCCCTAGTCCGGCTACTTCACCCTCTCCTTCAAGAGTACCTCCAGACTCATCCTAAACCTTTTAATACAACCCACTCCATAAGCGCCGAAACCTGGTTAAGTTATCAGAATTGGTATCAAGCCAAGTCTCTCCTGACCAGTGCCTCTCGCGATCTCCAACCCACATCTCTTCCAAATATTCCTCCTTATATCAGGAGCACCACGCAAAACAAGACCCTTCGGATTCCGCTAAATTTCTTGTCCTGGAGCTACCTGACCGCTAGGGTAACCACGCGCCCCACTAAAATTCTCCGGGAGGCTTAGGGGAACTTCTCATATACCGCCAATTCCTATAAACCTTGCCTGTCTGGTAACTTAGCCAACACTGTGTGTCCGTTTTTGAGATTATTGAGATTGTAGTTGGTTTACTGGAGGCGGAAGGCTGTGATATCAACCTAGAAGACAGCATGCGTAATACACCACTCGGGTGGGCGGCTCACCACGGGCACGAGGAAGTGGTGGAAATGCTACTCGGGCGAGACGACATCAACCCCAACAAACCAAATGACGAGGGCCAAACACCGCTTTGGTGTGCTGTTTGGAATGGGCACGAGGGAGTGGTAAAAATACTACTTGGACGGGGCGACGTCGACCCCAACATACCAGATTATGACCACCTAACACCACTCCATTGTGCTGCCCGAAATGGTCACGAGAGAGTTGTAGAAATGCTACTCAGACGAAGCGATGTCGACCCCAACACACTAGATAACGACGACCTAACACCACTCTGGTGTGCTGTAAAGAGACGGCACGTGGGAGTGGGGAAAATACTACTCGGACGAAGAGACGTCAACCCTAATAGACTAGATGGCGACGGCCAAACCCTATTGTGGTATTCTGTCCTGAATGGGCATGAGGGAGTGGTAAAAGTGCTACTTGAACGGCGCGACTTGAGGCCCAACAACTGGGGTCGGCACTCTGAATCACCACTTTGGTTGGCTGCCAGTGTTGGGCACGAGGGGGTGGTAAAATTACTGCTGGGACGGAGAGATGTCAATCCTAACAAACCAAATAACAACGGCGTAACACCACTCTGGTGCGCTACCCGGAATGGCCACTGGAGGGTGGTGAAAATGCTACTCGGACGCTCCGACATCGTCCCGAACAAACCAAATCACGAAGGGAAAACGCTCCTCTGGGTTGCTGTTGAGAATAGGCACGAGGGAATAGTGAAAATGCTACTGGGGCGACGCGGCGTCGATCCCAACAGGGGCTGGTACGGTGTAACACCTCTCCATTTTGCTGCTGAGAATGGGCACGAGAGAATTGTGGAAATGCTACTCGGACGACACGACGTCGATCCCAACAAACTAGATGGCAACGGCCTAACACCACTCTCGTGTGTGAGAGGGAGAGGTCGCATTGGAGTGGTAAAAATACTACTTGGGCGGGACGATGTCGATCCGGCTTACCAAACCAGCTGGGTGGTGCGTCAACCGCTATTGTTAATCGCCGGCGCTCTCTCTCTCGGTCACCGGACTTCTCTTCTTTGTTAGAATATGCAAGAAGGAAACCGGAGGTTTCACCGGTGAGTCTGGAACTCGGTGAAGAGTGCGAAAGCGGGGTAGGAGTGGTGAGCAAAAGCGGGGTAAGAGAGGTGAGACAAAGCGGGGAAATGAGGGGTTACTGGATGGTGTCATAAGTGCTGGGAATGGGGTGATCGTAGTAGGGTCTCTGCGGACGCATAGTTTTCTGTTTTTCTGTACTTGAAGGGTCTTGTTCACGCCCGATTGTAGAAGACAGGTCAGTGAATAGTACAGTACACATCCAATATATTGAGTTTCTCCCGCACGCTTGTATACATACGATCGGTGTTCGTCCCCCAGAATTGTAATAACCGGTACTTTCTAGCGCTGCCTAGGACGGGAATGCGCATATCTACCATATGCATGTCCAAATCTGGATCGTTGTTTTCTTATCCACAGTCTCAGAATCTCAGATTCTGTTTGTAATTTAGGTTAGTGGTGGTGGGGGGCTTTTGGTGTTAGAGTTGAGGGTAGCGGACATGCAGGAAGCATGCAGAATGTCTTTGAGGATTTCATTTGTTCAGAAGTTGAAAGGATAGATTGAAAGGATCGACGGAGATGCTTCGTGGGCTTGTCTTTCCTTTGTTATTATGCTGGAAGGTGGAGCTATGCATGGAGCAAAATATCTGAGTGTGGGAAACGATAGAATGGTTCTGATGTTTTCCTTACACTCTATATATTCTTATGATTGGTTTAGTTAGTTGAGAAGAGTGAACGAAGTTTCTGATTTACCTGCCACTGAGTCGAGTCCCACTCTAGTTCTTGAGTTGACGTGTTTGACTGTCGCGACATTAGTCTGTCCGCCCACGATAGCAATATTATCAGATTTGGTACCCCCCTTGACATAAGCTGGTGTGGCTCGAAGTCCCCATCACGTTTTACTCCCTTGGTTGTCTCCCGGCTGTGAATCCTCTTTGCACGTTCATTGTCCACTTGCTATTTCCTACAGCCCCTTTATTTTCTTTTCACCCCTCCTCTCTGAAGCATCGATACCAGGGTTTTTTAGATAGAGAAATAATAGAAACTGCAAACATTTCTCATAGCCATGAACTCGATATAATTGCTATTATAGTTAACGATGGTATGGTGATGGTTAGACATAGTTCAACGGAGATCATACTTGCGTGCTCCAATCCACCTTGCGCGAGCTCGGAGGGGAGGTTTGGAGGGGGCCCTCAATTTTTAGCCCCACAAAGAAGGAAAATCAATTCCGTAAGAGGTTTTTTTAACTCTGAAACAAGCTCCCGCTCTGCGAGCACAGCTATCTTACCTTACCTCGTTCAGGGTGATCCTGCTTTCCACCAAACCCTCAGATATGGACTTACGAGAGTGTTGGTAGGAATATCCTATCCTTTTACTAGCTACTACCATTTTCTTCTTATGAATTCTTTCCGCTGCTCAGGCCGAGAATCGCGAACCCATAAAATACCCCCACTCATGCTGAAATATGTGCCATGCTCTGTCAAAAGTCCTTGAATGAACCTGCACATTACTATAAATTACAGATAAGGAGCCTAGATCGAGGAACAATATCATGCACTTTAAATTTGACCCCGTGTGAGGGTGTCTTTTTCCATAGGCGTTCATGCTGCTGAAAGCACTAATAAGTCAAATTCCAAAGAACAGGTGTAAGTTAAGTGGTAGTGCTCCAAGCAAGAATGTCAGCCGGGAGGTCTTGCTTAGCGAGGAGAGTGTTCTTGTAGTTGATCAAGATGCCAAAATCAGCGGGGGGATTACGTGCCCTGGCACTGTCCGGGTTCGATTTGCCGGTAGTGATAGAAACCATCATCCTCGACCATCATCGAGTATACTCTAGCATCCTGAATCATGACCGATGCGATGAACTTATATAAAGAGAGTCTACCCGCACACTAGATACCAATTTTTTCAGCAAGACTTTACGCTGTTAGTTCTTCAACAAACTGCCCTCCCGACTACTGACTTTATGATAATGCCACCACTCCAATCGTTTCGGGTCTATGGCAGCCAGTGAATGCTGCCAATGACTGGATCAGGCACAGATTACCATAATACACTGGGTGGACAACAGGGTGGGGATCTTCTGTTCTTGTTATGATACGAGTGTAAATACCCATAATTCATATTGAATGAATATTTGATTCCTGATAGACACAAAATCAGTCATGCTCGAGTATAGTCGACGATAATCTACTGCACACGACGATGCTCAAGCAGTGGTCATGATCGATCATTCGATCAGGGTCCCCCAATTTCGTCTATCAGTAAACATACCTCCTGGCATCGATCTCGCGATTTCCTCTAAGTCAGTGACGATTTAAAGCCCATGCGCTTTAAAGATTGACACCACCTTTGGCGCATTTATAACGGTAGATTATCTCTCCGCTTAGATTCCCGCTCCTGTTCCCGGCTAGCTGGTGCATTATCTGAAACTAAAAGCCGTTCTCGGCCACATGCATTTCCTGGGAACCACAAACCGTGTAAATCTCTAGGAGGCTATAACTATAATAGTTTAGTTATCTTGAGGGATGCAGGGAGGAGATTAGAAGGTGTTATTACCCATCTAGACTGCAAAAGAATGGACGTGTTGCTAATTAATTACAAATAAGGTTTTAGGAGACATATGTGTGCGATTGCCTGGTTGGTTTTGCTTTCTTGTAAAGTGGCGCTGTCCTTGTGGTGATGGTGAATTTTCAGAAGGGCAGTGACGGAGTTTTTGTAGGTAGGCTTGGAGGGCCAGGCAGGTGCTTACGGCGGTGATAGCCTGCTGATGAATTTACAAGGTAGGTTGCTTCGTTGGCTAACGAAGGTGTGATGGAGGTGTCTCAATCATGTCCAGGTGTTGACGGGAGGCAATGTCAAGGTGTGTATGTTCTATGTTCGGTCACTAGCTAAAGATCACTTAAGTAGCGAAAACCCCCCCGTACATGTATAGCCCTACATCTCTGCTCGTGCCCTATACATCCGTCTATGCCCTAGAGTGCCCGCACGTCCATACTTCTGTGCTCCTCCATACTATTGCTCTCCCTATTACTTGCGCTGCTCGGTACTGCTAATACAACGTTCTACTATTGGGATTATTATACTCTCAAGGTTGAGGGCGTTAGATCTGTGTCTAGACATGCTAGCTACCCGGGACCTTTGTTTTGGGGGAGTCCTAGGCTCTCTTTGGCAGTGTGGTAGAAGGCCGGGAAACACGTCAGGGCGATCATTTCCGAGCCAGGCTATATGTGGTGCAAGAAGCTTTGGAGGGTCAGTCCGTTTACACCTCCAAAATTCATGTTTGTAGAGAAATTAAACTAAAAGCGACAAATACGAAGGGATACTTCAAGAAAAAACCATCCATCGCAGGCGATACAAGCCTGACGCAATCGCTGATGGTTTGGGCTTGGGAGATGCCTACGGTGCACGTAATGATGGACACGATCATGTTCGAGCAGTTCGCGGGGGCTATGCTCGATCATGATCTGATCGAGGGGACTCCATGATCGAATGAAACGGGGCACTTTGATCGAGTGATCGATCATGACCACTGCTCAAGCATCGTCGAGTGTAGTCGATTATCGTCAACTATACTCGAGTATGATCGATTATGTATTTATAAGGAATGAAAGATTGATTCAGTATGGATTATTGGTATTTACACCCATGTTATAACAAGGAAATAAAATCCCTACCCTATCGTCCACCTAGTGTATCACAGTAATTTGTGTTGATCTAGAGTCATTGGCAGTATTCACTAGCTACCTACCAAGACCCGAAATGAGGGGAGTCGTGACATTATAGTAAAGTTAGTAATCAAGATAGTAGTTTGTTAAGAACTAGTAGTGTAAAGTCTAGCCGAAAGAATTGTATCTAGTGTCCGGGTAGACTCACTTTATATAAGTTCATCGCATCACCTAATTATCATACTAAGATTAGTAGAGTGATCTGTCATGATTCAAAGTGCTCGAGTATACTCAGTAGTGGTCGAGCATGATCAAGTGGTACCCATGATCGAGCAGATCGAGCAGATCATGGATCCACTGCTCGATCATGATCTGATCGAGGGAGCCCTATGATCGAGGTGATCGAGCAGATTATAGTCGAGCAAAACTCGATCATGATCTGATCGTGTTTATCACTATGTGCACGCCAAATTAGATGAAGGAACAGGGTATGGAGAAGGTCAGGCTTGGCATGGCCCTTTCATGTTGATCCCTGATTGGGTAATTGAAGGAGGGCTGCGCAATGTTAATGCTTGCCTGTTGCTAAGGACTGGTTGTCATGGACAACGAGGGTTCCCCAGCCCGGGTAACCAACTTTACCTATCAAGAGAACCTCCTAACTAATCCCAAACATTTTTGATCCAGCCTTCCCTAAAGTCACCGAAACCTACATAATATCTAAATTCTAATCAGGCCCAGACTCTTTCAACCAGACTCCAGATCTCCAAGGCACACTAGCTTCCCGATATTCAGCCTTTTATTCGGGGTCCACGGGAAACGTAGCCTTTCGGATTGCGCTAGATAACTTGCACCGAAGCTGCCTGATGATTAGGGCAACCACCTACCCCACTGGAATCCTCCTGCAATCGCACGAGAACTACCAGAATACTGTCGATTCAAACAAACCTTGCCCTAACGGTTGTCTCCACTGTGCGTCGGCATTTGAAATTGTCGAGATTATAGCTGAATTAGTCGAGGCGGAGGGCTGCGATATCAACCAAGAAGGCTCCATGGGTAATACACCACTCGGGTGGGCGGCTTACTATGGGCACGAGGAAGTCGTGGAAATGCTGCTCGGGCGAGACGACATCAACCCCAACAAACCAAATGACGAGGGCCAAACACCACTTTGGTGTGCTGTCTGGAATGGGCACGAGGGAGTGGTAAAAACACTACTTGGACGGGGCGACGTCGACCCCAACACACCAGATAACGGAGGTCGAACACCACTTTATTGTGCTGCCCACTATGGGCACGAGGGAGTGGTGAAAATGCTACTCCGACGGAACGACATCAACCCCGATAACTCGGATAACGATAGCGAAACACCACTATGCGGTGCTGCGTCGGCTGGACACCAGGGAGTGGTGAAAATGCTGCTCGCACGAGGGGACGTCAACCCCAACAAACCAGGTCAGCACGGACAAACACCACTCGGCTATGCTGCAGGGAATGGGCACGAGGGAGTGGTGGGAATGCTACTCGCACGGGCCGACGTCGACCCCAACAAATTAGATGACTACGGCCGAACGCCACTCTCTTATGCAGCCGAGCATGGGTACTATGAAATGGCGAAAATGCTAATCAAACGGGGCGTCGACGTTAACAAATTCTAGCACGGCTAGCGCCCCTCTGAATTGCTGCATAGGATGGGAATTCCCATACTATAACCTATACACACCCACTCCGCTCTCTTGGTTTACTTATGTAGTCTAGCCAGCATATCAGATTCTGTTCATCCCCTAGGGTTTGGCATTGGTAGGGAGCTATTTCTATTTGTTTTGGGATACGCTGGCATGACTTGAAGTTCCCCTCATGCTTTTCCCCTTGGGTGTTTTCTAATTGCGGCCCCTCTTTGCATGTTCGTCGTTCACTTGCTCCGTTCCGCAGCCCCTTTATTCCCCCTTCTTCCCTCCCCTCTGAAGCATTGACCCGAGGATTTTTTAGATAAACAAAAATAAAGTAAAGTTCCATTGTTTTTCACACATATGCAACGCGATACCAATTTTCCAAAGACCAGTAAATGTATTAGGAGAACTTAGCTAAAAGTAACGGAAAGAGAACCCAAGAAAAACCCAAAATAGAATAAGGCCCAAAGAGAATACACATGTGCCCCGCGCCAAACTCATATCTGATTCCACTGTCGGAGGCGGTGCATGGGAAGCCGCTGCCCTTGCCACGGGAGATCGTTACCACCAATGTTTCCCGATGTGGCAATGGGGGCGCAATTCGGATTTGCCAGGGTGGGTGGGTGGGCAATAAGGAACGCGA
>Ga0307507_10007973_pt1 | contig 14949 bp, 12 predicted proteins | sample 7_EM_MG_FD_207223 | JGI IMG/M metagenome (GOLD analysis project Ga0307507, IMG submission 207223) | Populus trichocarpa ectomycorrhiza microbial communities from riparian zone in the Pacific Northwest, United States - 7_EM | ecosystem: Host-associated > Plants > Roots > Unclassified | place... | reverse complement strand
CCAAAAGAAGGCAATTATCATGCCTTTAAGTACTTCAGACATCTCTCTTCGCTGGGTTTTTGGTTCGGAAGGCATGGCTGTGAATTCACCGTTGATACTATACAATCTACGCGACCGTGATCGGTTAAAGTTTTTCTACGCTGGTGCTTAGTCAGCTATTCGCGAAGACTTTTGACGGGTGACTGTATATCCTGGTTGAAAGGCGGGATGGGCACCTGATCGGCTGATCGACACTCATTTGGACGGAGCCTGGTTCAACATCATATGGTACCGTATTTTATCCTGGCTAATGGGGAGAAGTCCGGATCTATGGTAATTGTTTCTTGTTTTTTTTCGTTTATACACTAAAATACGTTGGAAAATATGGCTTTTCCCTTTAAAAAATAAAACAACTATCATATAAAATTTCATAATAAATTATAGATTTAAAGTCACCCGAACATTCGAACACCGATTTATATTAACACTCAGATACACAGAGATATTACAAGATAATTAAATTTTGTAGCTGACATAAAGTACTAGTACTGGCGTGAACAGATTGAAGCCAGATACTTTGTATGGGGATTGCCACCACAAGTGCTAGGCTTTAAGTTGTCTGCGCGTGAAAATGAGGCAAGGTTCGTTTTTCTCTGGTCAGGTGGTGTCGGTGGGGTTCCAGATACCTGTACTCACAGCTATTGCCAGACTCATTGTACCTTCTTCCTGCTTCCCGATCCCTAGTTCTATTGGCTACCGATTTAGCTCTCTTTTTTTTCCCTGTTTTTGCATTCCGAAGATGTTTACCTGCAATTCCTGCTTTGGCCTCGCTTACTTGTCCGGTCTGCAGTCGTCCCTCGCTGGCAAACCGTAGCAGTTCTCGACCAACCGTAATACGTAGCAACGCTCAATCAACCGACTTCGTTGGCGCCACTAGAGAAAAAAGGCGAGCGAGTGAGTGGGGTCCGATGAGCGTTCGGAGGACATTGCAGTCAAAACAAGATGAGGTAGCGAATAGCTCTTCTCTCCGCGCTCCATAAATGCTACGACTGGCCTACCTAAACCCGAAGCGCCCCTGAAGAATATCCCCGAGCAGAGGCTGCCACCACCTGCCCCGGGTCCTCTCCTTCTTCGCTATATATACCAACCGGTAGGGCCAGACCTAGAGTTTGGTCAAAACCCTCCCACCGAGTTTCCTCCGTTATCTTCCACTGTAGCCCATATACCGACCTCCCAATTAAACCCGCTTACATCTCCACGCAAAGCTAACAAGCATTTCGGGTTAAAAACAACCGGACTTTCAACTATACAGTCATGCCTCGCAATGCCCTTAAAGGCTTGTCCGGACGATGCTTGCCTACCGACACATCCTCCTCCGAGAGCGAAGAAGCTATCCCGGAAAACCGTACTCCCTTCCCTAACCACTCCACGGCTCTATACAACACTACGACACCCAATTCCCGTCCACCTGCGCTGGCATGCCCCGTCTCGGGCTGCCCCCTGGTTTTCAACGCGAAGATGCCCTATGGGTACCTCTAGAGACACCTCAAGCGCCCCGGAATTCACGGGCGCACTGGTGACGAGAAAGCTGCTTGGCTAGATCTTCACAAAACTGAGCATGACCGGCTCCTAACTACACGCAGTAAAATCCCTCCATTCCATAACCCCACCTCCGGGCTACTTACGAAAGTGATATAGTCACGCCGACACAGCGCAAACGTGAGGCGAACAAGGCAAAAACACAAAAGATGTTGAGGACAGCTGAGTTTGAGCTACGTGCTAGGAACCTGGGGATCACGGAGAAGGCATTGATTGCCCAGAAGATAGCTATTTGGGAGGGGATGCATACTGCTGAACAGAGCGGTGACAGTGTCGGGGTTGGTATCCTTTGTCCCTCTCCATTTTAAGGGTGATGCGGGATTGTTGCTGATTCAAAAAGGAACTAAAGTACGATTCTTGGGTTCTCTTGGATTTCTCTACCAGTCAGTAGGACCTTCTCTTCTGAATTCCGTAAGTACTCACAGATTCCGAGTTATGAATTCTACTAATACATCCGAGTCGGTATTTCCAGTTAATGACCAAAGAACATTATACTGGGTGGGATTGCCGATTTGAAGATTTAATATACTTACCCCGGCCGCAGTACAGCTGACTGCTGTCCAACGATTTATACTTCTAGTTCTAAAATCGTTACTGGATTTAAATCTATATGCTACAGGAGATTTAGAACGTGTCCAAGGCATTTCGAAGTGCCATGCCTAAGGTAATCAGGGTCAGGGCTATTATGTCGGAGATTAATAAAAATTATTGTAATGCCGTGGGCTGCGATAACCCTCAAGCTGTTAAAACATTCGATTTAGATTGAAATGTGTAGCACTGGCATATTTGAGCAAATCATGATAGGAAAAAAACCCTGCTGCCTGAAAGTGGTGCAGTGCTTGGAATTCCGTAAAATCTGTAATACTCAGTATGACCATGATGGAAACGAGATATTCCGCGTACATTTACTCCCCACTACCCAAATAGGCTAGTGCTACACATTTCAATCTGGACTGAATGTCTCAACAACTTAGGGCCTGTTCGGTTCACTTGTTGCAACCGATCCATGGATTGAGATTCTATAGAATTTTCATCGTTTTTCTATAGATTTTTAATCCATGGATTTTTTGGCCTTAGAGTGCTTAGTCATGCAGCACCATTAAAATATTTTTGGTTGCAATGACATCTTAAAGTAGGTCCTGTTGCATGCAACAGAAGACTTAAAAAACTGATAATTGGGTGGTATTGCACTCGAGTTGTCTGAATCCATGTGAAAATTACCTCCGGAGGTAATTATTTTTTCCATAGATTGCAGGGATCATTGCCGGGATGAAAGAATCTATGGATAGCACAACCGAACACACTTATTTTTCAGAATCTATGAAGTGGGGGTCATCTCAGAATTTTACGTTGCAACCTGCGAATCCATGGAAAAAATCCATGAACCGAACAGGGCCTTAAGTGATAAGCCTCGATCGGCGGCTGGTGATAAACAAATGAAAACTGCGAATTGGATAATGCAAAACTTCTCTTCTCCCTGATTTTGAAGGCGATAAGGTTATTATCTAACATGTCGTATAATCAAAAAAGATAAAATTAAAAACAAAATTTAATGTAGGAGTATAATAACAGTAAAGAAAAAAACATTAAAAATATAGGGTACCAGCACCCGAAGTATGGGATTTGGACTTACGGAAGTGCGAAATCAATATTTCTGATAAGTAGCACTGACCCTTACTTAAGGCACTACCGTCTGAGAAAAAAAGCCGCTGGGCCATATTATACTCGATAGCCTGTTCCCCTCTGATATCGCTGTCGCTCATGGTCGGCGGGGGCGGGTGTGGCGCCCGGCATTTATTTTTTCCCCCAAGAGAGGCTTACGTAATAGTAGTTTTCACCCACACCGGTGGGTCACGTGATCTTCGATACCGAAGGTTCCTCCACGCTCGAAGCGAAGAAAATTTTCAAAGGAAAGCTTTGACGACCCTCCAGAGGGGTACAGAAGGGGAACACTGGGTTGCCCATCAAAATTGTTGGAAGCCTGAATAAACGATCACGTGACCTGCTCAGCACTTGGTTTTGTGGACGAAAACTAAAGTTATTGTACGGGGACAAAATTAACCGATCACCCCGCGCCGGCGTGGCAACCCATCGCTTCCACACAACCTCGCGCAACAAACCTCCCCACAAAAATCATTACCACTCAACTCATACCTTATTATGGCTGATGGATGGTATACTAAGTACTAATTACTACTATGTATTTTTTTAATTTTTTAATTTTTTTTGGTTGATGTTGAGGTAGTTGAATTGATGGGGGGTTGTCATCACCGGGCAAATTATGTGTTCGCGATCGTTGTCGTTGATCGGTTAATTTTGTCCCCGTACAATACTATTACCTAGGCCTCTCTTGGGGAAAAAAAAATGCCGGGCGTCACACTTGCTTCCCCGCCACACCCCGTTTCGCCGACTATGAGCGACAGCGAAATAGGAGGGGAACCAGTTATTAGATCGTATGCGCCATTAAGTTTCGGTATTTTTGGCGTCTCCGAGTTAAGTCTGCCTTGCTTCCTGCCCGGTGCTTGTCAAGGGGGAAATTCGCAGAAATATCCGAGTGCTAGTCGGTCGTCATAGGAAAGGCATTTCTTTCTGAAAGTGGTGTACTAGGGTGTGAGCATAAGTCTGTCGAACTGTGGCTCATTCGTCGAAATTAGTATGTGTGTAACCGCTTTTTCTACAGCTTCTTGGCCAATCTACGCTAAGTTTTGGTGACGGAAAAAAGTCTGTCGAACTCTCGCCAGGTGGCTGGAGTGGATCCTGTTCTCTCAGTGGTTGAGAGGCCACTGGACCAACCAGAGGAGTTCGACAGACTTGCCCTTGATACCCGGTACTAGGGTGCGAGCATAAGTCTGTCGGAGTGCGGCTCATTGGTTGAAATTACTATGTGTGTAACCGCTTTTTTGTTTTTTTTCTGCAGCTGAAAGGCCAATCTACGCTAATTTTTGGTGAGAGAAAAAAGTCTGTCGAACTCTTGCCAAGTGGCTGGTGGGAATACCGTCCTTTGAGTGGCCGAGAGGCAACCCGGCCAACCAGAGGGGTTCGACAGACTTACCCTTGATACCCGGTACTGTAGTGCTCAGGATACCACAAAATCTGTACTGTTCAGTACTCGAGTAACTTATGGCCATGATGGAAACGAGCAATTCTGGGTAGATTCACTCCCAACTACCTAATAAGCTATTAGTGCGACACATTTTAATCTCGACCGAATGCCTCAACAGCTTAAGGGGTACCTGCGAAAACTCGGTAATAATGAACTCGCCTGGTCGGGTCGTGCAGCAAAGTCAGACCCCCTAATTGGTGGGGAGCTCGCTAACAGGGCTAGATAACATAAATAAGCCTCTTTGGACGCCTTGTTGGGCCATCCAGGTGATTAAACAATACCAGGCTGAAAAACAGCGCTAGGCAACCAACCCCTCTTTTCATCAACAGCGTGCTCGACCGCAGTAATATCGTCAGTCACCGTCAATTACCACTTTCTTTCTTCTTTAGTATCTCTACAGAATTCCAGATAGCAAAATGCCAAAAATGGCTCAGTTTTTTGCCAATAACAATCACTCTTTCAATCCGGTTACTATTATCAACAATGCTTCCGATGAGGGGTCTAAAATACAAGCATGGCTGTCTCCCTTAGATCCGGTGCGGCATCAAAACATCAGGTCCCAGCGGATGGATAGTGTGGGGGCCTGGCTGTTGGAAACCAGAGAATTCAGAAGCTGGTATAGTGGCGGCCGAGGAGATGAATCTGATCGTGGGATCTTATTCTGTGAGGGGAATCCCGGAGTAGGAAAGAGCTACATCACGTAAGATAGGGTAGATTTGAGGGGAAAGCGGAGAATGGTATGGCTGACAAGTGGCGATCTTAGTTCGCTAGTCATAGATAAGTTATGCGACGAGGCCATAAAGGAGGATTCTGCAGTTACCTGTTTTTACTTCGACTTTGCTACGCGGGGGGAGCAGTCGGCCATCAATATTCTGGGTTCTCTACTAAAACAGCTAGTTAGCAGATTCAACCCAATTCCAGACGCAATAGTACAGGAGTTCCAGAATCAAAAGAAGGTCATCGGGGGTCGGGGTCCGCGAATTCCTGGTATTTTGAATATGTTCCAGGCTATAACAACGACAGTGCGTACGTTTGTATGTATTGATGCTCTTGACGAATGTGTGCCAGAGCATCGAGTGGTTGTTCTTGATTCCCTGGGGCAGATTCTGCGGGGGTCACCGAATACTCGCATCTTTATGACCGGAAGACCCCATATCCGGAGTGAGATCGAAAGGAGAATTGGTGGGGGAGCGATTCTCATATCGATAGAGCCTAAGGAAGATGATGTACTTCGATATCTACGCGAGAGACTCAGGAATGACACAACGCCGGAGATAATGAACAGCGCATTGGAGGAGGACATTCTGAAGAGCATTCCCGAAGCTAGCTCGGAAACGTATGTAGAAAAGGGGACAATGAAGAAGCAACTTAAAGGCAAACGCTGACCTATTTCAATATAGATTCCTTCTAGTTTCCCTCCATATCGATGGAATACTGCGAGAAACAACAATTGCTCGAAGAACAGGCAGGCTGAGGTCGATGAATAATGGTGTAGGGTTAGGGGATGCATATGATACAACATTGGAGCGGATAAGGGCACAGGGCGGGGAAAAGGCGAAGCTCGCGATGGCCACCCTTATGTGGGTCTGTCATTCGGAACGTCCGTTACAACCCGTTGAGCTCTGCCATGCATTGGCAGTGGAGATCGGATCAATGAATTTCGATCCTAACAATGTTCCTCCGATAGCTACGCTTCTAGGCTGCTGCCAGGGCCTGATCACGGTGGACAAGGAAGCATCGACTGTGCGATTGATTCACCATACTCTCCAAGAGTATCTTTCAGCTTATACAGATCTATTTGCCAGGGCCCACTCTACAATTGCGGAAACCTGCTTAACCTATTTAAATTCACGGCAGATCAAGGAGCTCCCTCCTCACCCCCTTCCAGATGACCAAACTAGGCCTTTTCTCAAATACTCTTCGCGACATTGGGGAACTCATGCAAAAAGAGAATCCTCCGATCGCGCGATATCGCTCGCACTGGAACTCTTGAGTGGGTACGAAAATCACATATCCGCTACGTCACTTTTACAGCAATCCCGGCATAGCTATGATTTTGGTGGCTCCTCACTCTTCTCTGGACTACACTGTGCATCTTTCTTTGGGATTGCTGAACTAGCGACTACGTTTATTGGTGGCGGAGTTTGTGAGATCAATCAACAAGACCGCACAGGTGCTACGCCACTCTCTTGGGCGGCAGCGAACGGACATCTAGAAGTAGTGGAGCTCCTATTGGAGCAAGAAAATGTTGACCCCCGATATTCCTAACACAAGAGGCGGAACTCCGCTAATGCTCGCTACTTTTGATGGATATGAGGAAGTGGTGAAGCTGCTTATAAAGCAAGAAACAGTGGACATTAATAATCATGACACGAGAGGCATAACATCACTTGCGTATGCTGCTGCACATGGACATGATAGAGTAGTGAAGCTTCTACTAGAACAGGAAGATATTGTCACCAATTGGCAAGATACCTGGGGTAGAACAGCACTCTGGAATGCTGCAGTGTTGGGAATGGAGGAGGTGGTCAAGTTACTACTAGAACGTGAAGACGTCGACCACGACCTTCCAGATGAAAATGGCGCTACACCACTTTCCTACGCTGCCGGATGTGGGCAAGAAGTGGTGGTGGAGCTGCTTCTGAAGCAAGGAAACGTCAACATCAATAGTCATGATGTGGCCGGCATAACACCACTTATGAGCGCTGCTGCAAATGGGCACGATAGAGTAGTGAAGCTTCTGCTAGAACGGGAAGATATTATCTCAAATTGGAGAGATCCCGAAGGTAGAACAGCACTCTGGTTTTCTGCCGTGTTGGGACAGGAGCGGGAGGTCGAGCTGCTACTGGAACGTGAAGATGTTGACCCCAATCTCCCAGATGAATGTGGTGCCACACCACTGCACGTCGCCGCCTTGGGAGGACACGAAGGAGTCGTAAGGCTTTTACTGGAACGAAAAGATGTCGACCCCAATCGACCGGATAACGAGAGTCGTCGACCAATTGGCAATGCTGTTTCAAAGGGGCATGAAGGAGTGGTGAGATCGCTACTAGCGTGTGAAGGTGTTGACCCTAATTGTCCGGCCGTCTTGGATAAAACAGCACTGTTGGTGGCTGTTACGCTCGGAAAAGAGGGAGTAGTAAAAGCACTGCTAGAGTGCATAGGTGCCGGCCCCAATTCGCTAGAAAACGAGCACAACGTAGCACTCAGCGGTGCCGCAGCGTATGGATATGAGGAGATGGTGAAGCTACTGCTAAGACGTGAAGATATCGACCCCAATTATGCAATTTATGATGGTCAAACCCCACTCCGGTATGCTTCAGCGAGAGGGCATGCAGATGTGGTGAAACTGCTACTAGAATGCGAAAGTGTCGACCCCAATTGTCCTGACAACAAGAATCGAACGCCACTCCGGTGTGCTGCTAAGCATGGGCATGAAGCTGTGGTGAAGTTGTTACTGGAGCGCAGGGATATCGATCCTAATTATTCAGATGACGATGATCAAACCCCACTCTGGCATGCTTCAGCGAGAGGACATGCAGATGTGGTGAAACTCTTGCTAGAACACGGGGATGTCAACCCTAATTGCCCTAACAGCGAGAATCGAACTCCGCTCTGGTCTGCTTCGGTCAACGGGCATGAAGCAGTGGTGAAGCTACTACTCGAGCGTGGAGATGTCGACCCCAATGAGCCGAATGTCAACGGCCGAACACCACTTGGGTGTGCTGCAACGGAAGGACACGAAAGAGTGGTGAAGCTATTTCTAGGACGCGGAGATGTCGACCCTAATTGCCCCAACAGCGAGAATCGAACTCCACTCTGGTGTGCTTCGGCCAACGGGCATGAAGCAGTGGTGAAGCTGCTGCTCGAGCGCGGGGATGTCGACCCCGATCGTCCGGATGTAAATGGTCGAACACCACTTGTGTGTGCTACAGAGGATGGACATGAAGGGGTGGCGAAGCTATTGCTAGAGCGGGAAGCTATATGGGGGCTCAATCATAGATATGAGATCAATAGAACACCACTCGGGGGTGCTAGTACTATGAATGCGCCCCTGAAGAGAAAACGAAGTATGGAGAGAGGGGAAGAGGAAGAACAAGCAAAACGGGTGAGAGGAGAGGAGGAAAAGAGAAGCTGGGTAGGCGAGATGGAGGAAGGAATATCCGGCCAGCGAGTAAATCTTCACTATCACGTGAGGAATTAGTTAGCTTATAGCCATCAGTCTCCGCAAGATAAGCGACATATAATTACAATAACAACAATAGTGGCTCGGGTGTGCGCTTCTGGAGGGCCTTGAAGAGTGGCCTAGCCAATACATGCCTGGGAGTCTTCGGAGAGCCACCAAGAGAAACGGTCTCGGTTGGGTGGTTTGTTGGGGGTGTGATTTTCGGGCGTACGGTCGTGGGTCGTTTTTATATCCTATCTTGCTTGGTATATATTATGGATCTTGGCCTTGTTTCATTTATGAGGACTGCGGTTGGGGTTTTGTTCATGTTGTTCTTAGTTCTCTGCCGTTCAACATACCGTAAAAACTTGAATAATTGGACGGTGTGCTATGTAGTCCAGAATTCCCTTCTCCAGAAAGGGGGCAAAAAACACAGCAAAAACACAGCCCCTCCCCCCCTTCCGAGTCAGAAAAAAAAACAAAGATTTCGTGACCTTACTGAGAGAGGAAACCCCGACGACATAGCACACCGTCCAATTATTCAAGTTTTTACGGTATGTCATTGGGTTCAGGGACGGATTGCCACGATGGTAATGGATCGAGTTGAGGCGGCGGTAGACTTCTCATTCGCTCTCTCTACATTCCGCTTAACACGGTCATTATCGGGCGTCTCTCTGCCTTCTATTCCTTCCTTATGGTTCGTGGAGTTTTCATTTTTTTCGGAGTTGTTGGCTTTGGGGACGATATATATCTCCTGCTCGGTCCTTAATACCTCAGGGTTGTCTAGGTCGTCCTCTCTCACATTTAGCTGCGTTCGGCTACGGTGATCCCGCTCCCGCTCCTCCATCGCTTAACTGGTTCCAATACACATTGTGGAATCCTCCAGTTTTTTTTTGCTTTTGATAGATGATGATAGATTTCTGTTCTTATTGCTTACATAGGGTCACTATTTCCTTCGTTAGCTCATACCATTTACCATACCCACTATTTTTCTTCCCTTTTTTTTACTATTATTAATTAAATAGAGTGACTTCTTTCTTTATTCATCTTCTCGTTTTCCCGCCAGAGATAGATCATTTTCGGTAATGGCAATCTTAGCGCTGGCATTCCCGAAAGCACCACTAAAATCAAGACAGACCCTAAAATGTGCTGTCCTGTGATTGTGTAGATTAGGGAATTAGTTTCCCAGGCCCCCCCCTCTCAACGGGCGGGCGAGGTAGAGTTAATACCGATGCTTTATCGTGTTTGCCGGCATTTCCCCCTACCTTGCCAACAAACCCAATGACTCCGGAAAGCAAAAAGGTGTACTGCGCGAACCGCCCAAAACGCGCATTGAAGATTGTCTCACTTTTGAATTCAGTAGCATCTATGACTGCCAAACAAACTCAAAAGAAAACCCCCGTTGGTGATAAAGAGAAAGAGAGGGATAGCGCCTGCGGTTTTCACTTCGAATTAGTTCCGAGCCCGTACCGTACCTCCGGGGGTGATTCCTTTTGCCATAAATTGCAAGAGATCATTGTAGGGGTAAAGAAAAAAAATCTATGGGTCGTACAACCTAAGACTTTCCTAAGCGGGTTCTTCTAGAAGGGCCTATGTAGTATTAACCTAAGCTGGTATATAACAAAGCTTAATCCCACTTAGTGGCGGCGTAAAATCCACCAAATCAGATCTGGAATTCTGGGCCTAGATGCTTCCACCATACTTTTAGGCCTCCATGAGGGTATAGGTTTGTGGCTGCACCCCTATATGTATAATATTAATAAGAGCGGTTTCAAGATACTTCAGTATCGGACACTGGATGAACTCCTGAAAAGAGCCAGTTTAAGAAGCCAAACATATGTTTGGTCTCATGGGCTCTGGAAGCGGAGCGACAACGTCTTGGAACACAATTAAAAACCCACACTGAGATAAGTTCACAAAGGCCCTCTTTTCACAATCCCAGGGTTGGCTAACTGGGATTTTACATTGCAACCGGTGGCGCAATCTGTGGAAAAACAAAATCCATGAACCAAACAGCCCCTGAGAGAGAGAGCCTGTTCCAGTTAGTTTACAGCCGCTTAGCCAGTCAAATACCGCAGGAGGCTCTTAGAATCTAGCCTCTGCTGGCCCAGTGATCCCAGGATTCAGTAACCAAAGCCCTTCAGAAGGATTGGAGGTTCCTAACACAGTATAGGATCAGTCCACTAAGAGTGTGAGATCTACTAGTAGTTAGCCGCTGTCCGCGACCACGTTAACCGGTCACACTAACTTATCCTCGTCTGGCAAACTAATTTCCACCCATAACCTATTCGCGCATTTTGGATTATTTTCAGGTGAAAGCCCAGTACCGGTATTGTACCGCAATGGGTCGCTTGTATCCCCCGGACCGGTGAAACAACGGAATTGGATGCCTCCTGAAACTTAGCGATCTGCAGTCACTGTGCCACAAGATCTCCAGGGTGGCTTGATCACTTGGAGATCCTGCGGCACATTGGCTGTGGATTGCGCATTGGCAACACCCCTGCTCATGGAAAACCGTTGCACCACGTGTTGTGACCGAAAACATCTCCCAGACCTGCATGACATTAAAAATGAGGCGCACCCCTGTTAATTTTTTGAAACGGCAGTTGATCAGCAACTTTTCGTTGATAACTAAAATTTTACAGATGCGTAGACTTCAGGACTAGTGATGGGCACGATCATGATCTGATCGAGGGGACTCTATGATGGAATGATCGATCAAATGGGTTGACCTGATCGATCATGATCGAGCATGATCGAGCAATCGAGTGATCGACCATGATTGTGACTTAGGACTGCTCGAGCATCATCCAGTGATCGAGGAGTGGGTTACCTGTGAATACAGAGTTGCTTGTCATTTTTATTCCTGGTCCAAAATCTGGTTTAAATTTAGTGGCTTTTCACCTTTATTCTTGGACAAGTATTTGGTTACCTGAGATTAAAGAGTCTTAAAATGGATAGCTGTTCTTCACTTGGAAACTTGTATATATATTCTTGTTAGATGTTATCATTATTATTGAAGAGAAGAATTTGGAATACATGAAGGGTTGGCTTTAAAGTGGCACAAAGGAAGCTATCTGCTGGTGAGTGATCGATTATGATCGAGTTTTGTCGAGCAGTACCATTATCGATGAAATCGATCAGATCATAGTTACAATGATCGATCATGATCTGATCGTGTCCATCACTATTCAGGACCCAACGAATATTAGACATATGACACCCCCCTGGTATTAGCAAGTAATACTGAGGTTGGAGTTCAAAAGGCTCTTCAGTCCTCCGTTCTAAACACTGACGCGGTTGCGTCGAATTTTCAATCCCTTGTCAGTCTAGGAGATTAGAATTGCCGAAGGCATCTATCTTTCAATACTTGTTGGCTCGAGCATGGCAATACTAAGAACTGGTGTTGCGCACAGGCAGGAGGGCATTCTTGGCACCTCACTTTAGCCCTAACCAGAGAATTAAAACAAAAATCACCCTGCAAATATGTTCTAGCCGGTACAACTTGGGAAAGCTTTAGAAAATAAGACTTAAAATCTCTATTTATAGGCGATATCACAAGGGAAATGACCATCGACGACAGTAAGCTTGAGGTACAGAAGGCAAGTAAGTGCTGCACCATCAAAAAATAGAGAAGTGGATAATCCAGATTGAGAGCCGGATTGGAGAGTTTGGGAACAGTAGAGACTTAATTCGCTGGTCGGCATCTGGTAAGGCTTGGGTCAGTGCTGTACCTTTCTAGCTCATGGAGCTTGAGAAGAGAGGCTAGTTTCGGAGCTAGGGTCATTGCCATTTGTTCGCTTATGCACTCAGAGATACTTTGGAGCGGATGTTACTTTTTCCCGCAAATAAACAAATAATCTTTAAAAGTGATATGTAGAGAATGAGGAGCCTGAACGTTTAAGGACCAATTTTAGTAGATTGTGCACTTGGATATACTCAGATAATTCGGGTAATCCTTTCCTATAACTTCTCAGTGATTCTCTCGGGTCTGTGGTGGGGGCTTTGGTTAGCTTCGTTCATTGTAGGAATGAAAGTTACCGGTATGGGTTCCGCCTCTCGCTTACGGTATCTCATGAATCTCATTAGTTCGAGATTTGAGGGGTTCCCTTTCACCGTTTTCTCCTACACGTGTATTAAGATCCTTTCTACCGGCAATCCCTGTTTTGACCTCTGTTCATGCTCTCCCCCGAAAAATCCTAGTTACGCGTAATCAAGAGGAGTGCGTCCAGACAAAGTAATCATTGGGACAGTGCGGCAACTAAAAGTGGTGGTTGCAACATATCAATGTCTTTCAATCCCAATCTTTAATTTGCGCCCAAATGCAGTACGATGACTTGTAACACTTTATCAACTCTGTACAGAATATAATAACCCCTAATCAGCCGTCTAACGCTTAACCTTAACCTAATGATGCTCCTACTGCTCACAAGAAAGCGCAAGCAGTGTTCTCAGCCGCCCAGGCCCCTTCGTCGCTTGGGCAGTTTCAACACACCCTGGGGAATCCCCCCGGTGTCGTCATTTCATGGATACTGATTGGTTTCTACTATATTTACATTTTTTTGCGTAAAGGCGTAGGTCACTATTTCCTTAGCTAACTTGCACTATCTGCCATATCTATGATACTATTTTGTTTTTGGTTGGACAGATCTTTTGTTATCAAATCTTTTTAGATATCTTTCTATTGATCCACTTTCTCCCTACGAGAAATACCCCACTTCCGGTAATGTAAAACCTGGCGCTAGCATTCCCGAAGTCACTACTAAAAGGAGAATGGACTCCAACATGTATCGTTCTGTGATTCTGTGGATTGGGGAATTGGTTGCCCAAACTTCTCGCTCCCGGTGGGCCAGTGAGATTGAATTAGTACTAGTGCTTCAGGATGCTTGCATACATTTTCCTGTATTTTGCCGAGACATCTAAGGAATTAGATAAGCAAAAAAGTGTAAGGTGGAAGCGGTCACAAAGGTGCACTTAGGCTTGTGTCATTTTCAAATTTTCGTAGCATCCGTAACTGTCAAACCTGTTGAACATCACCGGGAATCACTCCGTATCGAAGAATGTTTCCCTCCATCTAGTCTGTCATTGTTGGTTGTTTTCTTTGTCATTCATTGGGGACCAGAGAGAAGGAGCGAGTAGACTGGGTCTGTATACTTTATTTGAATATTTGCATATATAGCCGGAAATATTCAGAAGCAAAGCTCAAGATGGACCAGAATGCTAGGTGTAACTGAGACCAGAACTGCTTTGCTGTATGAGCATCTACCGAATGATTGCCGCGAATGCGAAGGTTGGTGAAGCTCTGCATATTTCCTATAAAACCCCACTGTTCCACCGTAGATAGAATGGCTGAGCAAGTAAGATACGAACCCAAAGAATATACAACCGCTTCCTCCTTGTCTTCATTCTTTTTTCCCTTTCCTGCCCTCTTTTCTTTCCTCAATTGTTACCTCATAACAACAAAACCAGCTCCTCCCAATAAAGCAGATGATAAAAGGAAGGAGGAGAATAGTGCCTAGGGTTTTTTTGAATTATTTCAGAGTCTATATTATACATCTAGAGTTAATTATTTATTTCCATGAATCGTAAAGATCATTCAATGTGTGAGAAAAATCTATAGATTGTACCACCTAACACTTTTATTAGAGGATTTACATGGTAGAACCGAGGGGGTGCTAACCGAAGTGGGTAGCAAAGCTTAATCTCGACTGGTCAAACGTAAAAACTATGAAATCAAATCTGGAGTTGTGCCTAAATGCTAACATTCATCATACTTTTGTGCCTCTATGAAAGCATGGCTTTGTGGACGTGCTCCTACCAGTATAATCTTAAGAAGAGTGACTTCAAGATAGATGAGAATCGGACACTCTATGAACTCCTGAAAAGACCGGGTTTAAGAAGCGCAACATTTGTCGAGTTTCATGGGCTTAGGAAGGGAGCTACGGCGGACTATAACGACCACAACCGCCACCGCCACCAAATCTTAAATCTTAAATCTCGGAAAACTTAAAAAGTCCCTCAACCATCAGAGTTTTATAAGTAATAAACCTATTTGAATTATCATCATTGGTATCATTGGGTACAGAGATATGCCCGGCCAGAA
>Ga0307507_10007972_pt1 | contig 14952 bp, 5 predicted proteins | sample 7_EM_MG_FD_207223 | JGI IMG/M metagenome (GOLD analysis project Ga0307507, IMG submission 207223) | Populus trichocarpa ectomycorrhiza microbial communities from riparian zone in the Pacific Northwest, United States - 7_EM | ecosystem: Host-associated > Plants > Roots > Unclassified | place... | reverse complement strand
ATCTACCTCTATAGTAATTAGAAAGTAATTAGACCCTATATACTAGTAGTTTTATCTTTAACTCTATAGCAGCCTATTAGTAATTTAGGGGGAGGTAAATACTAGATCTAGTATACTCCTTAATATATCCTTTACCTAAGTCTCTATATCCGCCTTAGTAGCTAGGCTTAGGCCTACTACCTCTATAGCGCGGATAAGGTTATCTACCACGTTATCTATGCTTACTACTACTATAACCCCCTAAAAAGGGTGGTGTAGATTAAAATCTCCTAATAGTATATATTCTCCTTACGTCCTTAGCAGCTCTAATAGCCTATAGAGGCTACTATTTATCTATTAGGGGTTATAGATATTATAAATCTAGAGAGTTTACTTATGACCTTCTAGTTTAATTGTGTATATATCCGCTAAGTAGCATATAGACATCTACTTATTTATATTAATAGCCTTATTTATATATAAACAGACCCTTATATTGCCAACTCCTATATATACTAGGTGTAACGGAACCTTATAGCAAGAACTACAGTGGGTCCTATTAATGGGCTAGGTGTGTAGGTAAACAAGAAGTCAACAACATAATAATAACTGGTGGAGTGGTTGCCTAACAGATTAACTCCAATTGTATTCTAAGATTCACTACAAGGAGAGAACTATCTACGGTAGGGACTGAGGTCCTTTAAATACACAACCATACTCCTAAGAAACCCTCTCTTGTATATAAGGTGCGTGTTATCTATATTAAACGTAACGTCCCTTCCGTTTAATATAGTTAATATATTTAACGCTACGTAACCTCAGTTACCATTCCTCATCACATAGTTCCACCGGTTCCATCCTAAACCGTGCCTATATTAACCAACTAGCTTCCACCGACTCTTCCCTAAGTAGTTATAACATTGTACTTAAGCTAACCGTAATACCATCTCCCTCCTCTTTATCTTCGTCCTTAAAGATTCCTAACATCTCTAAGTTGTCCACTAGAGGTGTAATGTCCGTTTAATTAATCTGGTTAATATCTTTACTTATTATACCTAAAGCATCTTCTTCTTTGTCTTAGGTTAAGTGTCGCCTACGCATCATCTCCTTAATACTATCGCTAGGTAAAGTAATAGCAATTCCTTACTCCCATTATGCAAAAGAGGGGTTAGTCTGCGTTACGCTAACAAGTCCTTTATCTTAATAACCCTCTTCTTGTTTAAAGTGCACTAAAGTAAATATCCGTTTATCTTGCGATGTTCGCTCTATTTTTAACGCTGAGTATACACATCCTATGACTCTTAACAGTCTTTAAGTTCCCTAAGTAACTTATTATAGGGTCTCGTGTTTAATTTGCTACTATAAAGCTTAACAGTAAGCTAGCCTCAGCGCTGCTTAAGGTTTAACGTGCCTTAAAAGAGTCTACACGCGTCCTTAAAGCTCAGCGTCTAGCTTACGCTTGTCTTTAACGCCTTAAACGTGTTTGTAAGAAGATTTATTCTAAAGAGTGGAAACTTATTTAATAGGGTTTGTCTAAGCTAGGTAATAAAAGAATAGACCTCTCTCCTATAAGGGAAATAACTCTAAGTAGCTCGGCAATTGCTCCTCTTAGGTTCCCCTTAGGTAACTTATTCTTTGGCGATCCTTCTTTATCAATACTGCCTAACCTACTTTCTTCTAATACTCCTGTACCTTTCCTATAGCGTTCTCTAGGTTGCTTAGTAGCTCTTAGATAGTCTTACTATAGCCTATCCACTTTACCTTATACTATATTTCGTTATCTACGTCCTTATAACTGATAATCTTTAAAACTTACCATTTGTCTTCCTCTTGCCCTCTATACGTGTCTGCCTTGTAGACTAATAGCTTAACATTCCTATATACTAGCTCTAGCATTACAATATGCTATATAGGGTAAATTCTTATTTTAGCTAGTAGGTTTAGCTTATATATAACTAATAAAATTCTTTACGTGATTTTAAAAGGTCCTAGTCTAATATAGTCTAACTTCTTGCTTAGTCGTCAACTCTTGAAATTTTTATATAGTAGCTACACTTTATCTCCCTCCTTAAGATCTAGTCCCTCAGATCTCTTAGCATTATAGTACCTTTTTATTTATTCTTATACTAGTTTCGCTGTTTCCTTAAGGTCTATATAAAGATTTATTAAAGTCTCTATTTTCTACTTAGCTATGCTACTTATTTTCTTTACTTAACATAGCAATAACGATAACCTTAGCTTATACCCGTAATTCGCCTTAAATAGTAACATTCCTATTCCTTTTTATAGTGTTGCATTATATACAAACTATATAACTAGTAGTAATGATACCCAACTATTCTATACGTAATTAATATAGTGCCTTAAATACTGTTCTAGTGTTTAGTTTAACCTTTCTATCTATCTATCCGTCTGCGGATAATACGCTATTAAGGTTGCTACGCGAACTTCTTATTCCGCTAAGAATACCTCCTAGAATACTACTATAAATCTCGGATCTCTATCTAATATAATCTTGCTTAGTACTCTATATCTTGCGAACACTTCCTTAATATAGATTCTAGCAATATCTTCTACTAATATTTCTTCTATACACGCTATAAAGTACCCCTACTTTATAAGCTTATCCACTATTACTAAGATCGCATTATAATCCTGTCCTATAATAGGGTCTTTTAACTTTGGTAACTTAATAATAAAGTCCTATAATATAACTTCCTATAGTCTTTCTAGTGTCTTAATAGGTTATAGCCCTCTATACAGCTTATACCTTGTTAGTTTATTTCTTTAGCAATCTAGACATTCCTTTATAATTTATCTCGCTAGTCCCCAGATTTCTTAAATTATATATTTCTCTTAAAGTCTTAACACTAAGCCTATAGCTCCATTATGTCCTTAAGTTAGTCCCCTATAAAATAACTTAATAAACTCCTTTGCAATAAACCTTAGAACATAGGTTACTTCTCTATTTTTATATTATTCCAGATCCAGATCCTCTGCCTATACTTCTTAGATTTTTTATATTTAATTACTCTTTAGTAATTTATAGATCTAACCTTCTCTAGTTGTTGTAATTTTGGGTAATTATACCTAATTAATCCGTTTTAATCTTTTTGCAGTAAAGCCCCTAATAGCTTTTTGTTATTTTATAGTTTAGTTTTCCTACTTAGAGTATCTGCTTATATATTGTCTATACCCTTAGTATACTAAACTTTAAAATAGTATTCTATAAGCATTTCCGCCCATCTAACCTATCTTTAGTTAAGTTTCTTTGTTATTAGGAACCCTATAAGGTTCTTATAGTCCGTCTTAACTATAAATAGTTTCTTTATACCTTGTAAGAATGCTCTCTATTCCTTTAATACTGTAACTATACCTAACAACTCCTTATTATAAATGTTATAGTTTAACTCTAGTAGTATCATCTTCCAACTATAATACGCTACTAGATGCTATGCGTCCTAATACTTCTATAATAAATATACTCCTAGTGCAAAGTCTAATATATCTATCTTAACAACTATCTTTAACTTTAGTTGGTAGATCTTAAGGATTAGTTCCTAGGTAAACAACTCCTTAAGTTCCTTAAATAACTTCTTTTACTTTATTACCTATACCTATAGTTCCTCTTTTTTTATTAGCCTTATAAACGGCTTAATGCTTTTTAACCACTGTGCTATAAACCTCCTATAGTAATTGTAAAACCCTAGGAACAATCTTAACTATATAACGTTCTCTAGTTCTTACTAACTTACTATGGCTTCTATTTTCTTTAGGTCCATGCTAATTTTTCCTAGTTTAATAATAAATCCTATAAAATTAGTTTTTCTTGTAAAGAACTCGCATTTCTTAATAGCTACTAGCATCTATTCTTCTTGTAGTCTCTTTAAGACCTACTTAATATATTCCGTATGTTCTTTCTTACTTTCTAAGTAGATAATAATATTATTAAGGTATACTATAATAAACTTATTAAGGTGTTCTCCTAACATACTATTAATTTATTTTTAGAATATTACTAGTGCGTTTATAAGCCCAAACTGTATAACTAATGGCTTATATAGTCCTTCTTTTAACCTAAAGGCTGCCTTCTATTTATTACCTTCCTTAATCCTAATCTAATAGTATGCCCACCTTAGATCTATCTTTATAAAGATCTTTACGTTGCCTATCCTGTCTTAGATTTCGCTAATTAAGGGTAAAGGATACTTATCCTTTCTAATAATGCTGTTTAATTATCTATAGTTAATACACATCCTAAGTTTTCCGTTTTTCTTTAGGATAAACAGTACTGGATATCCTGCTGACAACTATAACGGTTTAATATATCCCTTTTATAAGTTCTCCTAGATAAACTCCTTAAGTGCCACTAACTCTATTTTAGTAAGCTTATAGATTAAAAAGAACCTTAGACTTATTCCTAGTTCTAATTCTATCTTATAGTCCCATGCTACATACTTTAATAGCTTTTTACTTTCTGGTAACTATAACTTTTTACCATACTTATAGTATCTCTTTAGTATATAACTTAAGCCTCGCTTAGTCTCTTTATATATTACTCTAACTTAGTACTATACTAACTTGGTTTACTGTTGTACTTTATATTATTAAGTATCTCTAATATTAACTTGACCTGTAACCTAATTAACCTTTAAATTATATTCCTGTAACCAAGGCATTCCTAGTATTACCTTATCTTTCCCTAATAGTAAGATATTAAAAGACATTCTAACTGGTCTCCCTTTAATAGTTAACTAAATAGGTCCTATTTTAAGATTAATAATGCCTCCTCCATAGGCTATCTAATCTCCTAAAATTATTATAAGTGGATATAGGTGTTTCTTTTATCTATATAGTAACCCTATCCTTTTTACTACTGCTAGCGATATATGGTTTCTTATTACTCCACTATTTATTAGTACTTCGAACTACTAATCTTACTACTTAACTTATAAGTTTAGGTGTTATCCTTAAATTTCTTTAAGGGTCTAAGGCTCTACTACTAGTTCCCTCTAGTTCCGTAGGCCTCCCCTTCCTCTAACTATTAGCTACTAGATCCTGTCTATATTTAGTTTACCTTTAGCCAATACTTAGTTTATTTCTTTTCCTTTATATGCTATAGACAAGTATTCTCTAGGCAGTCCCACTACTATTATCCATCTAGGCATTTTTCCGTAAGGAATCTTCTAGGTTAAAGTATTAGGTCCCCTTAACTCTATACTTCTACTAGGTGCCATCTATATATATACTTAGCGTCTCTAAACCGTTTTTCCTCTAGTGCCCAATATATCCTTACTAGGTATTTCTGGTTTTTGTCCTTTAGTACCTATTAGTATGCTTTAACACAGTGCAATAGACGTAATATACGTGCAGTGCGGTGTGTAGTTGGATTCTTTCTTGTTCTATCTATACGTCTTGATAATATATATACGCGTCTCGCGTAGATCACGTGCTTACGCACATAATATATGGAACGAATATATACCAACACTGGAGCAACTCTAAAGGAAACCAAATCATACCATTCCTGTTATTTATAGCATATACGCAATAGCTGGGCTTTTCCTATCTATACGCAATAGCTTCTCCTTCGATCCTATCCCAGTCACATAACACTTATAACGGTTCACATGAACCAGAGCTTATAGATTAATAAACTGTATAATAAAGTTAAAACGTTGCGTAAGGAAAAAAAATAAGGAAACGGGAAGAAAGGGTATATATTATTAACTTAGTTACTTAGTTAACATATATACAGAGTAGAATAGGATTTAGGTAGTAGTCCTAGCAGAACTTAGCAGGATTTAGTAGACTTTAGCAGAATATAGCAGAATGCCGTAGATTACCATTATATTGCTATCTTGCGGTTGGTCTCTAATTGCTAGGTCGTGGAAATAGGTGGACATATATAAGGTATTACGGGGTGTCTCATAACAATTACTATCTAATAAAGATACTAAGCTAAGGAGAAGGAGAAGGAGAGGGGTTATTAGGGGTAGCAGGTAGACATATCACGAGGGTCGCCAAGGCGCTAGTGGCAAGCAAGCCAATAGCGATTTTCCATACCGGGCATAGAAAATCCTAATTAGCTGGTTAAATTCAGGGTCCGTAGAATATAGCACTATTACAACACTACACCAAATCTTAGTTTGTTTGTTTAACCCATTCCATAGTCTATAGTTTTAAGTAATTGGTATTAATCAACTTCTTAAGAGCTGTAGATGCTTTGCTCTTAGTTATTAAGTTAGTAGGGTTGCTATTACTGTTAATCTACTTAACTTCCGTAATCTTTCTGCGCTTGTATAACTGACGGAGACATATAACGTCTATTATAAGACGTTTCTCTTGTGTAGTGCCTAGCTTAATAAGACATTCATAGAGTGATTTTAAGTCGGTGTAAAGTATGAGTAGAAGTTCGATCTGTAGGAGTTGTTTAATAGTTAACTTAATTGCGGCGCTGATATTAAATCTATAGGCTATTGTGTAGAGTTCTAAAGCTAGTACGCTTCTAGTAACTCTTTTGTACTTAATTAACGACTAGTGAATAATATTAGCCCTATATAACGCGTCCTCTAATACCAGTATATATCCTATTTGTAACAAGAGGTCCTTGTTGTTGGCGAATAAGGTGTTAGTAAAAGCAAATAGGCGTAATATGTTAATGTCCAATTTGACAAATATAAGGCCTCTTATTGGGTTGTTAATCTACAATTGTAGTCGTTTGTTAAGTGCTATAATATCTTCCTTCTTAGGGTTGATTACCTAGGCGGTAAAAAAGAGATCAAAGGAAGCTTCTGGTTGATATATAGAGGCAATATACGCGCCTCTTACGCGTTATACAACGTATTGTTCCTTTATAGTTAGTGTATTACGGACAATGCCTCTTAAGCTTATAGTTGTAGCTATTTTGCTAAGGTGGACTGTATTTAGGTTTTTGTACTAGTATTCCTAGGTTATTATAATATTACCTTCCTAAGAGAGTTAAATAATGCATCCGTTGAATTTAAGTAACTGTTTAACCGTAAGTTACTTACGCTCTTTTGTAAGAAAGTGAGCCTTTTCTAGATATCGTTGCTCCGCGTCTATAAAGGTGGTATTGGCCAGGAAGAGAGTATCGTTAGTTTAAAGGCCAACAATGCTAAAGTAGTTAGGAGTATTACTCTATAAGAGGCAAGGGTTGTATGTTAATAAGTTTATATCTAACTCCTTAATATAATAATTATAGTAGGTTGTAAATTAGTAATTGCCTGCTTTTAGAACACCGTATAAAGGCTTAATTACCTTTAGGATAGAGTTCTTTCTAATGCCTAGTTGACTTCCTAATTTATAAGGTAGTCGGATATAGAAGTCTTAATTTAGCTTTATAAGAGACTGGATATACACCTAGGAGATATCTTATAGGTATAACTATGTGCCATTGCATCGTAGTATTGCTGCGATATATAGAATAAGGCGTTGGCTAACTTGTTAAATAGTAGGTAACTAGGTTAGTATAATACCCTTTTTAAAATTGTTGTACGCTTGGACAATAAGTCTCAATTTTTTAAAGGCTTTGTTAGTACTGGGGTTCTTAATTTTATCTATAAATTGTAAGTTAAAGACTCTAACTCCTATAGGTACGTCCTAAGGGTTAATTATCTTAAATATGCCCTTTTTAATTAGTCCTGTAATTTTCTTTTAACAGGACGTTTTAAACTGCTTATAGTTGCTATCCTTTTACAAGAATATAGTAATGTCGGCAGTATTAACATAAAGGGGATGCTTGTGGGGTCTTCCTCTTCCTTAATAAGGTGGTTGTGCTTCTCTGGTTTTAGTAAGGGACGGTTTCTATATAGAGACGGTTTCTATGGACGGTTTATATATACGGATAGTTTTATTAACTTAAATATTGTTAGCTTAGGTGCCGTTATCTTAAATATCTTTAACTTAAATATTTCTAGGGTCTGTTAAGTACGGTTTAACAGTAGTGCTACAGAACTTTATAGGGCCGCTAGGTAGGTTAATAGCATACATTTCTCCTTTAATATTTAATAGGTTATATGGTCCTACCCAGTATCTAGGTTATCCTATATTGCCTTCTCTCTAGACCAGTACTAAAGAGTTATAGGGTAGATTATGAATTGTGGTAGTGCTAGGGCTATTATGTATATTAAGTGCATCTGCGACCTAGCGCTTTGTTTATATCTTCTTCACTTCCTCTATGGCTTTCTTGAATGCAATCGCACGCTATATCACTATAGGTAAAGGTGCGTCGGACTCTGTTATTTAGGGGTACGCTCTAAATATTAATAGCGTGGGTATTAGGCCGTCTGGTCCTGTAGAGTTGTTGATTGCTTTAAAGGCTATTTGCAGTGCTATATCCTTATTAATTCCTGGTATCTTGGAAGTGATAATGTGGTATATACGTCGCAAGGGGCTGTAGTAACGCTCTACCATGCTAATTAAGTTGTGAGCTTTAACCGGTACGCTCCTTATAGTAGTGCCCATGTTAACTATATATTATTTAAACTCTCTGCTAATAAAGTTCTTTCCTATGTTATATGCAATCACATCTAGGGGGCCTAGGTATGTGTCAATCTAGCACACTTATAACATGTCCCATATATACTTAGCGCTGATATTCTATAGCTATCTACCTATTTGAAATCGGGTGCCTTTATTAATAATATAAAGTACAGGCTTGCTGTTAATATATATAATGTTAACAATAATACAGTAGTTAAAATTAATGTTGTTTTTTAAGGTGAATCTGAATCTGCCTGGTGACTTTCCGTGCTTTTAATAGTACAAGCAGTAGCGGGTAATATGCTTAAGGGTCTTGTAATTAGCATCATTTTTATAGCCAGCGCGGTCTAATATTCTTTTAAGTTGCTCTACTAACGGATGTCTAAAGCATCGGTGTAGGCGTCGCAATTCTATATCAGTTAAATAGCATGGGTTTTGGTTAAAAGACTCTATAATAAATATGTGCAATAAGGTATCCTATAGTAGAAATAGGTATCTAAATTAGCGTACAACTGGTACGGTCTTTAAGGGGGTTATTAGGACATTCTTCAGGTTATTAAAGTACACTTATAAGTTATCCATATCCGCTAGGCAAAGTAGGAAAGGGGTATTAACTTTAATAATATGGAACTCTATTATACCTATTAGTGTAGCTATCTTAATAGAACTAATAGAAGATGTAGAACCTATTCCAAACTGTACACTAACTATGCCTCTTGTGGACTTGTTTAACTGTACTTTATTGATTTTCTAAAGTGCAAGAAACTAACCGTATCCTACTATAGAACGTTTAGAGGCTTTAGTGTTAATCATTACACCCATAAACTTTATAGAGGTGTAGCGTAAGGTTATATTATACGTAAACGGGTCTGTGTTAGTAGTAAATGCATCTATCGTGGTATTAATGGTTGTGACTATATGGCTATAAGCTCTATTGGCTAGTTCTAAAGCTATAGCGGTTGTATTGCCTAGTTCGATTTTACCGTATAAAGTATAGTATACTGTGGTCTAGTTGTCCTTATTTAGTAGAGTGTTAGGGTCCATGTTAATTACTAGAGCGTTAAATACGTTAGTAATCTCATTGTCCTTATTATTGTCTTCGTTGTTATCGCCTTCGTAGTCCATAATATATTGCTTTATTCGCTCCTAGAAGCGGTTCTTAAACTTATTTTTAAACTTAGTCTTGGACTCTTCTTGTTCCTCTTTAGTATATTTCTATAAGCGACATCCTTCCCTGTTATATACGAAGCAACGTAGTTTCTGTCGGTTGTAGTTATACAGGGGGTTACTACGGTTGTTATAGTTGTTATAGTTATAGTTATTATCTCTTCTATAGAATCGTTGGTCTGTAAAGAAAGCTTATGTCTTCTCCGCATGCTCTTTCTTGTATGCTATAATAGATGATTGAAGTTTATTAATAAGGGCTCTAAGGTTATCTAGTGGGTTAGAGACTGTATATCTGCATACTAGTATTCCCTGGCAAGAAGTGATGATTTTGTTATAAAGGAAGTCTATGGTTTGTAAGGTAGGTCTAAGGCCATGCTATAGTTGATAAAGTCTATAGATTAGCAATTGAAGGCATTTGCTTGTAAATTTGTCTGTATTTTCTGCCATTACTATTACAAGTGTAATGGTATTCCACTTGTCTAGGTTCTTGCGTTAAAATCCTGGTCCTTTAAAGAAATTCTAAAGGTGTTCGCAAGCTTTAGCGAATGGTAAGTGGGATAGTTAGTTTATATAAAAGTGGTCTAAAGCTAGTCCTTTTAGCATAGTAGGGAATACTTTAAGGTAAGCTTCTTGGGGTATATCCGCTTAATTACAGATATCGTAGAATATTGTTAATTTGTAGTTAAGGCTTTTGTTTATGCCACTATATTTCTACTCCTCCATGTATATCTTGGCTGTATTCGCAATTTCCTTACTATAGCCGGTTATAGTAACAGGGCAGTTCTCCTCGTCCGTAGGTTGTACGTAGAGTTGCTATGTTATTATTGCAGGTTGAGGTGTGATAGATAGTATAAAGGTAGAGGTAGTCGTATGTTAAGGTATAGCGGGAAGTATAGGCACTAAAAAACATCCTGCTTGTTACTCCTCCAGGGTTCCGTGTGTCTTGTAGTACTTAATATATCTTGACTTGATACTAGTGCCGAACTTATCTTTAAGTATATTTATCTTTTCTCTAGTCCATTCTGTTTGGTTTTCTTCTTGTACTATATTATATAAGGACTAGGGAAGTGATTTGCCTTATTTATAGTTGGCGTTAACCTATACTCCTCTAATATTTATATAATCACGTAGTTTCTAAAGCTAATGTAAGGAGATTTTCATAAAGATATTAACCGTAAAGTCTTTAAAATCTCCTTAGAACAACTTCTAGAGTATTAAGTCTATCTGGTCGTGTATCTCCATATATATATACATCTTGCATTATACGAAGTTGGTTAGCTCGTCCTTGGTAACTTTTGTTAAGTTAATTCTATTTTCCTATTTAGTTGCTTCTTCCTCCTAGTCTTTCTCTGTTCCTAATATCTTATGTTTTATATATTATTTGGGTAAGGTAAGGTGTTTCGATTTATAAGGTAAAGGTAGGGGGGGCGGTTAAGGAGGCGGTTAAGGAGGTGGTTAAGGAGGTAGTTTAGGGGCGGTTTAAGTTATTAAGTAGGGTAAGGTGTTCTACGCAGTAATTCTTCTAAAATAGATAGAATGAGATGTCTAGAAGTTATTGTGGATACTAGACAAGTACTTCTAGGTAGTTTCTCTTCTTCTCTTTAACTAAAATAGGCTGATATGAAAGGTGGATAAGTATAACTATCTTCCAATCTGCTGCAAGGTGGATAGTATAACTGTCTTTTAAGCTATCTGCGTGTTTCCTAATCTATACGCGCTCACTAATTAGTGTTGGTATGCTTTAACACAGTACAATAGACGTAATATACGTGCAGTGTGGTGTGTAGTTGGATTCTTTCTTGTTCTATCTACACGTCTTAATAATATATATACGCGTCTCGCGTAGATCACGTGCTTACGCACGTGATATATGGAACGAATATATACCGACAGTACCCTATATATATTATATATATTATCTACACAAGCTATCTATAATAACGTATAATGCGCTAGGTAACTTAGGTTAACTCTTAGCTTGTTTTTATCCTTAAGTTTAAACTAATACCTAGTTAACCTAACCACTAGTATTTCTACTGCGGGTACTAAGATTTATTATTCTTCTCTCTAGTCTCTGGACCCCTCTTTTAGGTTCCTTAACGTTATAATTAACGCCCCTTTAATATAACTTATGCGTTTTTCCGTAATAGGTTAGTCTTAGACAACTTTTTTATCTAGCTATATATAAAAGTCTTCCTATTTATTATTATGTTGTTACCTATACCACTTTCCATATAACTGGTTTAGTGTATATGGTCTATCTATAAGAAAGTACCTTGTTATTACTGCGTTGTAATATCCTTTGGTATGTCTTTCTTTAAACCTAACTAGAATATCTAAATCCTCTTCTTATTCTAATTTGTCCAACTACTTTACTCTAGACGTCCCTACGCTAGGCCTATTAGTAACTCTTTGTATAGGTGCTCTGTCCCTTATATAACCTAGCATAGCTAACCTTTTGTCTAGCTTTTACTCTTGCTATATAATAATTCTTTGTCTAAACTTATCTATAGTTTTCTATTTTCTATATCTTGTAGCTAGATCCTTAAAGTTACCTTACTTCTTAATTTTAGTATTAACTTTTTAATTTTTAGGCTAAACACCGTATTTACCTAGAATTACTATAGTTCTTATTTATTTCTTAAAATCTTAGCTTCCTAATAACGTTCTTATTTATTCCCTAAACTTATAGTTCTTAAACTTGCATCCTATACTTATTTATTTATTACTAAACTAAGTTGCTACTCTTTCCCATTAGTTTTTGTTCGTTATAGGCTTTTAAGCTATCCTTATTGCGTCCTACAAGTCTAGGGTTTTCCTTATCTCTTTATAAGAATCTTAAACCTATAGCCTTTTGCCTTTTATAAGTGGTAAGCTAGCACTAGTAGTTATCTGCTTGCTTAATTGTCTCTAGATATTACTCCTTCCGTCTTATAAAGCAATAGATGTTGTATCTAACGGTGTTATAATACCCGTTACTAATCCGCATTTTATAGTGATTTCAGTCTCTACTTCTATTGTGTTTTTAAGGTATAAGTGCTCCTAGTTAGCCTCCTTTTCTTCCTTATTACTATTAATTAATAAGTACTCTGACTCTATTATTATTATTACTAATCTTTGTCTGTATATTGCTTTAATATCTTAATCTAGCTTATAGAGTTAATCTTATTCTTTATCTAATTCTCTAGTTCCCTTAAGCCTTCTTAACTCTAGCTTTTACGGCTAATAGCTTACGCTATACTTAGCATCTTTATAAATTTGGTATACGTTATTATAATAAAACGTAAAGTGTTTAATTTAACACTCCTTGGTCCCGCACAATATCCCTATATTCGCGTTATTATACTCTAATAACCTAGTGCCCTTTACCGCGTGGTTACTCTAACTACCTCTATAGTCTTTAGTAAAATAACCTTATTTTCCGCAATTTATATAAGCTCCATCTTTAAACTATTTTTCTTATTATAGAGTCCGCCTAAATGTCTTCTGCTACTAAGATCCCTAGTTTAGCCTTTACTCCTTAGTCCTATAATTACTTAATCCTTAACCTCTAGGTTTCTATAGTTTTTTTATTTATCTTTTAGATTCTTTGGTACCGCTTAGGTCTATTAGCTCTACGCCGTTCTATAGTTTTTAGCTCTATATCTACTAATGCGTGCTCTATGCCTTATACAACTATAGAACTCTGTCTTGCCCTTTCTTAGCTTATTCCCTTTAATAGATCCTATTATTAATCTTTATTAACTAATCTATTAAGTCTTATAGACTTTCCGTATCTTCTATTAGAATAATTACATCCTAGACTTTAGCCTTAAGTTCCTGTTTATACTATGCTATAAGCGCCTTATTATTCCACTTAACCTATATTACGAGTGTCTGAAACTATATTATATACTTAATTACTAAAGAATATTATACCAAGTTTTAAAGCTTTTGTTCCGCTATAGTTAATGCTTCTAGGTTTTTAAACATCTATATTAGTCTTTCCGTAAACCTATTCCAATTAGTAAACATAAACTATACGTCTTAGTTAGTAGTTGTTATACCGCTAACCTATATCTCTATAAGGTAAGGTTTAAACCACTTTAGTACTCTTCCTGTTAAGAACAATCCTATATACGCCACTTAATCTATAGGTGTTGCTAACTTTACTCCTTCCTGCATAACCTTAAAGTGCATTTACATAAGGAATCCTTTAAGTTTTAACCTTTCTCCTAAGAATTATTTAATTAATGGTAACTTAACCTTTACTACACCAATTCCATTAATGCGTTCCTTAAGTATCCTACTATTATCTAATAAGCGATTAACCATTTCCTGTAACTAACCTCTTATAACCACTTGTAAGTCTATATCTGCCATACTAGTGTCTCCTAATCCTAAGGTAGTTGCTGCCATTAATGGCATCGCAACTGGTGCTTTGGGTAGTATGTTGTTTAACTTTATTAATACCATAACTAGGTAGTAAATGTGTAACGGAACCTTATAGCAAGAACTACAGTGGGTCCTATTAATGGGCTAGGTGTATAGGTAAACAAGAAGTTAATAACGTAATAATAACTAGTGGAGTGGTTGCCTAACAGATTAACTCTAATTGTATTCTAAGATTCACTATAAGGAGAGAACTATCTACGGTAGGGACTAAGGTCCTTTAAATACACAACTATACTCCTAAGAAACCCTCTCTTATACGTAAGGTGCGTGTTATCTATATTAAACGTAACGTCCCTTCTGTTTAATACAGTTAATATGTTTAACGCCACGTGACCTTGGTTACTATTCCTCGTCATATAGTTCCACCGGTTCTATCCTAGACCATACCTATATTAACTAACTAGCTTCCGCCGACTCTTCCCCAAGTAGTCGTAACATTGTACTTAAGCTGTCCGTAACACTAGGTAGTAAGACCTTATAGTATATATTATATTTTTTTAATTCTTCTGCTATAGCTTCTAGACGACTAGTATATCTAGCTAGGGATCCGCCTACTTCGCCTTCTATAGGAGGTAGAGTAGCACACCATTCCTACTATTATTAGTATTATACTATATAATTATAAGCGGTTTCTGGTGTCCTAGTATAAGAGATCTATATTAGCCTCTAAGTTAGCTAAATTAGTATTCTCTAGTGTCTGCTTACTCTCTTATAATGCAGTTTTAGTACCTATAAACGCTGTTTTTTATTATTAAATCTAGGCTTCTACTTCTATCTCTATATTAAGCTCTATACTTAGTAGGGGCTCCTAGGTTACTAGTGCTTAAATTAGGGCATATATACTACTATTAAGCGCTATTAGGGGTA
>Ga0307507_10007971_pt1 | contig 14953 bp, 17 predicted proteins | sample 7_EM_MG_FD_207223 | JGI IMG/M metagenome (GOLD analysis project Ga0307507, IMG submission 207223) | Populus trichocarpa ectomycorrhiza microbial communities from riparian zone in the Pacific Northwest, United States - 7_EM | ecosystem: Host-associated > Plants > Roots > Unclassified | place... | reverse complement strand
GTAACCGTAGCAAAACGTCTATATTGTAGACTTTTGGCATAACCCCCCCCCCCCATTGCCCAGTGCTACAATACAAAAACAACCAAGCAAAAAAAAAAGTAGGCAAACGCCAAACCAAAAACCCAAAGCGGAAACCCATTGACCAACACCGGAACCGCCCCCAGGATACCAGTCATCACTTTCCCGGGATCTGAAACCCGGCCTCGGTCACGATATCTTGCCATTCCTTGAGGCGGAGCTCATGGCGGCGTTCCTCCTCGGCACGGTGGATGCGTTTCGTATTCGCAATGGCAACCCAATAAGCTGCACTACTAGCGAGAAAAATGCTGAGGATTTCCTTGCCCTTCGGACTCGAGACTAAAGAACACTAAGACAATGAGTTAGTTCCAAGGGTTCTACACAGTAGGATTTGAGAAACAAACATATTGCACGTAGCATGGTTTAATAGTAGTTGGTATATGATGTGAAAGGGAGTTGTTTGATGGATGATGTAAGAGGGAGTTGTTTGGTGAATGATGCGAAGGTGAGTTGTTTGTGGTTCGGGAAAGGGAAGGTGAAGGGGGGCAGGTCTCGTTTAACTATTCAATTCCCTGTGCTCAGTTACCCTGCCAGTAGGCCGGGTGAGCGCCTCCCATTAAATTGCTAGGGTTGCAGAGCCGCATGTTGGCCACAACTTCCATGCGCAAAAGTTTAACTCGACCCCCAATTATGTGCCGTGCCTGAATCAAAATTCTAACAACCAACCTCATCACCCAGACGCCCCGCAAATCCTTCTCTCAAGTTTTCACTGGAAGGAGCAAAACCTCCTCGTAGAATTGTTCACCCCCCATTCCTTCCCCCTTAACCCATCCTCACTAACTCCCACCGCCCAAGCCTAAAACACGCTTCAGGCTAGATCTATACTCCTCCCTCCCATCAACATCGTACAATACTTAGCACTGCGTGCTCTTCCTCCTACGAGGACCCTACGTACCTTCCGCGCTTCCACTGGCGATCGAGTTCCTTGAGTGGTGCCCTAGGGGCTGCTGCCGATCGACTTCTCCCCCGATATTGGACACCCAAGGCTCAATAATGCCTTGTTCTAGTGGTGGAGTTCGCTAGCGTCTAGGGAAGGGTAGGGTACCATGGATGTGCTGGAGTTTGTCAAAAGCTGCTTTGACGAGGAGGTGGTTGGCGTGAAGGAGATTGGGGGCCGGAAGGCTGGGCGGGAGGAAGAGGTAAGAAGGGTTGTTCAGGCAAGCTATGCGGAGAGGAGAGGCGGGGTGGTACGTTCTGGTCTAATAATTGTAGCGCTGTGTAGGGTGGTGCTAATTGGCGTGTTCTAGATTCATTTGGTGGAGTTCGATGAGCACATAGAGAAGGGTTAAAAACTTCCGGCCGAGCCCTATGGCTCGTTGTTCCTCTGCTGGTGTATCAGGCAAGCATAGGGATAAAGGTAAACTCGATGGGACGGAGATTTCAATGCCGCTGGGAACCCCGGCGGAAATGGTACAGGGTCAAATCCTAATGGAGCAAGGATGGCCTGGCTACAATGGCCTACTGCAAATGAAACGGTGAGTGTCTCCAACCACGGCAACGAAGCTGATTTTCGGCTTTGCGATGGTTCTGTCCTAATGGAGCTCAATAATTCATAAAGGCATGAGATGCACGATTCCTCTGTCACAACATTCCTCTAGTCACAGCGGAACGGATGCTTGTTTACTACCTTACTCCGACCACGAATCTACGGGGGATAAGCCTAAGAAGAATTTATTATTGCGACGGGAATCAGGCACTAGTGCGGAATAGGAAAAGTCAGCGAGGCGGAGGCTTGAGCAGAGAAGATTGGGAACAATGAATTGGGTTCTCGAAGAGACTGCCCCGACAAAGTCCCCGTCAAGAGGGTGGTCAAGCGCGCCAACTCTAGAAGAGTAAGAGGAGCGATATCATCCCTTCAACAAAATTCGTTCTCACTTCCGCTACGCCGCCAGAATTCTCACCCACCGAATCAGATGTTACATGTGATGCGGGAAAGCAAGTCGGCAGGAGTCTCCCAGATGATTCCGCAGGAGGCGAAATGTGGCGACTGAATGGGTAGGATAGATAACGACGTACTTCCTGCGACAGGAGAGCATCCCCCCGTCTGGGTCCCAAGTGCCAATTTTCTGGGGATAATTGATAACAATGTCCTCGGGAAGAATAGAACTAGGCCTCAAAGGTGCGGACAGCTGAAGCGAGCGATGGTGATATTTGACCTGGCGATCACACCTGAATGGGATAATCTTCCGGTACAAAGTAGTCAATCTGAGGAAGAGAATGGGTTTTGGACGTTGGTTGAGATTGAGGGAAAGGTTATCAGTGGCACTGGATACGCCCGGCAGTCACAGCGTGTGGGGCTGGATACTCGTGTCTTTATAGGCCTATCGTGAGTCCAATTTCTATTTGCTTCACCGCTATTTCTGGCAAAGGGAGTCCGAATCCCCCCTGTACATCCTGTTCGAGGAAGCGGCCTGGGACGAAACGAATCATAGAGTCAATGGAAAGCGCGAGGGATAAAGTCACCGTAATGACCTGCCTATGCTCTATGCCGAATAAAGTGTGCACTCTCAATCCCTCTAGGAGCATAGCAAGACAACAGCTGCTAGAAGATAGTATGTTTCTCTCTCTCCCGCAGATGAGCCTCCCCCCGTCGTCCCGCAACGTCAAGGAGGCAGCAATAGCCGCTAACTTTATTAGAAAATTGAAGGCAATGCCTTCGGACACAAAAAGATATCAGCGAGCAGACGAAATAGTTCATTTATTCTTGCTAACTTCTCAACTGGATCATGGGGCCATAGATTTACCCCCGGAGGTGATCATGGGGCAGATGCAGATTAACACCCTTGGTATTGGACCTGTGTTAATGGTTAGGAACGAGATGGGGTCTTCGGGGTGGCGTGTTTCGTTGAACACTTCGGGCCCAAGGCTTAATATCAAAGACAGTCGCAGCGAGCCAATGCCTATCACGGTGGAAGAGATTGTATCAACTCTCAGAGCGGGGGTGTCTTGGTGAAGCCTAAAACATCGTCATCTGTCTATGCCGTGCAGGAGATTCGCGAATCCTCCAGGTGAACGGTGAAACCGAATATCCCCGCTTCGTCCCGCCAGAAAAACGAAGCCTCCTCATCATAGTCGATCCAGGGAACGCCACAGCTCTTGCTGCCACCCACATTGACGCTGGGGATCCAACCGGCAACTGGTCCACAGTCTTGCAAAAAATCAACTCAATCCGAGCCGACCTCAGGGTATATGAAACCCCCTGCTAACAGTACCACTCATATACCACCTCCCCAGCACCATCCTCTTTATTTCCAGAACGGCAAGAGTTCACCGCTACAACGAACACCCGCGCTGGTACTTCTCCCGCGCACTGCAACCCAAACTCTTTGCCTCCCCCGAGAATTCACGCAAGCCGGCAGTCACCCATGGGAAATACGCGTGCAGAATCCGCAGCCAGAGGGTAGCGAGCGTGTACTCCAACTCAGACCAGGCTCTTGGTGAAATCAAGCCTATTTGTCCTAGTGCGCGGAGGTTAAAAGCGAAGGTCGATTTGCACAATATCTCCCAGGAATTGGCATAGGGCTTGGATGGAGAAGCGGTTTTCGCAGTCCGCTGCGACATCCGCCAGTGATGGCTCGGTGGACAGTGCGCTGCGGAAATTGAGCTTTGCATGTGACGCCGCAGACAAAGTCCTCACATATTGGGCTGACGAGGAATTGCGCCCTTCTTGATTCGTGCCACCCCCGATGAAGCGCCCCTCGCCAGGCTTAGTTTTGAAGAATCGAATGCAGACGGTGGGGGTGAGGCAGAAGACGGCATGGACGAGGCGCAAAAGATTTGGAGAGATATGAGGTTAGGAAGTATGGTTCCGGAGGTGGGGGGAGCATTGGGTGGGTGAAGTATTCTACCGATGTGAATAGGAATGGTGGGGCTAGGGGTGGAGGGATGGGTAGTCGTACTGGAAGCAAGAGTGTGGTCGAGCTTAGGGATGTTAGGGAGTGTGATTGTGGGCGTTAGGGGGTTTAGAATTTGTTCTTTTTCTTTTTACTTTTTGCACTTCCGTCGTGTGTGTTGAGGGGTTGAGGGGGGTAAGGCTATCCGGCCAGAGACTAGGCAAGGAGGTGCTGTGCTTTTGCTTTATGATGTGGGTTGGAGATGCGGGGTAGACTACCCGGGTATGTATCTTAGCGTGGTATAATGCTCCAAGCCTGATGCCTCGCACTAAGTTTTAGTGCCATTTCGGGTTTATTCAAATCTTGCGGTATATACTTGCTCTTTCTCCTTCGACCCAGTGTTCGCCATAATTAACGGGGAATTAATCATTTTATGTTGATATTGCACTTCCCGGTACAATTTGATCTTTAGATTAGCCAATAGCTATTGGCACATTACTCCATGTTGCGTCCATATATTTATTCACTTCACGGGGATCATCGGATATTCTACACTGGTGATACAAGAAAATGCAATGGAGTAGGTATTTATTTTTACCAGGGCACAAACTGGTATCTTGCCACGTAGAGCCTTGGCTACAGTGATATCATCTAACAATCAATCGCGAGGGAATTAATGTTTACCATGAATAAAGAATAGCCCATCCCAAAATTTCAAAACTCCACAAACAGAAAGAGCCAGTGAGGTCTCGAAAGTCGCCGTCCACGACCCAGCTTCTTATTCGGATGGCGGCACATCTGCGGGTAAGCTTCTTGAAATGCCAGCCTTCTGGCCACCAGGTTGCGCGGATCAATCATGAGCCTCTGGGCGACCTTAAGAGCAGCCATGCCAGTGATCACGGACTGGGCGAGGATGATGCACTCGGACACGCCCTGGGCAGCGTCCCTCTTCTTGTGGAAGACTGCTTCGAATAGGTTAGCAGCGGTCTTCTGGAGCCAAGCGAGCTGTAGGGTGTTGTCGCTCATTTTGGCCAGTCCGAATCACCACATCCCTATAACCTCTCCTTTGTCTATCATTATGTCCCTAAGGAGTTGCATGTGGCGGAAGTCGATGTCCAGGCAATGCTCGCCCATGATGTACGATTCTTCGTCTATGATTGAGCCCATATCCATCCATCATCACCATTAGTTAAACTGTTTAGAGATTGATTGGTGAACATGTAAGTCTGTCAAGTACCTGGCAGGCCCGATCTCGCAAACTTCCTTCATTTACATGATGCTATTTGACTTCGTCTTCGTGTCCACCACGCCGTCCGTGTTCACGCACAGCTTGAGTCCTTAGGCCACCTCCAAGATTTGGCTCTTCCCCGACTTATCATCTTGTCTAACCACCACCCTCGCCGCATCCCGGTATCCTTTAACCACCAAGCACGGTAGCGCACACTTCCGGTTCTGCCCCAGCAGGGGAACCTCTGACTCGCCTTTCGTGCCCTTCTAGTCCACCTCTTCCAGCTTGTGCGCATCGATCCTAATTCTATTTCATATGACAGAAATATCTTTGCTGAATGACATATTGGAGAACCAAGATTTAGCTGTAGTAGCCGCAGAAAAACGTCTCTATTGCAGCCTTCTGGCATAAACCCCCCCATTGCCGAATACTATAATACAAAAAGAAAGAAGCAAAAAAATGTAGGCAAACCGGAAACCCAAACCGGAAACCCCAACGACCAAAACCAGAACCACCGTCGGGGTACAGGTCATCACTTTCCTGGAATCTGAAGCCCTTCCCCTTCGCCGGATTTGGTAAGGGCATTTTGCCATTCAATCAGGCGATGCGCGGTACGGCGTTCCTCCTGCTCATGACACATGCGTTTAGTGTTCTCAACGGCCAAGATACAGCCGGCACCACCCACCAGAGCAATCATTAGGGTTTCCTAGCCGTTGTGACCCGAGACTAAAGAATATTAAGACAATGAGTTAGTTCTAGGGGTTGTTTCTACATAGTAGGATTTGAGGAACAAACATATTGCACGTAGCATGGTTGAAAAGTATTAGGTAAAATATTATGATGTGAGAGGGAGTTGTTTGGTTGATGATGCGAAGGTGAGTTGAAGGTGAAGGGGGGCAGGCCACGTTTAAGTATTCAATTCCCTATCCGCAGTTACCTTGTAATTAAGCCGGGTGAGTGCTCAGCGAGGCAGCCCCCTGAGTCGGGTTCGAGTGATGAATTGTGATTCTGTCTGGCCTGGGTGATAAATTTACGCGGGGCGTGTCAATTTAGCCCGTGCTCAAAGAAAATATGCGACTTTTGTATTCTACCATAGCTACATTGCTGAAGATGATATTCTGTGAACTATCTCGGTGAGATAAGGCAGGAAATGTATTGGAAAAAACAGAAGATCCCTCTCACAGGAGTAGAACGTTCTGTAGAAGTTCACTGACTGTGCATCTCATCCCATAGCGACAGGATTTGTATTATCATCCCGATACTAGAAATAAGGGACGGCGGATGATGATGTTAGGACAGTGTAATCGTATGAAGTGGAAAGTTCTTCGAACGATTTCGTTAGACAACGCGATATTTCCTCGTCACCCAATATGCGAGACCTTTGTCTGCCGCGTCACATGCAAAGTTCAATTGTCTCAGGGCACTGTCCATGGACCAATCGCTAGCAGATTCCACCGCTGACTTCGAAAACCGCTTCTCCATCCTAGCCCTATATGAAAATTCCTGGGAGATATTATGTTAATCGACCTTCGCCTGTGGCCTCTACGCAGCGGGACGAACAGCCCCTATCTCACAAAGAACCCGGTCCGGGCCGCAGTACACGCCCGCCACGCCCCGGCCGCGGATTCTGTACACGCATTCCCCATTAGTGAGTGCCGGGTTTAGTGAATTCTCGGGGGAGGCCAAGTGCTTGGTTTTTAGTGTTTCTAGAAATAGAGATTGTGGTTCTGGAGAGGTGGTTGCTGTGTACGTGAGTGTTACTGTTAACAGGGGGGTTTCATATACCCTGAGGTCGGCTTGGATTGAGTTGATTTTTTACTCGACTGTGGACCGGTTGTCGGTTGGATCTCCAGCGTCAATGTGGGTGGCAGCAAGAGCTGTGGCGTTTCCTGGATCGACTTTGATGAGGAGGCTTCGTTTTTCACGCAGGACGAGGTGGTGGTATTGGGTTTCACCGATCACCGTCTAGCTGAGATTGCAGTTATTGCCTTGGAATCAATAGATGGCTATCTGTCTCCACCCTCTTGGTGAAAGATTTGTTAGAGCAGTCTCTTCGAGAACCCAATCCACGGTTCCCAATCTTCTCTACTCAAGCTTCCGCCTCGCCGAAATCTCATATTTCGTATTAGTACTTGCTGCGCACCGCAATAATATATTCTTCCTATCCTTACCTCCCGTAGATTGGTCCTCGGTTTAATGTAGTAAACACGCATCCTCTCTCGCATGACTAGAGGAATCGTGCGACTCGTGCCCTGCTCAATTATTGAGCTCGATTGCGACAGAACCTTCACTAAAGATCGTGGCTGAGCATCGTTGCCGTAGTTTGAGACACTGGGCCTTTGTCTCGCAGCAGGCTGTTGTAATCAGGCTATCCTCGCTCCATTAGGGCTAGATCCTGCACCTTTTCTGCTAGTGGGGTTCCGAGCCATAGGGCTCGGTGGGAAGTTCATTCCAAGAAACCCCCTGTTCGATTCTCTATACCCTCCCTTCCCTCCTTGTCCACCTCTACCACTTTTACGGAACGGCATTATAGGGGATTTTTTAACCTTCTGGATGCGCAAGAGCTAGGGTGTAATGTCATTGTCATTTTCACTAGACGTCGATCTGTAGGAGTTATCCTGCCCGAACGAGGGGCGTCCAGGGGTGTGTAAATAATCGGGAGGGGGGATGACGAAGGGGAGACCACAGTTATAACGTAATTTACCGTCAAACGGCTCTTAACCCCCGTCCGGCTCAGCGCGGATTGGGCAATTGACGCCACATGTTGACGGGGCCTTAGCACCACTCCCGACCCAAAAACAATTGAATTCAAGTATTAAGACCTTTCCCACAACGCCCTGGGATATCCTTCTGCTAATAAAAGCTCAATATATGCTCCAATTGACTGCATTGCCTGAAAAAAAGTGAAAATTAATTCCTCTTCTCCACCCAGATCATATCCCCGACTACCCCCCCACCTTCTTCACTACCACTCTCCCCCCAACCTCTAATGCCTCCATTTCTACCAAGAGGTCCTCCACCTCATCATGAATAACCCCCTCAACACACGGGTGTGTGGTGGCCGGCTCCTTCTCACCGCCGGAGGTGTCAACCAAGGGAGCTGTTTGTGTACCAGAGCCGGTTTGCGTGAGCGTGCCCGCTTGTTTGCAATTCGAGCTGCCTTGGTCACATCTACCCTCTCCCACTCCTTCCGCATCATGCGGACCGTTTCTGAAGTTACTACTGTAGCTTCAGTTAGTTTCCGTCGTTCTGAGGTGCTTTTTTCTTTTTTCTTTTCGTAGTAACTCCCGGTATTGTCGGTGGGCCTCTTCCTCCAATGTCTTGTCAGCCATGGTTTGCCGAAAGCCTTCTGAATGATGTGATAAGAGTTGTTTCAACTTCAGGGAGGAGGGAGTAGTTTTTGGAAGTAATCAAGCTGCAGTTCTGGTGATTCGGCTAACTGCTTGTGGTGTTTTGGGAATCTTTGGAGTCTCCGCACCTGTCAAGCCTTTTTCTTGTGTAACCTTTGCTTCCTTTCCCTTGAGACCCCCGATAGCCTGCCGCGGATGAAAGGGAATTATCCCTACCGCTTCCCAGGCGCTTAGGATATTCCCTCGGGTAAAGGTTAACCTGCGAGCAGGCATAAGAATTCTGCTTTCTTATCAGTACTTGGGTTTACAAAAAAAAGAACTAGAGCCGCGGAGTAGTGTGGTGTCAGCAAAGTATTCCTTGCGGTAAAAATTCTCCTTTGTCCATTCCAGCATGGCCTTTTCTAATAAAGACATCAAGGCCATTGCTGTAATGCCGCGGTAGAGGGCTAAACAAGACAACATCGAGAGGTTGCAGAAGATGGGTAGAGTGGGCGGGAAGACATACGGGGAGGATTTTTGTGTTGAGGCACTAATCGAAGAACTCCCAATTACAATGAGATGTATGCTCATCCAAGATGAGCAGATGGTATTCAGTTCCCCCACTATAAAGTAATACTCTATTCAGCCTGCTTGTCTTATAATCTGTTCTTGAAGGTTACCTTTCCCGAGTTTCTACATCAAAAACCACATTCAACCACCGCAGCTCCAGCTCTTCATTAGTCCAGCCCTTTTCTGATACCCCAATCGTTGCTAGGTGATGTTTTTTTAATTTCGCATACCAGCTCATATAGTGGACTTTCCCTGTATTAATAATCATAGGGCGGAAAACACGGCCGTCGCCGGATACGGTTTCAATACCCGTTACCCATTCCGGGGAACAATCCTGTGTCATTTTTGGAGAACGCCGATGCTTTCTACAAATCACCTTGCAACGCAAGGCTACCCCCATCCTAAATGCCTTCTCGTCCATGTTGTACATATTAGTGTGTAATATGTTGTAAAATTTCATTAGATTTTGAAGCTAGTGGGAGAATTAGTAGCTATTAAAGCCGGTAATGAGTGTCAACTATACCTTTGAAAAATAATCCTTCACGAGCACCGGTTGACTTGCAAATACTCTCTGACAATCAAGCCGTGTTCCTAGCTTGACTGCCAACCCAGGATGTCGCCGGAGAAACCTGGTCACCCAGTGCTTTCCTAATGTCCGGTCTTTCACCCGGCGGGCAACTATGTGTTCCGCCATCCCTGTTAGGGGTAGCCGGTAAGGTGACTTATGATACCGGACTAGGCCTTATGCTTGACTGGTCCTAGATGGAGAATCTTGTCTTGGAAGGCTCGTAATAAAGTATAACTAAGTTACTCGCGTAGTGTAAAGATAATGGGAAGATAATAATTGTGACTTATTTGATAAGATCACTTCTCGGTTCCGTGCTACCTGAGCCTCCCTCGGAAGTATCATTAAATACTTTCCACCTCCAAGAATTATTAAAATAATCTTGAATTCAGTAGGAGTTGAACTCAGGACCTCATATTTACAGTCACAGAGTATACCAACTAAGCCAAACTACATGTCTTTACCCATACTACCCACGGATCGATCGAGCAAAGTTCTCTAAACTCATAAGTGCGAACACCTCTTGACCCTGACAACTGTTCGACTCCATACTCACATTATGAAGACGTAGACTACCATATTATCGTGAGGGTGTGTCAGTCCCGTGAATAATAGGTCAGTCTAGAGTACAAGTAGCCGACTAATGCCATCGTCATAATTCCTCTTCACCGAACCGTATATGCAGCGGCCAACTCCAAAGGCGTCAGACCATTCAATGTACGAGGGTCTGTCACCCTCTGCGCTTCAGGTTTCCGAAACTGACTTGTGGCCGCAATCGCTCGGATGGCAATTTGCACTCACTTTCTTATGTTCGTACTGACTGGTTCTGAGCAGGCCCGGAGGTCTCCGCTATGTGTCTTCTGGTATCGTCATACGATATTCTACTTAAGTGTTTATTCTGATTCCGTCCGTCATCTTAGAGAACTCTTGTTCTTACCCTATGGGCATCCCAAAATGGGAACGCACACTTATAAATCTCCGATGTCTTTGCGCTATTATCGCCGTCATTATATGACTTATTGCATAATTATAATAATTTAACTAATAAGAACTATGACGCGGCTGTGAATCGAACACGTGACCTTATAGTCGGAGGCATGTGACTATTATCTTAAGCTAGACCGCGATGTATCTTTTGTACTTTGTACGTTTTGACTGATTGGTATGCGGGGGTCTGTGCGTGACCTTTTATGGGTCGGCATTCTTGGTATGCCTAACAATCCCCTTATCCACGGACATCCGGGCTGAATGTCCCCACTTATCAAGCCTTTCACACCAGCGCACAACCGATTTTTCCTCATATTCCGACAATCCCTGCTGTCTCACTAGTCTTGTTGCCCCTGCCTGCCTTCCATTGAGTCGACCTCGTACCGTCGAGTAGGCAATACCGAATTTCTCTGCAGACAATTGTAGTGAGGGTTTCTCACTGGTTTTGTAGTCCTGAATGGCTTGCTAAATCCTTCCTTCAACTTCTTCCTTCCTTCCTTCCTTCATCTGTCGTATCCTGAAAGGTTTGATGGGTTTTTGTTGACTTAAGCGACCGCTACAAATATTTTTGTCTGGAGCGGGGTAGGCTTGCGATGTGTCCTTGGCGCTGACCCGGGTAACGGTGCCGAGCCGCCTAGCGGTGAATTCCGTTATGGTCGTGGTTGTACCTTTCGCAAAAACAACCACCACGAAACTAAGGCAGGGGGTGTGAGTTTTGTGAGCGTCTTGCTAGGTGATTGGGGAGTGGTGAATTACACTCGATCGGATCGTGGAAGGGGCGATGATGAATGAGGTCCAAAATTGAGAATCGGAGCTTTTATGACGACGAGGCAATTGCGTAAAGCTGTGATGCAGGGTTTCGGGGTTCACAGGACCTAATGCAGTAGAGTAGATTTTATTAAACCACTAGATTTGTAATAATAAAAACACACTTCAAAGGAAGTCACCGTGACCCATGATACAAAGACTCCCGGCCATAGTGACAAACGAGAGAGTAAGGGCAGGGTTCCGAATGGTCGGCCGAAGACTGAACCGGACTTAGTCCGTACAGTCAAAGTCAAGTCTAGTCTGAAGGTGGAAATTAGACCGACTGGACAGTCTTGATTGTTGGAACTGACTGGACCGGACCTGGTCGGACTGGGCTGACCGAGTGATACAATGTGCCCACCCTTTGGCCAAGATTCCCATCGTCCGGAGCTCGACTAGCCTGAACTACATGCTCCGGTGATAGTCAAGTCCGGTCAAAGGATAGAAATTGACCGACTGAGCAGTGAGTGGCAGACAGCCGACTAGACCAACAGGATCAGACTCCGTAAGTCGAGTGATATCCGATTTTGGAATTTCGGTTAGACGAAAATGACTAAGAAGCAATGTGGGATCCGTCCAACAGGGCTTTATTGTTAATGGAAGATCAAACAAGCGTAGGATAATTTTTTTCTACGGCGGATTGTTTGTCATAACTGTCTGGTGAACTCGAAAGAGTAGGACTATCACATGTAGTAAAACATGTCATAGCAGCGGCCGCTTTGATTCAACAGGGATCCCATATTAGACTAGTCTCCGACTGGACTGGACTTGACCTGACCAAATATTTCGGTCAAGTGTAGTCTCCTCCTTCATTCTTGACCTCCCGGTCGGTCTCCTGTTCAGGACCTGACCGGTCGGACTATTCGGAACCCTGGTAAAGGGAGAAGAGGGTCAGAGGGGTAAGCCTTTGATAATGGCAGATTAGAACAATAGTCGGGAGCTAATCATTAGCCGGCGGTTCGCAGGGAACCAGCGTGAGCAAGAAGCATTATGGAAAAATAGCAAATGACAGAACGTAGTATAATATCTCTTCGTTACGAAAAAAACTCGTTTTATACGCTTGCACCCCAATCAAAGCTCCAGATAGGAATTAACCTCTTGACACACCTCGGTCAAGGTAGCGCCGCGCTCTCCCTACTCAGAGGACCCCCAACCCCTTCTCAGCGGGCTCATCCAACTCGACGAAACGAATCTAGAGCACGCTGTGCTAAGTATTGTGCGACGTTGGATAGAGCGAGGACTATAGACCTGGGGGGGAAGTATGTTTTAGCTTTGGGCTGTGTGAGTCAGTTGGAGTGGGTTGAGCAGGAAGGAATGAGGGGGAAATTCTACCAGCAGGTCCCGCATCCGCGCAATGGGAGCCCGAGAGGAGGTTCGGTGGGGCATCTTGGCGATATGTTTGGTTGGTAGTTGGCGCGTCGGATTCAGGCACGCCGCACAATTGTGGGTTGAGTTAAGCTTGTTGGCGAGAGCCTAGCAGGGGTGCCTTCCGGAAACACGAGCGATCCGCGGGACAAAATCCACTTGAGCATTGTGATCAGAGTCTATGTTTATGGGTTAAGGTTGATGGAATCGTGGCCGAGCACCCTTCTTGCTCGCTGCTAGGAGGGGGTGAGGATGTTGTGAGCACGTATCTGAAGTTGGGGGATGTCGCCCTCAACATGCAAGTCGTGCTCGGTCAAACACTGATCTCCTGCCCTCTGGAGATTGGAGATGAGGGCCTAGTGACGCCCTTGCGGCTCCGGAAACATGTACTGTAATCTCTATCGAGGTTACATTCTTGGGCGCATACCGTAAGTGCTCAAACGGAAGAAAAAAGACAATTTGCTAGGGAGTAGTGATTGCCTCTCCCAATAAGGCGCTCTGCTGCCTCTGCATAGCGTAAGAACCTCCGTATTGTTTGTCAGAGGAATTAACCGAACGCCAACGAGCCAGCCGTAACAGCAGCACTCCCCCATCATCCTGGTAACCGAAAAAAATAAAGAGAAAAAGGAAGAAAGTGAGAAATTATCAAGATACTGGTTGAGTGGTAGTGATTTCCTGGAGGGGCTTGTTTAGTGGGGCTGTCTGGAAGCAATGTGTGGCGGCTCTCTAGGGGTTCGGTTGACTTGTTAATAAAATTAATAATAATCCCACCATGGCATTGTGCACTAAGAAAAAGAAAAAAAGCACCACGAGTAACTTAGACCCTGCCTGGGCGAGGCAGGGCGGTTCTGGCCTCCTAGCACCTTGTCCCATTTTTTGAGTTCCGACGGTACGGTACCAGATTACGGTACGATACTTGGTCTTTTCTCCTACAGCTGGTCTTGTTTCCAATCGCTCTCGATTGCGCAATAAAACGCCTTCACTTAACCCTTTATGGCCGGGAAAGAACAGGCTTGCATTCAATGTTTTGATTAGCCCATACTTTATTTCAACCTAGTAGCTAACACTATCATGCAATTTCATAGATGCGCTAAGATGTAGTAATTCTCCTTCTCAGTGAAGCCAGAGTGTAAAACACGGCAAACTCTGTTTAGACTAAGCGAGAAGAAGACTCTACGAACTCAAACAATTGTACACGGTGCTAGGACACTTGAGCCGCCACTCCTAGTAAGGTCTAGTGTGTTTTTTCCTTTTTCTTAGTGCACAATGTTATAGTGCAATTACACTTTATTGACAAATTAACCGAACTCCTGGAGAGCCGCAACACATCGCTTCCAGAGAGCCCGGCAGAAAAATCCTCCCTAGAAAATCACTACCAATCAACCGATATCATACTTGATTCTTTCCCTGCCCCCTCCCCGTTTCTCTTCTTTCTTGGTTCCCAGGATGATGGGGGAGTCCTGCTGTGATGGTTTGTTCGTTGGCGTTCTGATAATTCCTCCGACAAACAATATTCAGGTTCTTGAGGTATGAAGAGCGCCTTATTGGGAGAGGCAATCACTACGCCCTAGTGCTTTTTCTTTTTCTTTTACTTGAACACTTACGATATACGCCCAAGCATCTAACCTCGATAGAGAGTACAGTACATGTTTCCGGAGCCGGAGGGGCGTGTCTACGCCCCCATATCTATTCACAAGAGCATAGGAGATCAGTGTTTGACCGAGTACGTCTTGCATCCAACTTCGGAAGTGTGCTCGCCGCATCCTCACCCCCTCTTAGCAGCTAGTAAGAAGGGTGCTCGGCCGCGATTCTATCGACTCTAACCAATTGGCTTCTCTTGGGAGGGAGGCGGCCAGGTCGGGCCATCGGATGCGGATGAGGTCTCGTTCAGGATGAGGGACAGGTGAGTTTCTGGGGGCGTAGAATCTCCTAGCGGCGCTGGTAAGAGGGGGGGGACCCTCAACGACGGCCGCGACTTTCGCAGGGGTGGTGCTGGGGGGTGATTACTTGCCTTTGTTTCTGTTGCGGCAAGCGGCAGTGTTAGCGGCAACAGCTTGGTCAAACTCGCTTGTGCCACCATGGATGACATCAGCGTAGGAACGAGTGGGGGGTGGAGGTGGTGGTAGGGTCGTGGCAGTTGCATCAAGTGAGGGTGCTGGGGGGGGGGGGGGGCCACTGGGGCGGTTGGGCC
>Ga0307507_10007970_pt1 | contig 14953 bp, 14 predicted proteins | sample 7_EM_MG_FD_207223 | JGI IMG/M metagenome (GOLD analysis project Ga0307507, IMG submission 207223) | Populus trichocarpa ectomycorrhiza microbial communities from riparian zone in the Pacific Northwest, United States - 7_EM | ecosystem: Host-associated > Plants > Roots > Unclassified | place... | reverse complement strand
CAAGATAGTCCTCGACATAGAATCGGATGATTGCGACCCGGCCGATGGCGACCAGGGGCATGGCGAGCGCGATTCCCATGACGCCGAACAGCGCGCCCAGCAGGACGATCGCGACCAACGTCCAGGCCGGAGGGATTTCGACGGCCTGGCGCTGGATCAGCGGGCCGATCACGTAGCCTTCGATCGACTGGATGATCGTGTAGATGACGACGGCCCAGATCAGCGGGGAGGCGCCAAGCGGCATCGCCACCAGCGCGATCGGAATCCCGGCTACGATCGGCCCGAGATAGGGGATGAAATTGGACAGACCCGCCTGCAATCCGAGCACGAAGGGGCCGGGCAGCCCGATCCAATAGAGCGCGATCCACACGCACAGTGTCATGAGGATGATTCGGATCAATTGCCCGACGAGCCACAGCCGCATGACGTTACCCATCTCGTCCAGGACGGCTCTTGTCCGATCGCGGTAGGATTGCTTCACCAGCATGACCAGGCTATCGCGATGGCTGGTCGGGTCGAAGGCAAAGAGGATCCCGAGGAACAGGATCACGAGGGCACCGGTCAGAAGGCTCGATGCTCCGCCAAGAACGAATTGGGCATGACTGAAAAACCTGCCCTGATCGGAAAAGAGCCATTGCGAGAAATTGCGGCCGCCATCCGGCCCGAGCAGTTCCACGCCGTACGACAGGAGGTGTTCCTGGACGATGTCGAGTTGCGTATCCATCACCTTGATCAGCAACCGCGTCTGCTCCGGCAGTTTACCGGCTCCCCAGTCGAGGCCAAAAGCCACGACGCCCGAGAGCAGCAACAGCACCAGCGTTAGCCGCCACGCGCGATTGAGCGGAAGAACCGGCGCCAGGGCCCTCGCAGAAGCATCCAGAAATGCTGCGAACAGTACGCCCGCGAAGACGATGAGGAGACTCGAGACCGTTTGCCAGACCAGGAACAGGCCGACGCATGCGGCGAGCAGGGTCAGTCCCGTCGCCAGAATGCTGCGCGGTCTGGCTCCGTGTGGGTGATCGGTCGGATCATCGCGGAGCACAGCCTCACGGTATCTCTCTTGTCCCGTCCTCGTGTCGCTCATTGGTTGGCCAACTCGCTACTGTGGCGTATGGGCCTAGGTGCGTACGCGCCGGGCGCCGTAGTGTGGGTGCCTGCCGCCGCGATGACGCCAGTAACGGTGTTTCGTCGGGGTCATGTTGGTTCTAGGCGCCGCGCTCTTGGGGGCAGACCCGCCGATATCCTTTGGCGCGGATGCGGCAGGGGTATTCGGCTGGGCCTGGGACCGCGTTGACGGTGCGGCAGCCGCCATCAATCCGGCCAGGATGAGCACGCCGCATGCAGTCCGAAGATTCATGTTTGCCTCCTCGTGGTGATAGGCGATCGAGAACGGGTTCAGATCGAGATGGCTCCGATGGCCAGCGCATGGACGCCGGCGCCCGCGGCGATCGTGATCGCCGCAGACAGGACGGCTTCGCACGGCCCGAAGTTCGTCTCCTTGCGCTCGCGTTTCGAGAACACGGGCGATGAGCGCGCTACGGGAGAGCTTCTGATCGGCCTCGTTCGACGAAGGAGCCATGAAGATGGCCTCCAATCCTGGATGAGGCGGGCGCAGAGGCCGGCCAAACCCTGGCGAAGACGTTAGAGGCAGCTTTCCCGCTCGCACATCAGGGATTCTCTGTAGGGAGCAAGGGCAGGAAATCGGCGGGCGCCGGCCGTCTCGCGTCGCCTTCAGGCCTTCGCGGGGGCGGCCGCGCCTTGATCGGGACTGGATGATGGCCCGGGAACGGCCGCAACCAACACGATGCTGGAACGGAAGAATTCGCCGGTCTTCGCGAGTTCTGTCGCAATGCGCCGGGCATGCAGAACCGCCGCATCCTGATCGGCGTGTTCGCATCCGATACCATCGGGAGAGAGACCGTATTTGTCGACGATATGAAAGTAGAAGCGCATGCCCGCGGGATTAGGCCGGATCGCGGCCGGCTTCCAAGTGACAAACGCGTAAGGCGCCCCCTCCAAAAGGAGTACGTGTGAGGGGCGGTTCCAGGTTGCCCATTTGTAATGCGCAGGATGGTTGCTGCGAATGGCCCGGTACGGACTGCCGGCAAATTGCAGCGCAAAATGGTGGTTTTCACCGCCGGCACTCGGGTGATTGTCCGATGCCGTCCTCTTGGCCCGAGGGATAGCGTGGCCTCCTTGCGAATTCTGAGAGGAGGCAAGGAATGTCAAACTTTGATCAGAACCTGACGGCCTCAGGCGCAGCCGGTGGCGGCACGATCGCGGCGGGCGCTGGATTGCGCGACTACATGCTGCGCATCTACAACTATATGGCTGCCGGCGTCGGCCTGACCGCCGTTGTCGCGTGGCTGACCTACCAGCTCACCGGGCCCGCATTGCTGCAGAATCCACTGATGTGGGTCTTCATCCTGGCGCCGCTGGCGCTGGTATTCTTCATCGGCTCGCGCATCAATACCTTGTCGGTGGCGACGGCGCGGCTTCTGTTCTTCATCTATGCGGCGCTGGTCGGCGTGTCGCTCTCGACGCTACTCCACATCTACACCAGTGCCTCGATCACGCGCGTCTTCTTCATCGCGGCCGCAACGTTCGGGGCGCTCAGCGTCTTTGGCTACACCACGAGGCGCGACCTGTCCGGCCTCGGCACCTTCCTGTTCATGGGCCTGATCGGCGTCATCATTGCCAGCCTCGTGAACCTGTTCCTGCAATCGACCGGACTCGATTGGCTGATCTCGATCGTGGGTGTCGGCGTCTTTGCCGGACTTACCGCCTACGACACGCAGCGGATCAAGGCGATGTACGACAACAGGGACGATGAAACGTCGGCAGGCCGCAAGGCCGTGATTTCAGCGCTGTCGCTCTATCTCAACTTCATCAACCTGTTCATGATGCTGTTGCGCCTTGCCGGCACCCGACGCTAGACGCAGACTGTAAAGTATCAATTGTCGCGCCACTGCTTGAAGCGTTCTTCGTGCACGCCCAGGAAACGCGGCTTCGCCTCTTTGAATTCCTTCGTCGCATCACAGGAGCAAGTGTCATCCTGGTTGGGGCCCAAGTCGAGTTTGAGTACGTTCCCGGACGCAGGAGAAAGGTCGATTGCCTTCAGATCGACCCAAAGCGTGTTCGGCGTCAATGCTGACTCGAATAAATAGAGCCTGCGCTTGTGATCCACCACGGTGCGCCAGCAGGTTGAGGAGATGTTGGGTTCTTCAGGCGTGTTCAGTCCGTAGGGCACCGATACGTTGCTGTCGTAACCCGTGGCGACAACGCTGCCGTATTTCGAAGTCCATTTGATCGAACTCGGTCCCGTCTCGCCGGTGCGGCCATGCCGCGGGGCGAAAGCCACAAATTGGTGGCAATATCCTTTTTCCAATCCATCGAGCGCGCCGTATTGATGTTATTCTCTGGCCCGAGATAGACCACTCGCGTACAGGCCTCCGCCAAAGATACCGGCAGAAGAAAAGATATCAGCAGAAGAAGCGGCACAAGGCTGAGCGCAAACGAACACCTAGTCCGAGATCATGTTTTCTGCCTCATGACAATGCTCCTTGAGCACCCAAGGTGAGCCTGGACGTCGGCCCGTACCATACGAATTTCTTCCGACGGCAAATGACCACTTGCTGCGCCACGTCCAAATGGTCTGTTGGTTTCCGCGAAAGTCGCTCGCTGTCCGTCTAGGTCGCCGGCCGCTCCGCCGCGCTGGCGAGTGCGTCGCGCAGGACCTTTTCCTTGGTCTCGTCCAGGGATGTCTTCAGCACGATCCCTCCAGCGTCCTTGATCTCCTTGAGCACCTTGTCGGCGGTCATGTGCTTGATCAGAAGGAACAGCGCCGCGTTATTGGGCTCAAGGGTCTTGGACAGCTCCTTCATGAAGGCGTCGTCAATGCCGAAATCGGACAGCGCGCCGGTGAGCGCGCCGGACGCGGCGCCAAGCGCTACACCGACGATCGGATTAAGAAAGAGAACGCCGATCAGAAGCCCCCAGAAGCTTCCGGTCATCGCGCCCACCGCCGTCGTGTTGACGAGTTGATTGAGCTTGATGCCGCCGGCATCGGTTTTGACCGCGATAACGGCGTCGCTGATGGTGATGAGATACTCCTTCTGCAGTTTGAGCAGCCGCTGACGCACTTCTTCGGCCTTCGCTTCGGACGGATACACGATCGCAACTAGATCGGACATGGACACCTCCTGCTGGACCGGGCTCCCGTCGGCTCGACGAAATGCCGCCGATGTCAGGCTGCCGCCAACGCTAGTGTGTGGTCGATACCTCCAACATCGGAGGAAACCCTAGGTGCCAGGGATGAATCTTCGCATCTTTCGCGAGACCGGCTCAATTGTGATCGTGGTGCTGACGGCTAACGCCGATCACCGTCGTTGGCGCAGAGCCGGGACGGGGGAGGCGGTCATTGCATGACCTGCCCGATCACCAGGTGGACTACTGGGCGGATCGCGTGAATCCGGGGGTGACGAGCAGCGTCACGGCCGCCCGCGATTCTTGGATGACGTCAGATCTTGTCGCAGCGAAGGCGTGCTTCCGTAACCATTTCGCGAATTCCGTCCGGCGTAATTTTAGCATCTCTTGCATCGCATTTGAGTTTTGCCGGCAGAATGAATTGGCACAAACTGTATATTTGCGCCCTGCGGTTCTCCCGCATTCGCCCCGCGGGACGAATTCGAGAATTCAACTGGTAAATGTGCAACCTTTTGTTGTGTCTCGCCCAACATTCGCCTCGCGATCACGAATTCGAGAATTGAACCTGATGAAAGTACTACCTCTTGTTGTGATTCGTCCAACGGCGTATGATCGACTGACTCCAAGGGTGCGCGTCTTCTGCTTCCTGTCGTGGATGCCTCGCCGGCGGGGTAGGAAGGAGACTCTCGATATTGAGCTTTGATGTCGGGCGTCTCCGGAGAAGAGTGGGCGCGTACCGTGAAGCTACATAGCTCCCCAGCCGGTGAGTCGAATCGAACCAGCGTCAGAGGGTGGCTGCGACTTGGTTCGGAAGAAAGCACCGACCACCTGTACTGGATGTTTTCACCCGATCTTCTCTTCGCAGTACGCCCTTCACCTGGAGGGCGCTTCGTGTATGAGGGGATCAATCCGGCGTTCGAGTCTCATCTCGGCATCTCGTCGGAAGACGTCCAGGAGATGGACGTCTCCAGCTGCATGAGCAGGGAGGCCGCCAGAGCCGTCTGCGAAGCCCTCCGCGCCTGTCTCGCAGAAGGAACAGAGGTCAGGATTCGCCATCGCCTCGCGTTTGGCGACCAACAGCAAAATATCGAGACGACCATCGTTCCGGTCGTGGACCCCGTGACCGCTGGCGTGGTCCGGCTGATCGGCAGCCATCGCGTCGCGGGCAAAGGTGCTTTCGAAAACGCCACCGGACGAATGGAGGACGCAGACATGAGCGTCAGTCTGGCCTCCATTCAGGAGGATATCCAGCAGCGGCTTGCTTCCGATCTCCACGATTCGACATGTCAGCATTTGATTGCTGCGAGCCTCGGCCTCATGCGGATCCGTCGTAACCTGGGCGATTCGGTCGAGGGCGAGCGACTTTGCAATGAGATCGATGGGTCAATCGATGAAGCGCTCAGGGAAATCCGTGCCTTTGCCTATCTGCTGCACCCGCAGAATTTGACGGCCGGCAGGTTGAAAGCCGCGATCGAGCAATACGCCGATGGATTCGCGGTGCGCACGTCGTTGCGGGTCACAACCAGGATCGTGTCTGACGTCGATCGACTGCCCTACGAGAAGCAACGCTCATTGCTCCGGGTTATTCAGGAAGCCCTCACGAACGTATTTCGCCATGCGAGAGCGACGGCGGTGAGAATCGTCATTGGCGCGACCGACAGCCATTTTCGGCTGACGATCAGCGACAATGGGCGCGGGCTTCGGACCGACCACGCGAAGCAAGGCGCGAAGGCGATATCGATCGGCGTTGGAATTCCCGCGATGAGGGTGAGACTTGAGCAGATCGGAGGTTCGCTCGACATCCACTCCAATCCGGCAACGCGGCGCTCCGGCACCATCTTGTCCGCGGTGTTTCCGCATGAGTTGCCGACGAACAGACATAACCGGCGAAAGGCCACACCGTCATGAGGGCCGACGCAGACACACAGTGAGAGAAGAAGAACATTGATCACCGGTGGCAGGTGAAAATGGCTTTGTTTCAAGCCGAGCCGCCGTGTAAACGACATTGGAGTGCTCTGCCATGAAGCGGTTTCTTATCGCGGATGATCACGAAGCGGTGCGATCCGGCTTACGAGCGGTGCTCGAACAACGAGCGGATTGGGAAGTGGTCGCCGAGGCGAACGACGGCGGCAAGGCGCTGACGGCGGCAATCGAAAGCCGGCCTCACGTCGCCATCGTCGACTTCTCCATGCCGCGAATGACGGGAGTGGAGGTTGCGCGGCGGATCAGGGAATATCCATTGCAGACGGAGGTCTTGATCTTCACCGTGCACAACTCCGGTTTACTCGCCCAGCAGGCGTTCGAGGCCGGTGCACGCGCGTTCCTGTCGAAATCGGACGCGAACAAGCTGCTGTTGACCGCGGTCGAGTCGCTTCTGCTGCACAGGTCGTTCCGTACCGGAAGCTGCCGAAGTGAGTTGGATCACGGATCGGTCGCTCGAGACGGGTGCCACGAGCTGACGCCGCGCGAGCAAATTGTCGTCAAGCTGGTTGCGGAGGGTTACAGCAACAAGGGCATCAGCGCCATCCTGAGCCTCAGTGTCAAGACGACCGAGGCGCATCGGTCGGCCGCGATGCGCAAGCTGGACGTGAATTCGACCGCGGGCCTGGTCCGGTACGCTGTGCGGGCGAAACTGGTCGAGGGATGACAAGGATCTGAGCGGGCTCCGGCCACGTTAGTACATTCGTCGGGGTATCTCGGGGTTTTGTGGGATAACCCTTCCAATCGGGATCAGTATGATCGTTCGACTTTGCTGCCGGGTCACCTCCGCCGGTCGCTTGAAAGGTCGGTGCCGGGATACGGGAACGACGCCGTGAAACGCATCGTAATTGCCGATGATCATGAAATCGTGCGTTCCGGGCTTCGCGCGATCGTTGAAACGCGCTCGAACTGGATCGTAAGCGGAGAGGCGCCCAATGGTGAGCAGGCTGTCGCGTTAGCCTTGGAAACCAGGCCGGACGTTGTGATCGTCGACTATTCGATGCCCATCATGAACGGATTGGAGGTCAGTCGCCGCCTCAGGGCGCTCCATCTGCGCACTGAAGTGTTGATCCTGACGATGCACGAAAGCGAGGAACTGCTGACGGAAGCCATTCTGGCGGGCGTCCGGGGTTTCCTGTTCAAGTCGGATGCCCGGAAGCACCTTATTTCCGCGATCGAAGCCTTGCTCGACGGTAGGCCTTACTTCACCAGTGTCCTGCTGGAGAAGCTTCTCGACGACTACCAGGTCAACAAGCAGAACAAATCGGACATGCTGCTGACGTCACGAGAGCAGAGCGTGGTTCAGCTTATTGCGGAGGGGCATACAAACCGATCGATAGGCACCGTCTTGAGGCTGAGTGTGAAGACCGTCGAGACCCATCGCGCGTCGGCCATGCGCAAGCTCAGGATGTCGTCGACCGCCGAACTGGTCCGTTATGCGATCCGCAAGAAACTGGTCGCGCTCTGAGATACTCCACAATTGTCTTGATCTGAATGGACGGTGCAGATCCGTAAGCTGCTCGAAATGGAGATCTGTCATGCTCTACGTCGACATTCCGACTACCGCCGATCTGAAATCACTGATCTCCCACCGCGATGACATCTGCCTGTCCATCTATCTGCGAACCTCGCCAGTGACGCATGAGACCGCAGGCAATCGAATCGAGCTGAAGAATCTAGCAAAGCAGGGCATCCATCAGCTCGAAGCGGCGGGCACCGACAAGCGCCGTGTTGCTGCATTGGCCGAGCATCTGGACGGCCTTATCGACGATGACGAGTTCTGGCGATTCCAGGCGCGCAGCCTCGCTGTGCTGGCCACGCCCGACAATATCCGGACTTTTCGTCTTCCCAACGCGCTGGGGTCCGTCGTTGAGGTGTCCGATCGCTTCTTTTTGAAGCCGCTGCTGCGGGCCGTCACGTTTCCCCACACCTGTTATGTACTGGCGCTGTCGGAAGCAACGGCCCGCGTGATCGAGGTTCCCGCTGATCTGCCTGCGACACTTGTCAAGGTCGAGGGCATGCCGAGGGGGGCTGCCAGCGCAGCGGGCCGCTCCACCCTGAACGATCGATCTCCAAGCGGTCGCATCCAGAGCGCCGAAGGCCAAAAGGTGAGGTTGCGCCAGTTCGCACGACGGGTGGACAGTTCGCTGCGCACACTGCTTGCCGGCATCGATATCCCGCTGGTGCTGGCTGCGCTTCAACCTCTCGCCTCGATCTATCGATCTGTAAATACCTATGCGCATCTGGCACCGATAGGGATCGACGGCAGCCCCGATGCGCTCACCGACGCTGAACTTGCGGCACGTGCCCGCTCAGTGCTTGATGATCTCTATCGTGACGAGATCGCGGCCTTCGCCAGCCGCTTCGAGGCCCACGAGAACCAGGGTTGCGCGACCACCGACATCGCCCAGGCGGCTCGCGCGGCCACCTATGGGGCCATTGAGACTTTGCTGGTCGACATTGACGAGGTCGTTCCCGGAAAGGTGTCAGAGGTGGATGGCAGCACGACGTTTGCCGACAGGCCGAGCGCGGGCAGCTATGGAGTGGTCGACGAAATCGCGCGGCGGGTTATCCACGCAGGCGGCCGCGTTCTCGGTGTCCGCAAAATCGACATTCCCGGAGGCAAGTCACTCGCCGCTGTCTTGCGCTATCCCATATAGACCGCGGTCATGATCCAGTTCTGAGCGACGGATGCCGCTGCCAGTTTTGCTTCGCGCCGCGTCTTGATGTCCTTGAGGGCAAGGTTATTCGCCAGTGCATGCAGGCCATCGCCATCAGGAGTTCATCCGGTGTCCACCGCGAGATGGATCAACAGTGCTGATCGGCGTCGGGACCCCGCGCCGATTAAGACCAAACGAAGGAGATCGCATCCTATCGGCTCTGGCGGGTACATTCATAGAGGCAGAAATCGGCATCAAAGCCAATGCCGCAGCGCACAGCCGATGTCTCAGATAGTCATTCGCGTCGTTTTGGCTGCCGACCCATCACTTCCAGTCTACTCCTGTAAGCAGATCATCTCTGAGCCGGCCGGAACTTCGCGAAGTGCCAACAAGAGAACCCCGGAGCGGCTCATGCATGGAGAGTTCGAGCTTCTTCGGCTGGGAGCCAACGACAGACAGCGCGCAGGTTGAAAGGCCAAAAGGCCGGCGACCCGCGCTGCTCCGCGGGTCGGCCGAGAGACGTCAGATGCTCCGAGATCTCCCCCTGCGACCCAACGGTAGGGTAGGGGTTCCCCCGCAGTGCTCTGTCGCTGATATTATGGCAAGAGACTGATAGCATCGGTTCCGTGGAAGAAACCATGCCGCTGCCGATGCAAGATGCGGGCTCCCGTCATGACCAAGTCTACTGCGAGATGTAAGTGGAATGTTAGAGACGGTGCATGTCCGCCTGTCGATCCGCGTCAAGGCGATGTCGAGGACGACGCCGCGAGTCCCGGACAGAGGTCCCTGCTGGCGATCGCCGGGAGCCTATTGGTCGAAATCAGCCTTCCGAAACTGCTGTTCGCTTGGACGATCTCGCTCTTGCTGCCGGCGGTACTGCTCGGCCTCACGCCGCTGGTGGCGACCGCATGGCTCGCGACGGTGTCGGGGCACATTCTGGCACTAACGGAAATCGGCGCCGCACTGGTGCTGGTCGTCCTCGTCGCGGTGGGATGGATCGGTTGGCGGCCCCTGTTGCGGATCGCCGAGGTCAACTTCTGGTCGCTCAACGCGCTCGCCGTCCAGCCGGGCTATCTATTTTGCCGTGAGGCGCTACGCCATCTGGCGGAGCGGATGTTTGCCCGCTACTCCAGCTCCACCGCGCGGGCGCGATTGCGCGCGGCGAGTTCCGCGGCCGCCGGCATCCTCGTGTGCGGATGCGCGGCGTTGATCGCCTTTCTCATCTGGCCAGGATCGCGCTGGATCGGCGTCGTAACCGACCTCGCGGCACCGCTACGCTTAATCGTGCCGACACTTGCCAACGCCGTCGTGCTGGTGTCGGGCTATCTCGCGATCGCGGCGCTCGTCTGGGGCTTTGCGGATGCCAGCATGGATCAGCCGTTGGATCTCGCTGCATTTGATGCCGCTTCGCTCGGTGGCCGCATTTGGCGCGTCGTGCATCTTTCGGACCTGCACGTCGTCGGTGAGCGATACGGTTTTCGTATCGAGAGCGGACGCGGTGGCCCACGCGGCAACGAACGCCTCGACCGGGTCTTGGCGCACCTCGCGGCAATCCATGCCGCTGATCCGCTCGATCTCGTGCTCGTCAGCGGCGACATGACCGACGCCGGCCGCGCGACGGAATGGGCAGAATTTCTTGACGCGGTGGCCCTGCATCCGGCTCTCGCGGCGCGCATGATCGTACTGCCCGGCAATCACGACTTAAACATCGTCGATCGCGCAAATCCAGCGCGGCTCGAGTTGGCATTCAGCTCAGGCAAGCGGCTGCGGCAGATGCGGACGCTGTCAGCGATCGCTGCAGTGCAGGGCGATCGCGTCCACGTCGCCCAGGCGGTCGATCGACACGGGTCCACACTCAATGAGGCCCTGGCGCCGCATCGCCTTCGGATTGCGGCCTTCATGGATCGCGGCGGCCTGCGCGGCGCTGCCGGGCTTGGGCGCCTCTTCGATGATCAGTTTCCGATGATCCTGCCGCCCGAGCCGGACGATGGCCTCGGTGTCGCTATCCTCAACTCCAATGCCGAGAGCCATTTCTCCTTCACCAACGCGCTCGGACTTGTCTCCGTCGAACAAACGCACCGTCTCGCAGCTGCGATCAAGGCGTCTCCAAAGGCGTGCTGGATCGTGGCGCTGCATCATCACTTGCTGGAATATCCAACGCCGGTCGCGACGTTTTCCGAACGCGTCGGCACGGCGCTGGTCAACGGCAGCTGGTTTGTTCGCAAGCTTATGCCGTTCGCGGCCCGCATCATCGTATTGCACGGCCACCGCCATATCGACTGGATCGGCGCGTGCGGCGCGATAAAGATTCTGTCCGCTCCGTCGCCAGTGATGGGCGCGACAGACGACGCACCTTCGTACTTTTATATTCACGCGGTCGCTGCCGGCGCCAACGGGCATCTTCGCCTGCTTCCGCCCGAGCGCATCGAGATTCCTGGAGCCAAGCCTCGATCCGCTGGTTAGATATTGCTGGCGCACGACTGCCTCGGTTCCGCCCAATAGATCGGCGAGCCACCGACTCGCTTCCTTATCGGAAACAAGCAACTGACGAACGCGAAGGTGTTTGAGGCAGGACGAGTTCGCCGTTGTTTGGCATGCGGTGTGAAACGGGAGAAACGGGACGCGTGGCAACCAGCGCTCGGCCAATCTTCCAAAGCATCGATAACCACTCTCGTCAAAATGAACCAAACACCGTTCCCAGTACAAGGACGGCAGCAAGCGCGATGATGCAGGTTACGATCACGGTCATCACCATATCGAAATAGCTCTCGCGGTGGGTCAGCCCGCTGATCTGAAACAGCAGCAGGACCGTGCCATTGTGTGGCAGGGCATCCAGCGTGCCAGCGCCAATCGTGGTCACGCGGTGCATCAGCTGGGGATTGATGCCGTGCTCAGCGGCGAGCTTCAGATAGGTGTCGCCTAGTATATTAAGCACGATCGCCATTCCCCCCGATGCCGTGCCGGTAAGCCCAGCGAGCACGTTCACGGCCACGGTCAGAGAGATTAGCGGTCCTCCGCCGATCGCGAGTAGTGCGTCACGTACGTCCGCGAACGCGGGCAGAGCTGCGACCACAGCGCCGAAGCCAACGAGACTGGCAATCGTCAGGATCGGTAACACAGAGGAAGTGGCACCAGCATCCAAGCTTTCTCGCAACGCCGGGAAACGCCTGAAGTTGAAGATAATGACAGTCAGGGTCGCAGCCGCGAGCGCAATGACAACCGACCAGACGCCGGCCACGGCTCCGATCGTGGTCCCGCCCCACACCTCTTCGGCCAAAAACGAAAAATCAAGGCGTGGGAGGACAACCAGCGACATCAGGAAGTTGGTACAGATGACCACAACCAGCGGCAATGCGGCGATAACAATGGGGGGCGGGCTGGTGCTGTGCCCGCCATGCTGAAGCTCGGCTGGATCAAAATCACCGGCCGCTGTCGCCTGCACACGAACCGTCTCGTCGACGGTGGGAGACACTTCCGAGCCAACGCCATAGCCCTCGCCGGCTTTGCGCGCGGCCGCTTCTGCACGGCGGAGCCACCACATGCCGAGAACGAAAATGATGATCGAAGCAATGATGCCCAGACCGGGGGCCGCGAAGGCTGTTGTGCCGAAGTACGCCATCGGAATGGCGTTGTTGACGGACGGCGTTCCTGGCATTGCCGACATGGTGAACGTGAACGCTCCGAGACCGATCGTCGCCGGCATCAAGCGACGGGGGATGTCCGCGGCTTTGAACATCTCTTTCGCCATGGGGACCAGCACAAAAAAGGCAACAAAGACGCTGACGCCGCCGTAGGTGACCACAGCCGAAGCCAGCACCACTGAGAGCATCGTGCGGCGTGTTCCCAACCGTTCAGTCAGGAAGCCCGCGATGGAGGAGATCGACCCACTGTCGTCCATCAGCTTGCCGAACAAGCCGCCAAGCAGGAACATGGGAAACCACTGTGTAACAAATCGACCCGCGCCGCCCATGAAGGTATGGGTCCAGTGAGCGAGAAGCGGCTCACCCGAAGCCGCGGCGGCCAGGAGCGCAGCCACCGGCGCCACCATGAGTACGCTCCACCCTCGATAGGCAAGCCACATCAACAGAGCCAGCCCGAGCAGTATCCCGACGAGTCCCATGGTTCAGTCCTCCACCAGCAACAGCTTGAAATCCAGGACGCGATGATGTCGGAGCTCGTCCTGGGGTAGTACGAAACTCAGGTCAGACCTGTGGGCCTCCTAGAAACGCAAGATCTAGGTTGTGCGCGCTGTCGCGGCATCGTCTCTTACGGCCGACGCTGGCTCGAAACACTGACGTGGAAGGAGGAAGATCCACGTGACGAGCACAAAAGGCGCGGTAAGCGCAGGGATGGCGAGCGGCGTCAAGGCCACGTTCAGTGCTGCCTGTGCGATGACCGTAAACAGCGCGCCCAGCATGGCGTAGATTGCCACTCGCCAGTTCGGTCGGTAGAACACGGCACCGAGCGCAATTGCCGTCAGAACAGGGCTGAAACCGAGAAGGCCGCCGGTGATCAGTTCGCTTTCGGCGCCGAAAAGATGGGCCGCCAGAACTGCCAGGATCGCACCGGCGAGAGCAAATGCGGCGGCAGTCAATGAGTTCACAGCCAGGCCAGCGAGCAGCAGAAGGGCGGCCACGCCGTTCGCCTTCAGGAAAACCTGTGAGATACTTTGAAGCACACCCTGGAGGAGGTCGATCAGCTTGAGTGGGGTGGCCTCATAGGGTTGAAACGCAATGACAACGTCGCCTGCCGGTAGTGCAGCCCCCACGAGACCAGAAAATCCATACGTGGCTAGCAAAAGGAGCCACGTCGTGAGCACGAACGGAAACGTGAGGCTGGATACACCCCAAGGCTTGACGGCGTTGGCGGTCCCAAGCATCGCAATGACCGAAACCGCAGCCCCCAACACCACATAGACCCACATGAGTGCGTTCGGAGCCAGAAATGTCGCCAATGCAAGTCCGACAAGGATGCCGTTGTATCCATAGAGCCCGGAATGGAGCGACTCGCGATCAGCGTTGAGCCACTGCGCCGTCAAGTTTGCCACGACGACAGCGAGAACGCCGGCAATTGCCACGCGGGGGACGCCAGCTGCGTATGAACCCCAGGCGATCCCGGCCAGAAACAGAATCCCGGTTAGTGGGTTGTTCTGAAACATAACTTGCCCGACGCTGCGAAAATTGATGTCGAGGAACCGCACTACGCCGGACGATGCGGAGAGGCTCTCCCACTTTTTCAGGATCATGTTCATTTTTAACTCCTCGAACGTGTCGACACCCGCCGATGGAGATCACCTGCTGGCACCGTCTGTCCGCTACCGCCACAGATAGGGCGGAGGTAGCGCGGCGCCGATGATCTCCTGACGTACCACGCTCCAGAACTCGCGCACTTTGGCTTTCACCTGCGCGGTTTCGCGGCCCAACACCTTGAAGATCAGGCCGGCATCATTGGGCAAGCGACAAACGCCGAACGCAACACCCTCCGCAAGGTCTATATCGGCGCACGCACGCCGGTGGATACGGTCTGCCTTGTCCTTTGGGGCGCATAGAATGACGTTGGCAAACACATCAAAGGTGTCCATCACGCCGGTCTGCCGCATCACATATCGCCGCGGCTCGATGACCAGCTTCTCTGCGAATAAGGAACGACCATCGGGCCGCGCAGCGGCCGTTGATACCGACAACACGGTTGCTCCGAAGCACTCGTCCGGATGATGGTGCTTTCGGCCCGGTTGAATAATTTCCGAAAGGAGCAATGTGGCCGATGGAGCGACGGAGATTTGCGTGTCGCTGATAAACCTTGCGTGGCGGTGCGGGATCACGGGATCGGGAAGAAACTCCAGGTACGCTTCATCGGCAAGCGCAATAGTTTGGCTTTGCGCCGCATAATTGGCGTCCATCGCATGGATCTTGGTTGCCGATTGGGAGGTGATGTGCGCTTGCGCGCCCGGACAAAGGGTGATGTCCAGAGTAAGCCGGTCTCCCTGCAGCAAGCAGCCCGTGGTGGTGATCAGGAACACGTAGGCCAGGCCTGGCATTTGTTCGTCGCAATGCAACGCGCGCTGCACCATGTAGGGAGCGCGGCGTTCCAGGTTTGCCAGAATCGTT
>Ga0307507_10007969_pt1 | contig 14954 bp, 14 predicted proteins | sample 7_EM_MG_FD_207223 | JGI IMG/M metagenome (GOLD analysis project Ga0307507, IMG submission 207223) | Populus trichocarpa ectomycorrhiza microbial communities from riparian zone in the Pacific Northwest, United States - 7_EM | ecosystem: Host-associated > Plants > Roots > Unclassified | place... | reverse complement strand
GCATACCACCCAAATTGGAGAAAAAACGCCAAATTCTGGCGGTATGCAATAGCAGTCTTTTCTAAAAACGCTACGACACTGCGAGTACAGTAACAAGGCTTGCTTTGTCGGTGCTCTGCTATGCCCGTGCAAGAAAGGGGGAAGAAAGAGTGAAGGGAGGGTGGGGTGGAAGAGGGAAGCGGGAATGATCTTCACGTGTTAGGCTAATTTGTGCAGATGTGATGTGTGGACGAAGCTGTGGTATGATAATATGATATGATATGATATGAAAGAGCTTAGGCCCGGTTAGAAGAAGGAGGAGCCGTACGGTGCTGGCCAACAGTCAGACGGGCTATTGGATTACTGTATTTCGGGATACGGCTCGGTCTACGGCGCTGGGCTGTAGGGCTTATGACTTAAATCAGCCGAGAAGGATATTGTGTGGTATGATACTTCCTTTTTCTTCTTCTTTTTTCTTCCGATTGCACTTTGTGCGGAGCAGTCTTAGATAAGCTAGGGGAGGAGGTTTGTTCAGGTGCTGCGGGAGTCTACTGTAGATTTTGAGTTGGACTTGCATGAATGCATGTTTGGTATGATATGCTGATAATATCTCTTGCAGTACTGTACATGTCGTGCGGTTCTTAGGGCAGTACTCGAGTACAGTACCGGTACTGTACAGGATCGCAGATGGATGTATCATAGGTACTGTATGTTTACAACGATACGATGAATTGCCGAGCGAGTGGATGATTGTTAGGGCATTATCAATGACACCGCCGATGACGAGCGGGGGGTGAGAGAGGAGAAAGGAAAAGGAAGAGGAAAGAGTGGTGCAAGTGGGTTGATTGGTACGGTAGACCACATAATATTGATTTTTGCCTGTGCTCTGCTCTATGATAGGCCTTTTCGGGCTCGTTCGCTCTTGCCGAGCGAGCCATGGCTTAAACTAGATGTTTGGTTGGTTGGATGGGCGGAGGTCATGACATGGGATATCGGGCTAGACACCGGCACATGTCCCAAATGAAACAGTACTTAACCTCAACACCCATTTTGAAAATCTTACCAGCAGATTTGCAATGCCGGAGCCGCTGCTAGAAGTGGGGCTGTTCCAATCTCGATCACTACTACTGCAACCATTGGGCTAAGCCACTTTAAAGTATTTTGGGGACACACAGAAAAAACTCGTTGCATACCCAGCAACAGAATCTCTCCAAGCGGTGCTTGAGTTGTTGTTTTCGCTTCCGGGAGAAGGTGGCTCTTTGCTTATACAGTAAATAATTAGCGTATGTGCTCTGGGCACACTCATAATAAAAATGGCAATGCTGATTTTTTTCTGTATGGTTGTTTCACTTGGGAACGTAAAGTTACTCCTGTGCCAAAGGCGGAATTTCAAAGGTCGAGCTTGCGGGTCGATCGGCGTGGCTGAAACGGTGAGAAGTTCTTGGCGGCGGGGATTTCTCACGTCGTTATCGAGTTATCAATCACCATCCTCGCATAGGTTAGCGGGAAGGGCGGAAAAAGAAAGCAATTCGTGATATTCAACGGCGGATAATGGGTTTACGAGGCGGAGGCGGGAATATCTTATTATAATATCGCCCCCGTGAATAACTTAAGCTGTGATGATGTTGAAATTTTGAGCTTTGAAGGAGGCTTCCACTGCTTATCATAGGGAGGAGGGAAGTGAGCGGTTGACACGCGTCATCGGGTGCAAGGATATATTGCAGGGAATTGGCCCATGTCTTCTACAGGTTGGAGTAAATCCTTTTTTTTTGGTGTTGCTTGCTTGCTCCACACACCGGCATTAGGTAAAAATAGAAAGAGGAAGGAGTAGGAGGAGGAAGGAGGGATTCAAGGGAAGGAAGGAAGGGAAAGGAAGGGAAGGCTGGTGTCGGTAGGCCTGATGGGTTTGTTGCCACTTGTCTGGCTTAATAGAATAATTTATGATACAGGAGAAATATTTCCCTTACGGGTTTTTGTGTGTGTTATTGTATGTACGAGTATTCTGGATTCTATGTATGCACGTTTTGTATGATAACTTTTGTTTTTCCTTCCCCCGCTCCCCACTGTCCACTGCAAACCCTTTTCAACTCTTGTTCCCTTCACTCTTTTTTTTCCTCCTTCACCCCCCTCCTCAATCCCCGTTCGCTCAGCTGTGCTCACTGAATGTACGGTAATCATCTCCGCACATTCCCTTGTTAACTCGCTGAGCCTTACTCTCTCCGGAACAGCTCAGCCTTTTGTTGCTGCTCTTTTTTTTGATTCGCAGACCCCTGACTAGATCTTTGATCCTTATTACTACACTGCACCCCTAAGCCCTTATTTTTTTTTTCCCTTTCTCCACCCCCTCTGGTTACTAAAATCTCCACCGAGCTACATAAACACTTGACCCTCCCAGCTAAAAAGTATCCCCTTAACTCATATATCGGCCAGTCCTCAGCCATACTACCTCACCTGTTCTCCACTGAGAGAGGCTAGGAGCCAGAGAAAAAGGTTCAACGGCACGCACTCTTAGCAAACAAACACCAGACATTACCGCATTTCACACTTCGAAACAATGGCATATCAAGGTCCTCCACCAGGGGGCTTCCAGCCGGAACACCATGACCTCCAAGAGTACCCACCAGCAATTCACGACGACGTAACAGATCACGAACGAGTCCCGTTAACGGGTGGAATACAGGAGGGTTCGGGTCCGTTCCGTGGCCCGTTTGACGAAAATTCCTCCCGAACATCTACACCCGACGCATTCCGCCAAAGAAGGGATACTTCCGGACCCTACTATTCTGAAATGGCGTCCCCAAACCCCTCTACTCCTACGCTCATAGCCCCGTCGGCTTCAGGTGCTAGTAGGCCTTCCAGTGTGGTTTCTATGGATGAGTGGAGAAGACGGCAGGCTCCCCAGGGGCTCAGGAGATATGCTACAAGGAAGGTGAAGTTGCAGCATGGGCAGGTGCTCTCTATCGATTATCCAGTGCCTTCGGCTGTGCAGAATGCTATACAAACGAAATACAAAGCTCCGGATGATGATGCTGCCGCGAATGAGTTTACTCACATGAGATGTTTGTTTTCCCCCGTCCCACCCTACTTTTTCCTTTTTTTCCCTTTTCTCCTCTCTTCTTCGCTCTACTTTTGTTGCGGAGACAATAGTGGTTAGCTCCGAGACAGTTACTAATTTGGGTACCTCACACAGACACTGCGGCAACATGTGATCCTGACGACTTTACGCTCAAGAACGGGTACGATTTACGACCCCGGATGTATAACCGACACACAGAGCTGCTGATTGCCATCACTTACTACAACGAAGACAAAGTGCTCACGGCCAGAACTCTTCACGGAGTGATGCAAAATGTCCGTGACATTGTTAACCTGAAAAAATCAGAGTTTTGGTGGAAGGGGGGACCGGCTTGGCAGAAAATTGTTGTTTGTTTGGTTTTCGATGGTATCGATCCCTGCGATAAGAACACCCTTGATGTCTTGGCCACAGTGGGCGTGTTTCAGGATGGTGTTATGAAGAAGGATGTTGATGGCAAGGAAACCACTGCCCATATCGTAAGTTTGTTTTTGTTTTGTTTATCTTTATGGCGAGCGGGGTCCTCGCATTCTACCGGTTACCCGATGGGTGTGTGTGCGTTAATGCAAGCCTCCCGCGTTCACGCAACCGAGGGGTTGTCTGTTTTGTGGTGTCTTACCGGGTTTCCGATTCTTCTAGTCAGGGACGACGGGCTGAGAAGGCATGAAGGAAACTGCACTTTTCCTCCCCTTCTAATAATCTATTAATTTTCTCGTTTGGATTTTCTTCTGGGCTGAGTGAGAGTTTCTCTGGCTAATTTTTTTCGGTGGATAGTTTGAATATACTACTCAGTTGTCGGTGACTGCCCACCAACATCTTGTCAGGCCTACCGACGATATGGATAACTCCGCTTTCCCACCGGTACAGGTGATGTTCTGTCTTAAGCAACGGAATTCCAAAAAGATCAACTCTCATCGATGGCTGTTTAATGCTTTTGGAAGGATTCTAAATCCGGAAGTTTGCGTGCTTATTGACGCTGGTACCAAGCCCGGTCCTAAGAGTATCCTTGCTCTTTGGGAAGCCTTCTACAACGATAAGAACCTCGGTGGAGCCTGCGGTGAGATTCACGCCATGTTGGGTAAAAATGGGCGAAACCTCCTCAATCCCCTTGTTGCGGCACAGAATTTCGAGTACAAGATTTCAAACATTCTGGATAAGCCGCTGGAGTCGGCGTTTGGTTATGTCAGTGTGTTGCCCGGTGCTTTCTCGGCGTACCGGTTCCGTGCCATCATGGGCCGTCCGTTGGAGCAGTACTTTCACGGCGATCACACACTTTCTTCTCGCTTCGGGAAAAAGGGTATTGATGGGATGAATATTTTCAAGAAGAACATGTTCTTGGCTGAGGATCGTATCCTTTGCTTCGAGCTTGTTGCCAAGGCGGGTTCAAAGTGGCATTTAACATATGTTCGGACGTCAAAAGGAGAGACGGACGTGCCGGAAGGAGCTGCAGAGTTCATTTCTCAGCGTCGTAGATGGCTGAACGGTTCCTTCGCTGCTGGTATCTACTCGCTTATGCACTTTGGTCGTATGTACTCCAGCTCGCATAGCATCATTCGTATGTTCTTTTTCCACGTCCAATTGGTCTACAACGTCTTTTCGACCTTTATGAGTTGGTTCTCAATCGCTTCTTTTTGGCTCACAACATCTGTTATCATGGACCTTGTCGGTGATCCGAGTGACGAGGATAAGAAAAGGGGAAAGCACGCTTGGCCGTTTGGGGATACTGTTACACCGATCTTTAACAACATGTTGAAGTATATTTATCTTGCGTTCCTGCTTTTGCAGTTTATCCTTGCCTTGGGTAATCGGCCGAAGGGATCCCGTCACACCTATCTTTTGTCTTTCTACGTGTTCTCCGTCCTTCAGTTTTATGTTCTCCTGCTCGCTTTCTACCTTGTTGTCCGCGCCTTTACAAGCCAGGATTCCTGGTCGGATTTGAAGGCGGACACAGTAGGGGAGTTTATCAAGCAGTTCTTTACTTCGAATACCGGTCTTATTATTCTTGCCCTGGCTTCTACTTATGGTATTTACATTATTGCTTCGATAATGTATCTCGATCCCTGGCACATGGTACACAGTTTCTTCCAGTACATCTTGATGGCCTCGTCGTACACCAACATTCTCAATGTCTATGCTTTCTGCAATTGGCATGACGTTTCTTGGGGTACCAAGGGATCCGATAAAGCCGAGGCGCTGCCCTCAGCGAAGACCAAGGTTGAGGGCAAATCGAAGGTTATCGACGAGCCGGAGAAACCGCAAGCAGATATCGATTTAGCGTTCGAGGAGACCGTAAAACGTGCTCTCGCACCCTTCACCGTCGTAGAGGAGGTTGAGAAGAAGTCTCTCGATGATTCATACAAGAGTTTCAGAACCCGATTGATCACTTTTTGGATCTTCAGTAATTGCACAGTAGTTATTCTGTTTACTTCAGAGAACTTTGACTGGTTCGGTGTTGACGTAAGCTCACCGCAAATTCTTATATCATGCAATTTTGACACTAATATTTATATCGATAGTCTACCAAACGAACAGCATGGTTCTTCCAATTCGTCCTCCTCGCCACCGCTGCCTTATCCTTCTTTAGGTTCGTTGGCTGTGTCTGGTTCTTGGGTCGTGCTTCCATCCTTTGCTGTTTCGCTAGGCGTTGATCTTTTATGCATCATATCTTTTTTGCTACATCTCATTAGCGCTCGGGCCTGAGGTTATATTATCTTTTTATTATTCTTTCTCCCCTTTTTGCTCCCTTTGGCGCGGCAGTAATGGCGGTTGTTCGTGGAAAATAGGGTTTCTTCTTTTTCCTTCCTCTTTTTTAGGGCTTTTTCCTTTGTTTTTGAAGGGCCACGGGTTGCTGTGGTTTGAGCGAGGGGAATAAATCTAGTGCGGGTGGGGGAGCGGTAAAGTGTATATATCATGGCGTATTATATGAGATTTTTTATACACTTTTGTGGAGTGTTTCTGCATGGGATTGTGCGTAGGTATATGTTCCGGAGGGCGGCGAGGTGCTCGATCGGCGTTTGGTTGGATGGCCTTACACCAAGAGCACCTGTTTTCACACCCCGCTCTGAGAACATCAACAGCTATCAGAGTCCACTAAATTTTCATGGTACAATATCAAACCTATAGAGAACACAAAAAACTCTACGAGACCCTTAGAAATTATAATGCCGTGGAGAAAATGCTATTTAAGTGGGAGGGATGCTGTTGCTACGCACCGCTCTTATATACATGGAACCTATGCGACGTTCTAAGTCACTTTCACCCCACCTGATGCGATTGTAAAATTGATGATAAGCTAAATTCTGCCTCCTTCTATAATATCTGTACTTTTTTTAAAAAAAAAAACCCCCCATCAAGCGCAAAAGTGGTTCCCTAGCTGATGTCAAAATGTCAATTGGGGTAGAATTAGGGGGTTGTCACTCTTGGGGATGTCCACTTGTCACGCAAATCTAGTCGTAAAAAATTGGCCTCAGAAGCTAATCTGGTATGGCTCTGGAAGACTAAAAACTCTATAATAATAATATTATTATGATACTAACTTTCTAACAAAAAGTGGGACAATTTTGCTTGTATGATAATATTATGATGTAATAACAATGAGTAGTATATTATATAATAATATATTGAAATAGGGTTTATGTACCCTACCTTTCAAACTATGATGATATTATTATTAGGAAATAACAAAACAAAAAAGGGAAATGTGGGTGAGAATTTATGTTTTGTACTCATACGGTAGAGTATAGTAGAGTTACAGATTTCAGTTTTTATTTGTGAAAATATTTAAAAACTCGTCTTTTATAAAATGAATTATAGTTAGCCTGTCTAGATAGTATACCAGCTTCTCTATATAATATATGGTATATACTCTTGGTGTGAAAATTCTTCTTGATTTAGAGTTGGTACTATAGGTACCAATTCCTGTGACCACTAGATTTTAAAAAACCTGGAGGTCACAAAATAATAAATTTTTAGGATGAATGTGTTTACTAAACATGAGGTATCACTCGAAGATGGAGTAGATTGCGGTATTGAAAAAAAAAAGTTGCAATGACCAAGCTATTATATATATCGGAGATATACGAGAGCGAGAGATGCTTAAGAACTTTCATTCATTCTATCTTAGAGGGGCCAGGGAGACCCACCCACCCACTATTTATCCAGTGAAACAGCAGCATGTATCGGCAGCGGAAAAAAGAAGTCAAAGGAAGGCAGGAGAAAACAAATGAGAACAGGATTGCATATCTGATCTGGTCAATTGATTGAGCAATGACATGAGGGAAAAAGGTAAGTTAGACTCAGAGAGCAGTAAAAAAAAAAACCGGCACTAAGGCATAAGTTAATGATCAGGTTTGTTGTCGTTGTACTCCAAGACGTAGGATATTTTACATATCCGAAAGCACAAATTTCATCCCCCCAAATTGCAGCCGCTCATCTTCCAGAGTTAAGAGCTACTTCACTACTGACTCGTTCCCTTTACCTATAGCGCACGTAAGTGGTTTTCTGCCCTCGTTATCTGGCTTGTTGGGGCTGACATCTTCCCCGTCTAAGAGTTGTTTCACCACTGACTCCTGCCCTTCAATCACAGCCCATGTGAGCGGTGTCCTCCCCCGGTCGTCTGGCTTGTCGGGGTTGACGTCTTCCTGATCCAAGAGTTGATTCACCACAGATTCATGCCCCCTAATCGCAGCCATGTGAGTGGCGTCCTGCTCTTGTGGTCTGGCTTGTTAGGGTTGACGTCTTCATGGTTCGGAAGTTGGTTGAGAATTAGTTGATGCCCACTAGCTGCAGCCGCGGAGAGCGGTGCAATGCCCTTAATGTCCGGCTTATCAGGATTGACGTCTTCTCGGTCCAAAAGTTGCTTCGCCACTGGCTCGTACCCTTTAATTGCAGTACATGTAAGTGGATTCCTCCCTTTATTGTCTGGCTTATTGAGGTTGGCGGCTTCCAGTCCTAGTAGTAGCTCTACCGCCTCATCCTGTCCACCCCTCACGGCCCATGCGAGTAGCGTTATGCCCGCAGAACCTCCCCGATTGGTGTCACAGCCACTCGTTCCTAAAAAATCAGTCATTACATCAACAATCCCGAAGAAAGATGCACAGTGTAGTCCGCCGAAAAGTAAAGGAGCATTGGCTTCAAGGGAATCGCCCGGATCCAAGACTTTCTCAAAAAGAGAGTTAGCGGCGACGTGGTTCTCAAACTGATCCAAGAGTCTGATTGCAAGCAATCTAGTGTGGTCTGAAAGCTCTCTTTCTGCATGGGTGCCCCAATACCTCGAACAATATTTGGGGGATGGCAGGCTTGAGAGGTCAGGTTGTGGTTTGGCTGGGAGGGCCTTGGACTGATCTGAATTCAGATAAGTCAAGCAGGTTTCCGCCATCGCCAACTGAACTCGTGGGAAAAGGTTATGATGAGTGCAGAGGTACTTGCGGAGTATGTGGTGGATCAACCAGAAAGTCGAGGCTTCCTCATCCACAGTGACTAGTCCTTGACAGACGACAAGCAATGTCTCTGCTGTAGGCACACTATCATCATTGAATTTCTGGTGATAACGGTTGACAAGGAAAGAAAGAAAGTTGTAATTAATGCAGGCGAATTTGAAAGACTTCGTGGCCTGTTTCCATGCTGGCAGTGGAGAAGGTTGTGCCCGAGGCAAGAAGTAGAAATGATTTTAGTTTGTGTCATTAGTGATTTTCGCTTGAGTAGCAATTTGCGAGAGGGATCAAAAGAGGAGGGATGGGAAGGGGGGCGAATTTGGAGCTGGTTCCAGGGTATGTAGTCCGCAGGTTCTACTCTGTGTAGGGGAGTGGCTGGGGTTGGCCCAGTACTGTAGAATCCACCCACAATTGAAATTGCTATAGTTACTTTAAATTTTAGAATAATGGGAATCATAGAATGGTCACTGTAATAGTGTTTTGCCAATTTCATAGTGACGCTAGTATATATGATTCGCTGCCCAAGGTGGGATCACACGTTATTATATTAGATTTTAGTTTAGGTATAGTACAGTCTTTTGTAGTACAGTGGTTAGTATTCTGGCTGTCGCCCTCCGGAACGGTTTCTGCAGGACAAGGCCAGGGTTCAATTCCGCACTATGGGGACTATTTTTTTTTTTTTCACTTTGTTTATGTTTTTAAGTTTCGACTGCTAGAGGGGGGTTACGACGCTACGCACCGCTCTTATATACATGGAACCCATGCGACGTTCTAAGTCACTTTCACCACACCTGATGCGATTGTAAAATTGATGATAAGCTAAATTCTGCTTCTTTCTATAATATCTGTGCTTTTTTTTTAAACCTATCAAGAGCAAAAGTGGTTCCCTAGCTGATGTTAAAGTGTCAATTGTTCCTAAGGGGGTAGAATTGGGGGCTGTCACTCTTCAAAATGTCCACTTGTCACGCAAATCTAGTCGTAAAAAATTAGCCTTGGAAGCGAATCTGGTATGGTTCTGGAAGACTAAAAACTCTAATATTATTATGATACTAACTCTAACAAAAAGTGGGGCAATTTTGCTTGTGTGATGTAATAACGACGAGTAGCATAATATTATAATAATAATAATATATTAAAATGGGGTTTATGTACCCCATTTACCTTTCAAACTATGAGATTATTAGGAAATAAGAACAAAACAAAAAAGGGAAATGTGGGTGAGAATTTATGTTTTGTACTCATACAGTAGAGTAAAGTAGAGTTACAGATTTCAGTTTTTATTTGTGAAAATATTTAAAAACTCGTCTTTTATAAAATGAATTATAGCTAGCCTGTCCAGATAGTATACCAGCTTCTTTATCTAATATATTATGATATATACTCTTGGTGTGAAAATTCTTCTTGATTTACAGTTGGTATTGTAGATATGATATCAATTCCTGTAACTAGGTTTTAAAAACCTGGACGTCCTAAAATAATGAATTTTTAGGATGTTGTGCTTGGCATTGTGATGCTGGTAAAATTGTCCCATTATTTTGTTATCATAGAAAGTCTTCCAGCAGCATACTTTAAGATGAATGTACTTAATAAACATGAAGTATCAAAGATGTTAAGAACTTTCATTCATTCTATCTTAGAGGGGCCAGGGAGACCCACCCACCCACTATTTATCCAGTGAAACAGCAGCATGTAACTTATCGGCAGCGGAAAAAAAAAACAAAGGAAGACAAGAGAAAACAAATGAGAACAGGATTGCATATCTCATCTGGTTAATTAATTGAGCAATGACATGAGGGGAAAAAGTAAGCTAGACTTAGAGAGTAGTAAAAAAAACCGGCACTAAGGTATAATGATCGGGTTTGTTGTCGTATTATACTCTAAGACGTAGAAGATATTTTACATATGATATCAGAAAGCACAATTTACAACATGTTGGAAGTGAATGCTCTTTTTTTGTTGACAATAACTGGGTGAGACTCCGATCTGGCGTGAAGGTGGAGTTGTATTATTCGGTGATTTCTTCATGTTCCTTCGTGGAGGCATCTAGGAGTACTACGTGACTATTTTTGTCTAGGATGTCGAGGTTGCCCAGTCATGAACACGAGTATTTGGCGACCTCTGGAGAATTTGCCCCAATGCATCAAGAACCTCCTGTTGATTCCTTGGAAAAAATTCGTCGAGAGCGTCAACGCAGATGAATGTGCGCGGTAAAGATGTGGCGGCCGCGAACGTTTTCACAATATCAGGGAGTCGTGATCTTTGATCACCAATCGCGTTATTCTGGCTCTGGAATTTCTGCGTGATTTCTACCGGAATTGTTCCCAACCCACTCACAAGCTGTTTGAGCAGAGAGCCGAGCATATTTGTTGGAGACTGGGCTCCCCGGGAAGCGAAGTCACAATGGGCAGAATACTGTCTGCGTCCGTGTGTCAGGGTGATCGGTGGCTCTCGTTTCCAGTCCTTTCTGTCCCCGCCCACACACATGCTTTGGGGTCCCAATCTTGGGGGTTGGTCTTTGTCTAGCTCAGGGCCTTGTATTTGCTGATCTTATCTTCAGTACTAGTTGGGAAGCTGGAAAATCGGAAGCCTACAAGGTTGAGGTACTGTAGAAGAGTTTCTGGATCTTATGTATTGTGCTCATTTCAAACGTTCCTGAGCGGGACGTTCTAGGAACTGAACTTTCGAATACTCACTTGGGGGTAGGAGGAGTACTACGGTAGTATGGTGAAGTGAATCGGTTTTACTTCAGTTTAAGTGTCCCCCCTGGTTTTAGGTAAATTAATTGATCTAATGGTTGATGTCTCGAGATATACCCAAGGAGTAAGATTGTGTGAATAGTAAATCCACATAACTGGTGGGTTAGAAAGGGCAAATACTGCTCGGAAATGGATATCAGAGGGGTATGGGAATTGATTGTTTCTATTGGGGATGTGGACGGCCAAGTGGAGTAGGTATCAATAAATCAGCTTTTTACTTTCTGGGCGTCCGTGATTTTATGAAGGGCTTCTAGCAAACGGCATCGGTGGAAAATGTTATGAAAAAAAAACTAAAAAACAAACTAAATCCCCTTAGGACATGCTATAGGGGATATTTCGATTCTCGTTGGTACGTATAGACCTTAGTTACCCCGGCTGGCTGACCCCAACGCAGAGACCCTGGAGCTCAAGTTCAGCCGCAAGCGTAATCATAAAATATCTCCAAAGGAACCAGAATATGAATGCCAGTATGTATTCAGGCTTTATCGCATTGTAGAGTGTCGTGAGGCCAATCCCAGGATGAGGCCGAAACCCCCCACTACTAGCTCGGAAATGATACTCACCCGCCCGAGGCTAGAACGCTGAAGCCCGAACAGCCCTCCAAATCAACAGGGAGGATAAGACTACTATTGCTGTTGCCACCACGGCCTAGACTAATAGATAGATTTACTGCCCACCAGCAGCCCACCACACATCCCCCGAACATTTAAGCGTCGTAACAACACTACGCTATCACCCACCATGTATAGTAAACCCGCCGTTGGCAGGGTCATGAATACAGAGTGACTCAGGACTCCCACCAGGTGCCGCAAGGTCACCAGCGCGGGTATGCGTATAGTTGAGTCGATAAAGTCTGCACAAGATTAGCTCCCTGCGTGGGTGATGGAGGGGCTGCTCCTGTTACCAAGAACGCCTCTCGCAGGTGATTTAGAAGGCAAGACTGCAAGGATAGCTACTGCTAAGGCTAGGTCACTAATTTTCGCGCCTTGGGCTAGTGTTGGGGTTTCCGAGAAGGGGCCTGTTGTGGGAAAGGCTAAGGCTACTAAGGCTGGAGTCAAGCTTAAGGTGAGGGGAAGTGGGGAAGAGGGGTCTTCGATGCCTGCTCTCAAGGCTAACTTACTAATTCTGAATTCCGGAACTAGTGCAGGGGTAAGTATGGAAATTATTGGTCCAAAAAATAGAGAAAGAGCCTGTGATAACTGAGCTAGGGTAATGACGTATTCTAGTATGATACTTGTACTTGTTTAGATAAATTCCTGCTCTTCCCTTCTCTAAATAAAAAAAAAGGGAACGATTTGGCAGGCGGTCAGCTGGTACCATTGCCTACGAAATCAAAGATTCCTGGCGCTTTTTGTATGTGGAAGAAGTAGCTACTAGTGAAACGGTGGGGAAAATGGGTGGGAATTGCTCTACGTAGGCGTACCGGGCATAAGAGTAGGCGATTTCTGCTGGGATGATGCGGAATAAAGCTGAGTAACTTGTGATAGAAAGGAAAAAAAGAACTAAGTGGATTTCAATGCAGTGTGGGATCGATTGAGACATCGTGTGACGTTAACTTGGTGGATTGCCTTTGCTTCATGGAATCTTTGATAGGGTAGCGTATAATAAGGAAAGCTGCTTTAAGCATAGAAAGGTGGGGGCAATTCAACCAGTCTTCCCTTTGTCCTCTTTTTTCCTCTCGTTCTACCTTCCGGCTTGCTAGGATACTTTCACATCGGATTGTAGGAGTTAAAGGAATGAGAAAGGAATCTGATTAGACGTGCTACTTGGTTCAATTGCCTTGTTTAGGTTTGTCGTAGCTGCTTTGAATCCCTCAGCGGTAGGTGGAGGCCTGCTGTAGTGTGATTGATTTGTATAGTGCCGAGTCCGGAGAACAGTGGCTCTTCATTAACATCTGTGTTCTGAACGTTAGCTCTCAGCTCCCTGGGCCCAAACCCATTGGGTTAGTAACAATTGTCAGAATTTATGGATGGGGAACAGAACGGGCCCTAGGATTAGAAAATGCTACCTGAAAGATCTTAGCCGCTTTGAATCTGTCTAGGGCACAGTAAGTAATCACATCACTCTAGACCTGTTTACTCGTTGCCTGATCACAAGATATGATTCGTTATCAGACGGCCCGCATGGAACTTAGGGGATGCTCGTCGGATGTCGAGGTTTGCAAAGGAGATCTTCAGTAAGCCTTCCTCATGGTTCGGGCCTATCTGTCCACTGCATTGTACTAGCTTCGATGATCAGGGCCGCAGCTCCCTTATTTCTCGGAAGCGGTGGGTTCTGGGTAATTGAGTCCATTGTATAAGCCCGAGAAATCCTTCCAGTAGCATGTACGATAGGGCTTGGAGTAAATCCCTAACATATACATCACGGATTCTCCCTTCCTTAACGCCCAAGTGTAAGAGGATAATTTTCTCTCCCCTCGCCCTAGATAGAAGTTCACTGTTTTTTTTCGAGCTAGTCATGAGCGGTTGGTGGGCCACCGTTTGATTCCGCATCCTTTTTACGAGGGGGTTTATGAACCCATAGGGAAGCCCACTAAGCAAATTTTAGTTTCGGTTCTCTACTAATGTTGGCTCGGGCTTTGCGTTATGCTTGTGCTGTTGTTTGATATGGCAGTCGAAGGTTCGAGGCTTCGCTACTAACCTCAGGAATTGTTTCCATAATGCCGTTCCCCCTCTTCACTTGCTGCGCTTGTGGTAAATTATCATATACTTTTGCTACCTGAAGGCCCCCAAAGTGTGCAACCCTAACCTTGGCTAAAACGGGAAATTAGTTTGGTGATCACTCAACTATCGTACCGATATTGTAGTGTGCAATCTATCATGATCGGCTACGGGTACTAGTTCTGGAGTACTGCGCTATAGTATCATACCCTGGGGTTGCTCTGTGCCCTGGATTCCTAACCTATTCATCGTGCTTACATTACACAGACCCTTCCCTGCCGCGCGTACTCGAGCATTTAGAATGGGGTAGGAGTTGGTTTTCGCAACTCACCGATAGCGCTCGATACTCCTCGATTTGATAATAGTGCTAGTACGGCGCTTGCGGCTCCGGAGATTAAAGTGCAGGTATTCTATTATAAACCCCAGCCAGCATATATTAGGGTTTCCACGGTTCAACAGCACTTTAATAGTTATGGGAACGCCGGTAGCCAGGGCTGGATAGTGCTCGTACAAATAATAATATAGGCGATTTTCCCACCAGTAGGTTATCTAATCGGGCTAAATTATCAGATACCGGTATGTCTAGTAACCTTCATTACAGTACCCGGTAGACAACAACCTCCGATCAGCCCCACACATCAGACCACTCTTCCTCCTCTTCTTCCCATCGCCCACAATACTTAACAACACAACCCCCCCGACCCGACCCTCCGCCCCCCCGACCCGATAACCATACACCACCTAACCGCCACAAGGGAAAATAAATAAACAAATCACCTTCACAAACAAAACAAAAGGAAAATAAAATAAAATAAAGATGTCCGCACCACCACGCATCATAAAAAACATCCCCCTCCCACCATCACCGCCCGCAGAAACCTCCCTCACCGCAACCGCGAATCCGAACATGGCCGACGCCACCGGCGGCGCCTGGACGCTCTATAACTGGCTGACTCTACTCCTCCTTATCGGTGGTGGTATAATGGTGCTTCCCTTATTTATCGAGATGTTGTTTATGTTTGTGGTTTCATATTTGGCGTCGTATCGGGGATGA
>Ga0307507_10007968_pt1 | contig 14954 bp, 7 predicted proteins | sample 7_EM_MG_FD_207223 | JGI IMG/M metagenome (GOLD analysis project Ga0307507, IMG submission 207223) | Populus trichocarpa ectomycorrhiza microbial communities from riparian zone in the Pacific Northwest, United States - 7_EM | ecosystem: Host-associated > Plants > Roots > Unclassified | place... | reverse complement strand
GTTTTCATTTTAAAATGGCAATAGGACAGCGTAGGCTCCTTGTGGTGCCTTAAAATGTTTCTTGATTATCAAAGTCCTTGTTACGCTTACCACAATGGAAAATGTTTGCTTTGTCATTGTCACGCTATAGCTTAATAATGCATTTTGGTTAAGCATCTCCAAAATTAGTTGACTTAATTTATGCAGATTGGACGGTTTTCACTCCCTCAACTCCAGGGCCTCGGGAGGATATATGGCCGGCAAGACAAAACAGCTCGAATTCTGGTCCCTTTGAAATCCGTGGTGGCTCACCAGCAAACCAAGCAGCCATGCCAGTTGATGTTGGAAATAGAAGAATTGGTGCTGTCCCTTCCTTTGGAGCTGGATCTGCCAACCCCTCAATGACCCTAAGGAACTTGATACTATCCCCGATAAAGCGCCCTCAACTTTCACGTAGCCGCCCTCAGATGTTCACGTAAGTGATGGACTGTGTTCATTAGTAGTAGCGTAGCCTACTCTTTGTAATTTGATTCAAATTGATATTTGATATTTTTGAGTATTTATCTTTTACATTTTCTTTTTCAGGCTGTAGGCTACAAGGCAAGGCGTGCAACTTACCTGCACTCGCCGGACTGCTTGGTTTCAGTACAGTCCTGAGAAGCTTCTTCTGTCTTCTCTTTCCTTTTCCTGTCTTCCAAAAAACAAAGGAAAAAAAAAAGGGAAGGAGAAGAATGATGACGTGGCACAAACAAGAGACTGTAATCCTGATATCATGCTAGTGTAGATTTTGGCTTCCATAACAACAGATACATGGAAATAGCTATTATACTGTTGGATTTCTTGTTTGATATAATTAAAAAGGGTACATAGAAGTTGTCAAAGCGTTAGCTTAAAGGGGCACACGTGTTTGAACCTCAGCAACTCTTGATGCTCTTACGTTGCTCTTGTAACAGTAGCATCCTCTGCTTTCTCTGATCAGTTTAACAGAGGATTCAAGTTCTACAAGGAAACACTGAATGATATTAGCATTTTCCTCGAGTCTGGATTCCTCGATCCAATTGCAAGTTTTGTGCCTGTGTGCTATGAAAGAACGGCTGGACCTTTTAGGCAGTTATAAATCTTAAGAGTCAATTCTAATTGGTCAATAAAAACATATTTCAATGCCATTTATTTTTTATTTTTCAAGCAATTTCACTTCATTGTCATTATTTAGAGTACATGATTTAAAACAGAGAACAGCATCTTGCTTGATACAAGGGCCTTGAGTTACAATTTTCTCACATTTGATGCTCGGGGCCGGCACAAGCTTGGGTTCACAAGGGAAAATGGAGATCCTGCGTTTTTGACTTCTCAATAAGAGAATATAATTTCCCTACAAAATTACAAGACCTCTATCATGCATGCAAAATTTCACATGTCCTCTGTGTTAATCGTGAGGCAAAAAAACTTTCAAACCCGGGGCCTTGGAAGATATTTCAATGGTATCCCCATGCTGGATAGAGTGGAAAACATGAGAACCATCAATGTATATTACTCCCTTCTTGGAAAACCATGAGGCCTTCATGGACTGATCGGATTTAATTACCCCGTGCATTAACCTGATTGCGGCTCCAGGTGAAATGGGTTCTCTCACCATATATTGAAGGTCCTCGGATAAAACAGGCATCGCAAATCCACCTGCCGAGAGCATTGCAGCTGTTGATCCAGCAGCAGTCGAGACTCTGAGACCACTTGATCGGCAGTTCACTAATGGGCCACACGATTCACTGTCCCTCTGAATCCTGAAAACAAGAACAAAGGTTCAACATGGGTCGTATCAACATAATATGCTGTAATCAATGCATGCTCAACGCCAAATCATTACCTGAATGAGAAGCGTGAAACTGTCGCAGGACAAGGGTCTGCGATCAATATGTCATTGAGGGCATAAGTAGACAGCAGTTGTGAATTTACACTTAATGATATTCTCGACAGGTTAGAAGGGACTTTCTGACCAACTAGGATATCGTCTAGCACCTGAGAGAAATCAACATGATTGATGAACAAAGGAAATTACTTACTATGAAAAGAAATTGTTGATTTCTGCTAATTTAGGTAATACATATTATAAGAACAGATGACACCATTCCAGAAAATACATACTATAAAAAAAATGATAATAGTACAGGCACATAAACTCAAATGAGAGTACAACTATCTCGAGATTACAAATTATAAGACGAAAGTGTGTTTAAATCTCTTCTCCAAGGAAAGCCTTCTAATGACTAGCAATCCAGTCAGGATGCTTCTTTTAAAAATGGTTTAGTAAAATTAAGTTAGGTTTTCAGGTCTTGGATACACTTTCTGGATTGCCTAGTGATCAATCTAAGTTAGCACAAATGCTAGTATTTAACCTGGACATTACATGGCTACTAAGTTTTCCTTTAATCAATACCCAAACTTTAATCACAGCCTATACATTATCAGAGTCACATTTATTGTCTATGCCTGCTTCTTTAATTTCCCTTCGTTAACCCCGTCGGTATTTCTTACTTGTTCAAAACTCTGGACAGTTGCTGCACACAGGTAGCCAGTGCTTCTAGTAGCATCAAATTCATTCCTGAATTTCTCCACCTACACCAAAGAGCATACTGTAATTGGACATCCAGAACACACCTTAACATCAAGGAAAAAAAGAAGAGAATCTAAATAAATCCTTACAGACATAATGAACACAAATCTAAGCTCAGCGTGACAAATAAACTAACCTCTTTGACTTGTGTGGGATCTGAGTTCACTCCAAGAACCGGAATTGAATCATCCAAGAAATGACTTGCTTGTAAAAGAGTTCCATCACCACCAACAGTAACAACCAAATCAAAATTCCGAATTGGTTGTGACAAATTTGTACGTAAGATGGGTTCCCAATCAATATTTGATTTCTTTCGTAAAATATCCTGACAGAAGTTTATAGCATCCTTGTGAACCTTACGCCTGTTATCTAGATAACGAAAAGCCTGCAATAATTCCAACACAAAATTGAGTAAGAAACCTTTACATGATTGGTAAAAACAGAAAATGACCAAAAAAAAAAGAGGCTGAGACTTTAGATCAAATGGTCCCTTCAAACATTCCTTGACCAACAAATTTCTAGCAAGCAGCCATCAAATTTGAGAATGAACAGAATTCCTCCATTGAAACATAAAAATTAAGTATTTTGATTTATAGTCATCTACTATTACAGATATAATAGCTACATAAGAGCAGTAAATGTCAAACTCAATGAAAATAATACAATCCAAAAAACGCTAATATCAACTGACATTTTATCAAACAGAGTATCTTCATCAAGGTTAGGCCAAATGTTAAAACAGATAAGAAAAATGAAAATGAGACAAGGGAGAAGAACCCAAAAAGAAATGGCTAATATTTAAGAGGGTTGAAGTGAAGAAACCATGAATAGTGAGTGAGCTCTGAATATTCTGTAAAAAAAAATATAGAGAGCAAAAGTGGTGGTGGTACTGCTGTAATGTACATATGGTTGTTACCTGAGAATTGGTGATGGAAGAGCCACCATTTGATTGGCCAAATTGGTAAACATCAAAAGGTTTTAACATCAATAATAGCCGCCTCCTTGCCATCTTTATATCTTTCTCACTGTGTGTTCGCGAGCTCGCTTTCTCGATGGGTTTAGAGCAGCGAAGTGCTGTCCGTCCTTAAAGACTTGGGAGAGTAAGGGGCTGGAGATGCAGGCGTGGTGTAGAAGGCAGTGAGTTGGGCTTTGTGCCTGTTTGGGCTACTTTAATAACTGTTACTCAAAATGGGCAATTCTTTCTTCTAAATTAATATTACATTACACTTACATTAGATTACAGCTACAGCTATGACTATAAACTATAAACTATAAACTATAAACTAAAACTTAACGGTATTTTACTGTAAATCAAAGTTTATAAATATATATTATACTAATGAGCAAAAATATTTAGTTTATCATCACATTAAATAAAAAATAACCAACAAAAACCTAAAATTAATACATATTTAAAACTATAAGCATGTAAAAGTATAACTCATGGAATCATGTTTCAACATAAATATAATAAAAACAATTCTACCATGTAATTAAATTTACAATTAGGGTGTTCATGACTTCGGTATGGTTTGGGTATAAAAAATCAACCGAACAATAATTTCTTAAGAAAATAACTTGGATCAAATTGAAAACCTGTTCAAACCAAACCAATTCAGTTGAGTCAAGATTGATTTTTTAGCATGAAAAAATAGGAAACCAAACACCTGGATAAAGCCTGCAAAAAGCAAAGGGATAATTTGATATTAACAATAAGGATAATCAAAGAAACAAAATATTAAAGCATGCAAAACTATAAATGACCAATTGCACTAAAGAGAGTAGAGATAAAGAGAGAAGGAAGAAAGGGAGAGGGAGGGAGGGTGGCTGCAAGATAGTTTAAGTGAAAGGTGAGCAAAGTCATCAAACTATAAATGTAAACCTTGAATTGGAGAGGTTGTTGAAATTTTGGTAAAATTCTTTACAAAAAAAAAATTATCCTTAAATTAAAAGCATATGTTGGGATCTTTTAGCGTTGATCAAATCATACAGTTGGGTGTATTACAATAAAGATAGAGAGGGAAGGATAGGGTGGTTGTGGGAGGAAAGGAAATTAGGGGAATAGGGTTTAACAGAAAAATTAGTCTTTAATACCTGGGTTTGCTTTAAGGTTCAACTTTAAATTGAATCAGTCCAATTCAATTGGTTTTATACTTTTAAAACCAAAACTGAACCGGACCAAAAGTTTTTTTAATTTTCTAATTGGTTGGTTCGATTTCTTCTCTTGATTTGGTTTTATCAGTTTATGTTTTTTTGGTTTTTTAAAACAGCCCTACTTGCAATCAATGTTAATTCAAAACTCTAACAAACATACTAGTAATAAAAATATATCTATATTTAAATTAAAACAAAGAAGAGTACTTACTTGTTCAAGCATTTTAAAGTGATAAAACATTTATTGTTGTCAAGGTTAAATTCTTTGTACTTAAAGCTTTATTCCTCCTCAATTGTACAACTAGGATGTTTATAATATCTCTCCCAAGATTCCAACAACATCACCTTAGTTTAGATGTACTTCTAAATAAAATATTTGAATGAAAGAATATGAAACTCAAATATATCTCAATAAGATGAACCTAAACTCCAGATTTGGGTGGAAAATCAAAGCTTAAAGTGAGGAAAAATACATTAAAATATGAGGTGAGGAAGAATATGTAAAAAACTCAAAACTTCAAGTTAGAAACTTTTTCTTCACCCATTTTTTATAGTAAATTTTGGAAGCTAAAAGGTTGAAGAGTTAATAAAAATTTCCCACCATCATCAACCTTTGATTAGCCACCATATATCAAGAATAAAAACAAGAAAACCCAAGGTTATTTTTAGTAAGAAAATCAAGGATTCTTTGGGATTAATTTTTTATTCACCTATAATTTGTTTAAATCATGTTATTTAAACAAATTTTCAACAATCCTCCATATGAACAAAAATTGATCACTGTTTTTAAAACCACTCAACGATTTGTTAAGAAATATTGATTTTGCATATCATTATATCAAGATATGTAGTTTTTGGCTTTGAGCATTTCTTAGTAAAATACTATCGAATTTACTAAGTTCAATATTAAATGCGATGTCTTGCACTATTCAGCCTTTTATGTAAACTAAGACAACTCATATAGTTCTCTACCTAGAGATTTCCTTTGGTTTTCATTATTGTGTTTATTTTGACCCTGAATAACTCTTGGATACATGAGTGCTTTGGAGAATTCAATATTTATCAAAATTCTCAAAGAAACGGCCATATTTTCACTCATAAAAGTGATTTTTCATTAAGAGTATTCTGTTGTACTCCATTTGGTGCACCAATATATGAAAATCATTAAGAACTCAGCTTTTCCTTTATCACGATGCAGCTAACACTTATTTCATCATAGAAATAAGTAGGAAATAATATTTTTTTAGTGCTACCAAGAATTTTGTATGACTTGGGATCTTCAATCAATTAGGTATGGTTATCATCATTACACTCTTTTATATTTTAAAGGCTTTAAACCCATTTCTTTTGATGAGTTATACACAAGCTCTCTCAAAAAATCTTTAGTTAGAAAATCCACAATATTTTTCTTTGACTTTACATAGTCAAAGAAAATAATTTCATTCAAGAGAAAGTGTTTAACAGTATTTTGTCTATGATGTATAGACTTCCTATTAATCTACTACTTTGTACCCTTCTAATTGTTGATTGATTATCGCAATGGACACAAATAGCTGACATTGATTTTGACCAATATGAAATATCCTTCAAGAAATTTTGAATCCATTCGGCTTCCTCTTCAGCTTTATCAAGAGAAATAAACTCTAATTCCATCATGGATCCAGTGATACTCGTTTTTTAGAGAATTTTCAGGACACAACTGCTCCATCAATTATGAAGACATATCTATTTGTGGATTTCAAATTCATAGTATTGGATATCCAATTAGCATCATTATACCTTTCTAGTACTATTGGGTAATCAATATAGTGTAAATCATAGTATAAGGTGTATCTCAAATATTTAAGTACCTTTTTTATTGTCTTACAATGATCCATACTTGGATCATTTGTAAATCTTCTCAGCAAGCATTATCAAGCCTTGTACAATTTATAAAGTACATTAGACTTTTAATTATTTGAGAATATTTCAATTGATTTATTCCTATACCTTTATTATTAGACAGATGTACACTTATATCAATTGATGTTTTGATAGTGTTATTGTTACCTTTAGAAAACTTCTCGAGAATTTTCTCAATATAATGAGATTGGGGATAATACTAATCCATTAGATGTCCTAGAAATTTCTATTCTTAGTATGACATCTGTAACACCTAAGTCTTTCATGTCAAACTTGTTAATTAATATTTTCTTAGTAGACTTGATCATGTGATCATTTTTATCCAAAATTAGCATATAATCCACATAGAAACATACAATGACATAACTTTTATTTATGTTTTTTTTTATATAAACACAGTTATCAAATTGTTGATTTTGAACTCATTTGACAACATAACCTTGTCAAACTTTTCATGTCATCATTTAGATACTTGTTTCAAACCATATAATGATTTGACAAGCTTACAAACTTTCTTTTCTTATCCATTGACAACAAACTCATCGAGTTATTCCATGTAAATCTTCTTTTTAAGGTTATTATTTAAGAAAGTTGTTTTTGTATCCATTTGATATATTTCAATCTTGTTAATAGCTGTAATAACTATTAATGTTTGTATGGAAGTTATTCTTGACGTAAATGAATATTTGTCAAAATATTCCAAACCCTATTGTCGTCTAAAACCTTTAACAACAAATCTAGCTTTTATATTTGTCAATAGTGCCATCAACTTTCATCTAACTTTAAATTTGTCAATAGTGTCATTAACTTTCATTTTTCTTTTAAAGATCCATTTATGATCTAATGATTTACTTTTGGAAGGAAGATATATTAGTTCTCATGTATGATTATTCATAATGGATTCAATTTTATTATTGACTATATTTTTTCAATAGAAAGCTTGAGGACATGATATTGTCTTGGATTAGATTCGAGGTTAATTATAAGTATGTTAAAAAATCAGGACCAAATGTTTTGGTCATTTTTTTCCCTTTCACTCTTTCTAAGCTCAGCTTCATCATCCTTTGATTGATGATTATTATCCTTAACCATTCTCTTAAATAAATAATTTTTCTCGTACTTTCTTTAAATTCAAAACCTCCTTTTTAAATCATGATAAGTTTTTATTAAAAATTTCATGCTATTAATAAAAAAAAACATATTTCTTACATCAAAAAGAAAATACATAAATAAAGAACTTAGTTTTAATTAGTGAGGTTTTTGGCAAAAGTTCATATAAAAAAAGGACTTTTTACCTGACACAATTATATCCAGAAACACGAAGAAAAAAAAAACTTTTGATGCCAAAAACATGTTGTTTTCTACTTTGTTATGAAAATAATTTACCCTTCATGCATGGTGATCAACTTTTAAAAAAAAAACTTCTGATGCTAAAAACATGTTGTTTATACGCATTCTAATTAATATCCCTCATTCTAATTAATTGAAAAAAAGGTGCTTATATAGTGTATAAAATATATTTTTAACTTATTAATTTAAACTTTTAGTAGAGAAGGTGTTCATTTTTAAGTATAAACCCTCGATGTACACTTTTGAAATATCAAATCCTAAATGAGTTTTTAAATAATATTAGTGTTGGTTGGATGTGGAATCCATAAGTCTAAATCATCTATATTAAAAGAAAAAATTCATTAAACAATGGATATTTCAAAATAAATAACTTTGTTTAAATCTTTTGAAAATGAATATTTTAGAATGAATAACTTCGTTTCTCTTCTCATATGATTTATTAGATGGACTTTTTTTTTTATTTCGTTAGCAAGCCCATGACTTCGTATTACAAAAAAAAAATTGAATTAAATTTATAATGAATTAGATTTTAAAAACCATTTTCAAAACCATCTTTTTTTTATGTGGTAACTGAAATTCATATTCATAAAAATTTATAATGAATTAAATTCTAGGAGTAAAAATATATTTCTTCTATTAATTATTTAATTATGTGTTTTTTTTTTAATTTTGATGGAACTATGATTTGTTTTATTAATAGTATGGTTATTTGAATAAAACTTAAACCAATAAAAACAAATATCCATTAAAACTCAAATGATCTAAATTTAGTAGGAAAAAATATTTTTTTATCCAAAACTCTCTTTTTATTATTCATTTATTTCTTTTCAATTTTGGTAGATGTTGGTAGCATGGTTTTTAAAATAAAAACTTATCATAATCTATAATCTATAAAGTAATTTTAAATTACAAAAAAAAGATATTTTGATTATTTGTATGAGATATTATGAAAAAGAAAGAATAATTAATTATAAGAAAGAATATAAAAAAATTTAAAAAATAATATATATATATATAATAACAATAAAAAGCTAAAACTATTATTTAAAAAGCATAACATAATTAAATAGTTTTTTAAATATTATTAGAATTATTTATCTAAATATAATTTATTTTAATATAAATGTTTTTTAAAATAAAAGGGACTAAATAATCAAGCCTAGACATGTCTATGCATGAAAGGATGGCCTATACAAGCATGGGCTTAAGAGTCTAGACCATAATTTATTTATAGATAGCGAGTGACGCGTTGTTCATCTGCAACAATTTACAATTGCTAAAGGTAGTTAAAAAATCGGGATATAACTTTTTGGATCCCACAAACTAAAATTTCAACTTTTTTTTACTCTAAAACATGAAAAAAAATATCATATGGACCTCTTCCAATCATAAAACACATTTTAATATACAAGAAAACACAAAATCAAATTAAGTCATTAACATTTTTTAGTTTCGATCTACTTTTTCTAACATTATTAAAGGTAAAAGCCATATTCATTGAGTTTTTTTCTTAAAAATGAATTCATAGACACTAAAATCAGAGTTATATATGGTCAAAATTTGGGCACTCAAGATATTTCTCTCCCATATCCCTTTTCTAGCAACTTTCTATCTCTTTTCTCAGGACTTAAATACAAAAAATAAATAAAGTTCTATAATTGAAATGTCAAATAAAAAATCTATAGGAAACAAAGTATAGAATGCTCGTGCAATTTGAACAATAAAAATGGAAAAAAAAATTTATCAATATCGATTTATGTTTTTTCAATTTTTTTAACATAACCCCATAATTATTATTAGAGGGGACGTTTCAGTGAGCTGAAAGAAAAAGGGTATAATGGAAAAAAAATATTCACCACTTATTTTTAAGGTAACTAGGAAACCTCTAACTAGCTTTCCCAATATTTTATAGTATAAAGCTGATTATTCAAATAAAAAATAAAATTAGTCTAGGCATCCTACCTATGATAAATTGCTTTGTGTTTGCTTTTGAAAAATAAAGTTGTAGGTTGTACTTTTTTATAATGGTTGCCTAAATTGATAGGGGTATGCTTATAAAAATAAATATGAACAAAGATAAATGTTGTAGTTAGTGTAGAGTCTTTTATTATGAAGAGAGAGAGAGAGAGATGTGGGTCGTTGCGTTTTATCAGCGCATTTCAAAAGATTTTGGTATAGGTTAATTGGTGATGAAGAGTCTATTAATGAGGGTTATCGATAATGGTGTGATTGTCATGGATGGCAATGTTGATCAAGATCCCTTCTTTTCTTTTTTTCTTTCTTTTTTTTTTTCTAATATGTTTTTATCCCTTTTTTTTTTATCTTGTATATCTCTATAATCTCTTTCTTCTCTCTCTCTCTCTCTCTCTCTCTTATTTGTTTTTTTTTTTCAATTTTCTAGATATTTTTTTGGGATTGATGTCCCCCACTTCTTTTCATATAAATTCTTTGAAATATATATATAGGGCTACCTAGATTGGAAAAGGGGTCAAAAACTTTTGACTCATTGTAGTCCCTCATTTTCTCTCTTTTGACATCTTGGTGAGCTGATAGGATTGATAGGAGTTGAATTAAATTCACATAGTTTTATAGTAACTAAGAACACTAATTGGTCTTTTAAATATTCTAAGTAAATGATGGGTTATTTAATAGAAAAAATAACAATCATTTTATATATCATATCTAAGGTAAGTTGATTCATATTTATTTTTAATAATAAAAAGATATTTATTGTGCTTACATGCTAATAATTTTTCTAAACTGATATATGTGCACTTGATACTAAGGATAAAATACTACTAAGACCTGAGGCAATGATTTGGGATCTAGTTTTGACAACATGATGTAATCCTCACTTTTAAAATATAGACATTAGATTTGAGAGAATGGTGAATGATAAATTAGACATCAATATTATTTTCTTCGATTATACTCAAGATCCAAAAGTCACCACTCATTCTAAATCGATCTGTGGGGTCATATCAACATAATCCAAATTCACTCATCACATAAAAGTTATGATCTAGAAAATAATTAAACAAACATCAACACATATTCAAAATTAAAATTTAATAAACAATAAGTATAAACATCTAAATTATATTTACAAACCAAGTTTCAAAATAATATTAACCAAATGTTTATTATAAATAATATTTTTTTTATGAAATCAAATGTTGACATCTCGAAGATGACTCTATCAATATGATAACAGTTTACTGGATAACCAGTAAAGTGTATTAAAATGATATTTCTTAAGACACCCTTGAATTTATAGATCCAAATTCACACAAAACAAAAATGATATATGTATTTTTTACAAAAAAAAACAAAGTGGCATATCAACCATATCTAGTATCTTTCAACTTTCAAGAAACATGACATGTTTAAGGATTGTATTATCCCTAGGTTAAATCTTGAATAAAAAAAAATTCAATCAACACACATACAAACAATCACACAAAAAAAAAAATTATTATTGTTTTTTATATGAAAACATCTAAACATATGAGGGACAAGATTCATATAAAGATCTTACCATCCCTAAGTTGATTATTTGATAAAGAAAATAATTAATACACATCCAAACAAAAAGTTAAAATAAAAACTTTCTTAATATAAAAATAATCCTACCATTTATTTTAAAAAAAATTGAAAACCTTTATTGGAGCATAAACTCCACCACAAACAAACATATATATATATATATATATATATAAAAAGCTCACGCCGAGGTTAAACAATTACACCTTAGATAATCGTATTCCAATCTCAACGTGGGTTGTTAATTATAAACTTATCGCACCTTAAAAATAAATTTGTGATGGCTTTATACCCCAAAATTGCCATACAATGATGCAAACTCCAATACTTCAATATATAATGAAAAACATGCACAAATAATCTTAAGTAATAAAGGGAAGGGGAAAAGGTGATTTTGTTCTTAGAACATAATTAAAAATCATTTCAGTAGGTCAGTGCATGGGAATCATGCGTTAGCCTATTGATAGGTGTGTGAGGTGCACTACACATGTATCTCATGTTTTGATACTATTTTCTTCTCTTTTTTTTAGGTGTTTTTATGTTGGATTTTATGGTTAAAATCGTAGAGATGGGGGTTGTCACGAGTTTGGGATTTTTGACTTGATTTTGGGTAGAAATTGACTAGAATTTTGGTTTGATTTTAGTTAGAGAAGTTTTCGTATTTTCAACCTGGGTATTGGTGGATTGATGCTTCAATTTCATGATGGAAAGAAGATTTCAGGGTTGTTGGGTTATATAGCTACCAGTCTATTTGGCTTGGGAAAAATGAAGAAATGACATAGTTGATGGTGTGTTTTGGATGGAGAGGGTGGTGGTTAAAGGCTACTATATGCACGAGGGGAGGGAAATCATGAGGTTTTGGTTGGAGTGGATGGAAAGGAGATTGTGTTGTTTGTCATGGGTTAAGGCGGTTAGTTTGGCAGCCTTGATACTCAGTATATGGCTAGGAACCTCCCAAGGTTTTGGCAAATTCTTGCTTTTCGCGCACTGTTTTATGATAATTGCACTATTTATTGAACAGTGCAATTAGCATGAACATATATTGATACACTGTTCATGTGAATAGTGCAAGAAAATTGCACTGTTCACTTAAAAAACAATGAACAATGCAATTCACTCGCACTGTTCACGAGTGAATTGCACTATTCACTTAATGAACATTGCAATTCACTTGCACTATTCACGTGAACAGTTTTAGTTTTTTTCAGTGTATTAATTTTTTTAACAGTTTTTTTAAAAAAAAAACTAGTTTAGAGTGAATTAAATTCACTCGCACTGTGATGTGAACAATATTTTTTTTCCCGAAAAACTAGTATAGAGTAAATTAAATTCACTCGCACTGTAATATCAATTTTATACCTGATAATATTTTATCTAATTTTATTACACGCTCAAAAAATTATGGAAACTGTAGTTCTTATCGGATGAATTTTGTACGTAATTGAATTATAGATAGTTTAATGGAATAATAAAAAATATTTTATATAAAGTATTATTTATTTCATGATGTAATAGTAGTAATTAATTCTACAATATTTAAATTTAAAACCATCAATATTAATATATATATACTTTTTACTTATTTTATAACCTCAATTTAAAAAGCATTATTAACCAAACACATTAAACTACTTTTTGTTCAACCTCAATTCCAACCACAGTTTTAACCAAACATATATAAATATCAAATCAACCTCAACTAAAAGCATTTTTTATAAAACAACTTTTTTCAAACCACAATCACAACAGTTACCACAATACCAAACACATTATATTATATTCTTTGCGTGGAAGATCAATTTTGTCTCAATTCATTATAAATATGATATAGCTAATCGATCATGACCTGTATAATTCTATAACTACCATAATATTATGATGGTAAGTTGTGTTTGTTGCGTTTTTCATCTTCAATTGGATGACTCTTAAATTAGCATTAGATGGATTCATTTTCTGATAGAATGATGATCCTTCAATAGGAGCCATTGATGGTTGATTGGAGTTTGGTCACAATGGCTGTGACCAAGGTTGTCAAAATCGCGATTCAACTCGTAAAATCGTACGTTTTTACGAGTTGATATAGGCTTTACGTGCTAAATCACTTGTAAAACTCGAAAATGGGTAAAATCGGGTCAAAATCGGGTAAAATCGTTAAAATCGGGTAAAATCGAAAAAAATCGCGATTTTACCACCGATTTAATGATTTTGCCCGCAGGAAAAAAAAGCCATGTAACTGCCAGGTGTCGACCGCTTATTGGATTTAACAAAGCAAATGCAAAAAAGCAATGTTTCTCTTCAGTCTTCTTCGCGTTTCAGTTCATCATTTACATTCAGAACCAAAAACAAATCCCTAAATTGAAATCCCAAAATTCCAGTTCCAGCCATCCCTAAACTGAGGTTTCCTCAGTGACTCAGTGTCTTAGTCTCTATCTCTTTCTCTCAGCCGTCCACGATTCCAGTTCATCATTCACAACAGCCCTCGCCCCTCATCGACGACTTCCTTTTCATCAGCCACCGTGAGAACCAGAGTCCACCCAACAACAACGGCGTCTCTCCAGTCTCCACCAGGTAAGTTACTCTGTTTGTTTCTCTGGTTCTCTCTTCTCTGTTGGTAACTACCAGCGGCTGGGGGTGCTTTTTTTCCCCTGTCTGTTTCTTACTCTAATGCAGTAATGCTAATATTTGTTTGATTGGATTTGCAGGCTCCAAGTTTGACTGCAATTTTGATCTCCTCGGTGCTCACTGCTCAGAACAGAGGTCAGAGTTTCTTACCATGTCCATTTCTTACCTTGTTTGTATTCTGTCGTGACTGTTGTTTAGGAATTAGGACCATTAGGTGCTTTAATCTTTACAGTTTAATGATGTTAAAGATTGAGATTTTGATTCAAATTTTCTGTGACTGTCTATTATTGAGATATTGAAAATCAATTGGATTAAACCGTGCGGTGTGTGTGTGTGTGTGTGTGACTCTATGAGTCTGTGACTCTGTTTTTTTCACATAAATCAATTGTCTTTGTTTCTTGATCTGAACAAGTTGGAGTCAGGTTAGTAATCCATGTGCAATTTCGTTAGTCCTTGTTAGTTGTTAGTAATCTGTCGTGAGTTGTGACTGTTAGTTGCTAGTGAATTGGGCTGTGAAGCCTGTGATTATGTTGAAAATGCATGTTGCTTCTGTGTGCCTATGCACCGGCACCCAGCATGCATTTGCTATCATGTATTGGGTGTTTGATGTTTCTGTTTCTTGCCCTTTCCTTCTGGCTTTTATTTCTATTTTTTTTTTGGAAGCTATAATGGTTACCTTATATGCATAAAATGTTTGGATTGATTACAGGGTTGATTTGAATTGATTCTTGAATTGTTGAACTTATGGCATCTAGGAAAAATTCTTCTGGTAATAGGCTTGATGTGGGATGGC
>Ga0307507_10007967_pt1 | contig 14955 bp, 21 predicted proteins | sample 7_EM_MG_FD_207223 | JGI IMG/M metagenome (GOLD analysis project Ga0307507, IMG submission 207223) | Populus trichocarpa ectomycorrhiza microbial communities from riparian zone in the Pacific Northwest, United States - 7_EM | ecosystem: Host-associated > Plants > Roots > Unclassified | place... | reverse complement strand
TCCCTTTTTTCAATCTGCTTGCCAACCACTCCCTCATCAGAAATCACGGTTCACACTTTGAAGAGCATAAGACCGCATTTGAGGAGGGTGCTGCTCGAGAAGATGCAAATGAGGAAGTTTTTCTGAAAGAGCTTTCCGACTCTAAACAGCTCAAGTCTGAGAGAATCTAATGGCTTCCTTGTCTATCTTGATGCTTGTCTCCTTTTTATCTTCACTTTCGCCCTTATCTCTACCTATTTAATTAGTAGGAATGTGTCCTTCCGAAAAGGGGAAATGATCTCAATTCGTATCAACGAAACTTTTTATCCCCCGAGCATACTGCAGCGACCGGAGCGCTTGTCGGTGAGATACTCACAGGGAAAGGTCGATTCAGAGTGACAGAGTCGCAATTCTGAACACTGTCAAAAACCAAGAGTATAGTACCCTTGAGGCCATTCACGATAACATACTATGGAATGGATCACGAGAGCGGTCACTTTGGATTCTGTCGAACCTGAATCACTTCAGTTCAAGTGATACACAAGGGAAAACAGTGAATCATAAAATCCGAACAGGATTTTCCCAAGACTGACAGTGGATCACCATGCGTATCAGAAGGAATTCATGAAGGAGATACTGAGGCTCATAGATTCGTTGGCGCTTTTCCTGGTAAACTCTCTGCCCAAATTTCGAAATCGATATTGTCAAAAGGAGTGAAATCGATCGAATTTGCATAATTAAAATAAGGAAAAAGTCTAACCCCAATAATTGACTTGACCCCTCCCCTCCCAGTGCTTTCTTCCTTCACTTTGAAACGAAGCCTTTGCCTTTATATTCCTCCGAGGAGATACCTAAAATGATGATTAGCAAAACGTAAAGAACAAACCGACAGAGAAGAGACTGACCAGAAATGGGATTGAGGTTCATCTCCTTCGCGCGTTGGTTCGAGGCTTCTTGCCATTCCCTGGATATAGTTCGAGGAGCGGAATCTGTTATATCATAAGCTCCCAAGCCCACCCGAAAAGAAGTGAGGAAACACGAACTTTTGGCCGTGATAGCATAGAAGACAGCACCACCAAGGGCAATTAATGCCAAAGTTGAAAAGAAAATTTTAATATTGTCACCAGGTTGGCCGGTAGGTGCGCGAGGTCCGTGAGGTCCAAAAGCCACGTAGTAAGCTGTTGAGGAAATAAGGTTTGGGTCAGTTCATTAATGTTCATACAGCCGAGGTGTTGAATTGTGCAAGAACAACACATTCGGTACCATACCCGAAAACTCACCTGCTTTCTTCTCTACAAGCGACAGCTCTTTCCAATCCTTCACCTGCAAAGCCTCCAACTGTTCGTGCACAGTGACCTTTTCCTCGCCACTCATTTTCTCCCAATGTGCCTCGATGTTATATAGAGGAAAGGGAGCTATACGCGCCCCGGTCGGTGTGACCACGGTTGAGGTTGATCCAGCAGAACTCAGGTTTACCGTCGCTGTCTCCAAGCACCGTCGTTGAGCAATAAGCAGGGAACTGGGCTTCATGGATGCTGCATTGCGTACCGCGCGGAGGGCTTGCATCCTTTTTTTCTCTCTAAGGGATAAGTAATTACTAGATTGTGGAAGGTGAAGACAGCGAAAATTCGCACCGCACGGGAATTTCGGAAGAACAATTTTCGGATAAAGCCGGAAAGCGACCATATCCGTCTTCACCGCTGCCTCTGTGCTGTCGTTCACAAAATGTGAGTATTAATTACTAGATAAGACCCACCCTGATGATGTCGCCACTCTAGCAGCAGGGCCGGGTTGTACTCGAATATCATTTGGACTTACGAAAATTTGTCCCGGAAAAGATCATGAGGCACAAATCCAAACATGATCATAAAGTGAAAGAGATGAGTGTGTAGATCCGATTGCTGCTTTGCCTGCTGATCAAAGAGTCACCGGGACTGGCTGGCGGTTCCTTATAATTCAAGGAAAAATCTACGTTCTGGCCCAGTCGTTGGGTGGCTGGAGACGTCCACATCTGCTTTCTGTGTCAACCGCTTCGTTCAAGTCTTGACAATGTCAAATGTCTTATTATCTTACGCGTCGTCTTTGCGATCCGTGATTCTCATCGCAGATCCTGAATAAAAGCTATAGTTCTTGGGTCTTGGGTCTCGTCGCTGGGCCTTCGGTGCAATTTTGGATCACCAAGTAAGAGTAACGACAGCCCTATCGTCTTCGGCCAGGTCTTCTGGAAAAGATGTTTTCGCATTCTTGTCACCTTAAATTTCACCCTAAATTCACTTGCATTGGATTCCAGACTGCCGAACTGCCATTACAAGACCGAAGCAAGACACCCGTAGGTACTCCGCTTCTTCATTCTGGATGTGATCTCCTTCTCAATTCTGCCAACCATTATTGACAAACTTGACCATTTTGATTATAACCCCGTCTTATTGCGGCGTCTTGAATATGAAAAATAAGAGACAAGTTTCGAGGGAATACGGGTTTGATCTCCAGGCATTGCAGACGGCGATAATCGCGCAACCCTCTGCAGATAGAGGCCAAATAGGAAATGTTCAACGTGTTATTTGGCGACGGAGAATTGACAGGAAAGACTCCCTATATTCATGATCAGGGGACGCCACTGGGCCCACGCCTAGTAAATCGTGTTACTACACGTGATGTTTGTATGTTGATCATGAAGCACTGTCACGTCGAAAGACTTCGGACGTACTACAAGGGATGCGTTTACTTTTGTCTTATGGAACGCGTCGTTCACCCCTCTGGCCGTTTTCTGCAAGCAAACCTACAACAAAGTTGGTCCTGGGGTACTGCAACAAATGGCACATACAGTCCCAGCACCCCGGCAGTCCATGTTTCGTGAGTACCTCCCATACCATCGCATTCGAATCCCACCAATCTATCGACAGATGAAAACGACCCTCGAACGGTTGTCATGAATGTCGCCTGGCAATTCGAGGACATTTTTCGCAGCTCTGCTCCAGACCTTTCAGAGCGGCTCCTGTCGAGTATTTCATCGAATCTAGGAGCCAATTGCGTGTTAGGCCTCTCTGCTGCTCTTTCCACCCGCTGCGCCCATCCACAGTCTATTGACACGACAATTCGCTCTCTTGTTCAAGTTCTCCCTAGGACTGCAGACATCATGGTTCACAATGACTACGGCAATGCCAGCCAGGCACCACGCGTATTCCAGACACCTCATACTTTCCAGGATGCGTTCAAAAAGACTGTCACCCGTATGCTCCACAACGATTTGCAAAAGGTATATCTCTTTCGATCAGAGCAAACTGCGGATATTTTGCCTATCCTCGTTAGCGCTCTCTCTATTCTGCAAGTGCCGTCAAGCATGGGCTCCTGGACGAGAATTTTATTTATGATTTTACGAGATACGGGCTTCAGCTCCCTGTTATCCAGATCAAGGATGACAGTCGGGAGCTCGCAGCGATTGGGGCATAGTTGCAGTTGATCACCGCGGGTCATGAGTTTATGGAGAAGCGCCTTGCAGAGACTTATGATTTGGCCAATGTCATCGCTGCATTGGCGGTTCCGATTGTCAATGGTCATGACATTGGTCCACCGGAGCTAAGGTTACTTGAGGTTCAGCTTATCGTCCTTCACCAATAATTCTTGCTGACTTTCACATTAGAAAACCATAGAAGTGGCAAATGCTAATTTTGCGAACCCTCTTTCGTCTTTGGATGCTTGGAATGTCCTGTTTCCGCCTGAATAATCGTTCTTGTGTTGTCATATTCGGAAAATCATATTACAACAATCTTCTTGGTTGATCGATCGTTGATCGCTGACATGTTGCTGAGTTCCAACTGATGGAATCTGAATCGAGTTGTAAGACAACAACTTGCCATGTCCACATCCGACAATCAGCCAAGGCCCATTGATTTCTCAACACTCAAGTTTTCCGCTCCTGTTGAAGACTCTGAGGAACTTGAAGAGAATGACTATGAGGAGGAATATCCTTTTATGAAGATAAGCATTCGGCCAACCCTGCATCCGACAACTGACTGTAATGGTGTTAGGAATATACTTTTACTGTAGAGGATCCCAGTCCTCCACCCCCTCCTGCTGGAGTTAAATACATGTCTCAACCAGAACCCCTCGCCATAATTCTAGTCAAAACACTGGATAGGATGATGATCCCTCCTGGTGATTTTTACCTTTGCATGGATGAGGTTTCTCATGTGAGACGGTTGGATTATTTTTGAAATGCTATTCATTACCTATTCCTTACCCATACAGGATTTCTTGCAATTTTCCACGGCGGTATTCAACAAGCACGGACACATCAAACCCTCATTATATCAATCCCCATCTCCGGAGAGAGGAACTGGTGTTTGGGGTCCGGAAATTAACCACGGAACCCTTGCTTACATTGATGAAATTCGTGTTACCAGAGGCAGGGAGTTGGACGCTGGGTAATCGAAAACTTGTTGAAAAGTGACCTATTAGCGGTATCTATTCTTCAGTGACTCTGCTTTGGGTCCTTTCTGACTTCCGCAAAAAGCACTGTCCCTTTTTCTTCGTCTGGGCTACTGCTCTCAACACCGGTTCACCTTTTTCCGGACCTCTTGATTTTGAGTCCAAGAAGCAAGGTGTAATCTCGTTCTGGCATTCTGTTGGGTTCCGCCGGGTTGCTGGAACCTGGTTTTTTGGCTATGCTCGTAACCAAAGTCACCCAATGAGATCCCTGAAGGCGGAAAATGATGCAGGAGAATCGCAGAACAAAGGTTTTACAGCCTCTGATACTCTTGATTCAATGCTCGCTCTCATTGGCTCTTAAAAAGCTTGTATGTACATTACCGCTGCCTTTTCTCAGTGCAATCATGCTTTTATGATTTTTATTTTGTACCACCGAAAATGTCTTAAACATTTTCGAGTCGGTTCCAAGCCAACGAGAATGGAGTATACGAGGAATTGCTTGAGTTGTCTAAGGATGTCCGGAAGATGTTCCACCCCCCTGAAGAATATCTCACTAATTATGGTCGTGGCCACTGGCATTGGCAATTTTGTAATGTGAGACGTTTCATCCTCGAATTCTATCCATCGACGACGTCTATGTAATTTTTTGGCACCTTGGCTTGAATCCAACTTGAATGGCAAATTTTGTCACTGCAGCTGGCACTTATTATTCACTTAGCCTTCATAATAGTATTCTTTCCAGGTTTTTTGGCAACCCTGCGTGGTTCCTACGATCATCTGATTTGTTTGGCAGGTCCGACTCTTCCGCCCCTCAGGCTGTTACTTATTGGACATAAGTCTAGGAAACAGGAAGGTGAGCGTAACACTACGATCTAGGCCTAAGTACAATCACCAAGTAATTGGCCAAGGGCGGTCGGTCAATATCCAATACTTTTCTGCTCTGCATCCATTGTCTGCATACCCAACCCTCTACCACCTTCATAATAATAATGGAGTGGATGCGAAAGACCTTTATTCGAAGAACTGGTTCCAACCCAGGCAAGAATCCAAAAGACGACGTCGTCGATGACCAAACGGTGGAATTCCGAGTCCCATACGACATCCTTGATCACATCTTCAGCTTTCTAAAACCACATCGAAGGGACCTCGTCAGATGCTCAAAAGCCCACCCGATCTTCTCTCAGATCGTCGAGAGATATCAGTTCCATCACATCATCATCAAAACTGGATTCTCCGATTTCGCCTTTAGCCTCACACCATCCGATCTGCTCAAACATCTTACTGAAACACCTCGGATCGTAAACTTCGTTACTATCCTACAAATCGATTTCGACTCTACTTCGTATCGGGAAATTCCAATAGAACACACATTATCAGAAATCGCATCACTCATGCCCAGGTTCCCTTTGTTGGAATGCATAATCCTTTCGACTCGGGCTTCGTTCCCTGACTCGTTGAATGATCTTCCCCAGAGCTTCAGAAAAGCTTTGGAGGACTGCCTCCGCTTGCCGACCCTGCAGGAGGTACATTTTGGCAACATATCTTTCCGCCTCTCCATGCTAGATAACCATGCGAACATCAACTACCTCTCACTTTCTCGGCCCCCCGAATTTGAACCTGAATACCTAGAGACCTCGTACCCCCAGATCAAATCCCTTGCATTTGAGGGGTTCAAGTACTACCATCGTGGCGATTGTTTCGCCACTTGGGCAAAACGACACGTCACCCAGCTTCAGTCACTGAAATACGACCTTTCATGCCACAAAATGATTTCATACGTCCTCGACGTCTGTTCAGATACCCTGGAGAATCTGTACATTTGTATTACCCGTAACCCACGTGAGTTCAAGTTGTCATCCCATAACAGTTTGTGCTGAATTCCGCGAGACAGCATCGCATGACTTCATGAAACTTTCCTCCCTTTCTCACCTCCGAAACCTCACTATTCATACGGAAATCTTTTTTCAATACGGAGAGGACGACACTGACAGTGATGACGAAATCTTCATAAGCAACTTTTTCAGATACACATGTAAAATCCTCAAAACGGCCCCCTCGCTCGAACAACTAACCATCGAGGTCTTTGTTGACCTTTCCCATTTTGGATCAAGACTCGAAAGTGTCGACCTTTCACTGCTTGGACTCTTGATAGAACCGTCGATATGCTTTCATCACCTCGATATTTATATGTATACTGGATCACCACATATCCCTGTCACTCATGCCCAAATGCGTTCTTCGCTTAAAGAACAAGAAGGTCTCCTCAAGTTGATTGAACAGGGCGTGCTGGTCCTTCATCCGGAAGAGGCTGCCCCAACAATGTCTCGGGTTTATACATTAAGAGAGAGCAAACCATGTATTATTATGTAGTGATTTGGGGAATTCTTGAAATAGCAGATACGACTGAGTCCACATTATCTTGAAGATCAATCATCGAGCTGGATGTGAATGTTTTTGATCGAGCATGCAGTTGCGTCGTAGAAAAAGTAGCTTATATTTTCAAACAGCCAAGCAATTTAGTAAAAACGGACAACTGTAATATGAAACTTGATACAGCAAACTTAGAGGTAAGGCATGATGATTAACGACGTTCAAGAAGCGGCATTGGCAAGGTTATTACAATCACGAGAGAAGTGGCCTTCCTCTCCACAACTATAGCACGTTGAGGATTTTGGCTCAGGACAGTCACGTTGGAGATGACCCTACGACAGCATAAACACCATCGAAGAAATAATAATAAATTAAGACTTACAACACGTTTGCAGTTATAACACGCGGGCTTGCAATCGCGTGACATATGACCTGCACCACCGCAAGTGTAGCTTTTTGCAACGATGAGATTTTGTGTAGGAGGTGAAAAAAATCAACATACCACTTCTTCGGAGGCCCACCAGAGAAGGCCCTACTGGAGTGCTCTTTGGGACAATCACGAGACTGTAAAAGAAATAAGGTATGATATAAGGAACGAGGAGAATTGACGCACGATGTGACCCCCTTCATGGCAGTTGTAGCATTTCTTGGAACCCTGGGGGGCAGTAGAAGAGGGATGACAGTCACGGGATAAATGGCCTTCTTCACCGCAGCTGTAGCAGGTCTTGGAACTTTGGTGGGGGGCATCCTGGGAGAAAGTGGAAGTAGAATTGCAGTCATAGGATAAGTGGCCTTCTTCACCGCAGCGGTAGCAGGTCTTGGCATCCTGGGAGGAAGTGGAGGTAGAACCGCAATCACGGGATAAATGGCCTTCTCTACCGCAGCGGTAGCAGGTCTTGGAACTTTGGTGGGGGGCATCCTGGGAGAAAGTGGGAGTAGAATTGCAGTCACGGGATATATGGCCTTCTTTACCGCAGCGGTAGCAGGTCTTGGCATCCTGGGAGGAAGTGGAGGTAGAACCGCAATCACGGGATAAATGGCCTTCTTTACCGCCTAAAATAATCAGTGTTAACATAAGTTGAAGCACAACAAATAGTAAACTCACATTTATAACTAAAAGGCAGGAGGGGTCAGCACGGAGAATATTAAAGAAGTCAGAGAATGGTCGAATCATCACATATTGACGGCGAGTCTTGCGACGATTCTTGCTGAAGATAAAATATTTACCAGGGATTTTTGTTTTGGGGGCAATCTGCTTTTAGGTGGTCATCTGCATTGAGCATAAGCTGAGGTTCACATGAAGAACGAGAACGGCAGATAAAATAGTGAGAGTCATGAAGTACCAGAGCAGAAGACAATGAAAGGACGCTTCCGGAACAAAATATCAATGGTAGTATAGAAGTTTCGCAGCTTTAGGGATCCAAATAAATATACCGTCCAAGAATCAATGAATAGAAATTTTTCACAAGAAGCCAAAGAGCAGAGAAATAGTATAGAAAAAAGACAACAAAACGCACTAGCACCACAAGTATAGCAATCTCTATTCATTCTTGAAAAATGGGAACTTTGGATGATCAGAAAACCTGGGCAGAGGTAGTCAGATTTATTCTACATCATAGGGGGGTGGTCTGAAACATGCGAACTGCGAGTTGGAGACAAACTGGTCTGAGACGACCGAAAATGATTTCCTCCAGCAAGGATACGCTTGAATGGAAAAAACTTGAACATACTTTCCGGGTACAAGAGATGGTGGTTGGGAAGAAACCAAGAAGCCAGAGCTGATTTTTTTTTGGAAACTTGTGACACAAAAGATTCTCACGCAAAATTTGATATTTTTGATTTGCAGGAGATTAGTGAAATTGATAGTAACTACTTGTCCGTGTCCTTTGATTCATCGACACCCTTCTTGTCCTTTTCCTTTTCCCTGTCTGACTCTTTGTCCTTTTCCTTGTCCTTGTCCTTTTCCCTTTCCTTGTCCTCTTCTTTGTCCTTGTCCTTGTCCTTTTCCTTGTCCTCTCCTTCCTTCATCTCTGCCCTTCCGATCGTGGCCTTGTTATCAACAAGTGCATGCAGAGCAATCACAGACCTGAGCAGACTGCTCAAATAAACCACCAACATTGAATCGTTCGTGCTCGAAGCGAAGGATTGAGTCGTCACATGATCAGAGAGGTCAGGAAGGAGATTAAGAGCATCTTGTAGGTGATAAACGATCTGGTGATTCACAGGAACCTTCCCAGCAGCCATCTCGACCAGGTATTTTTGAATATCAGATATCCGGGATTGTAGACCTTGCAAGGAAGCGAGTTGCTCACTTACGCGGGTCGCAAGTGTCGTGGTCGTTGAATCTTTGATGTCTCGCAAGAGATGTTCGACTCCGATTTCTTCTGCTTCCTCAGCTTCGATTGCTGAAGGGACATGGAGAAAAGTTTTCCGAGTTTCTGTGCCATCCTGTTAATATTATTTATGGTTAATAAATCTCAGAATGCGACAGGGAGATCGAATTCACGACATACGTCTTTTATTTCTTCTACTGCAAAATATGCGTCGGTAGGCATGCCCACAACCTGTGGCCGTACGTCAACAATAACCATGACCGGTCGTGCGATGAACCTCTTGAACAGGTCGTTTATCTCCTGATCTGATGCACGTAATTTGGGTCCTGTATGATACCACCCAATCATTCTTTCTCTCGCTGTAAGCAAAAAATCGCATTCGGTATTCTCTGAAGACGGCAAAGGATTGGCGGAACGTACCATTAACCTTTTTGAACATCTCATACATTCCATCAATATAGTTGTGGTCGAGAAACCACGTCTTGCTGTCTCTCTCATCTTCCTCGAAAGGAATTCCAAAGGAATTTGCCACATTGATCGTCTTTCCGTTGTCTTGTCCTAATAGAACACCGATCACTCGCTTTTGCGAACTGCGTGATACCGAACGCGCATGATGATCTGTTACGGACAGAAGCACGAGAGGGTGGACGACTGGATTGATAGTTTACATTGAACCATTCCAGAGATTAAAGAAACCAGAACATACTGACGGTTGTACCCGCCAATGCGGTCAGCTACACAAAGGAGAGATCAGCAAAATGGCTTTATATTGAGCGCAATAAAATATGAACCTGCTCTGTTGTTGTTGCTACCATTACAGAAATGTGGCAGCTAATCTTACGCGTTCTTGGACGCGTATGTTGTTTGTTGTTGTTGTGAGACTGCCGGACCGAACAGGCGCTTAATGCCATCTCAACCCATACCCCTCGGTGGAAGGCCCAGCCTATGGGATATTAGAGGTTATGAGTTATAAGAGGTCAATTTGGTGGAGATAATTTTCGATTGGGTAAATGCCCGAAGCTGTGGGTTATAGGGGTTATGGATTAATAAAGGTTAATTCGAGTGTATCGATATTCGACGATATTTTGAATTGGAACGCCGAATCAGCATTAGAACTGCATGTCATCTGTTTCTTCTCCATACCGTATCGGGATATCTCTTCAAAACTCGAACCAGTATTAGTTCCGCAATCACTTCGATCCACTCATGAATCATCTCATCTAATATACAGCTTCTGTATGGTAAGTATGGATATTAGGCTACAACAATTAATTATACGGGTGAGATTACAGCACTACGTTGCAAAGAGATGAGGGAGATATTGTGTCCAATCCACAGCAACAAAAGCACTTGGAGGTAGGTCTCGCAGCAAGGCAAATGCCTGTGCGACAAGCGATAGACGTGCTGGTATGTAGACGAAGAGGAGGATGGTTCTGACCAGGTCAAAAGTCAGAAAGATGAAATGTTTGTAAGTGAAAGTGATCAAGAATTGTTCAAATAATACAACGGTAAGAGGGATGAAGGTGATTGCGAGTGAGAAGACTCGCCAGAGGGTCTGTTCTGTGCGAGTTGGGTAGATAAAATTCCAACCGACGATGTGGAGACCTCCGACGACGGCTCCGAAGACAATGAAGACAAACACGCGAGACCAGCGATCACTCCTCGTAGAGGGAGCATAGAAGAATGGGACATGAGAAGCACCAGGATGGACGGTCCACGATGTGAAGACACCGAATGTAGCGTTGAATATAAAGGAGGCAAGGTATAAGAATGCAATGAATGGGCTTAGGACGATGGTGAAAAGGAAGAGATGGACAAAAAGCAAAGGTAGGAGGCCGAACCAACCGGATAGAAAAGGAGTCCAAAAGCGACGTTCGTCATTCCATCCTGCAAAAAAAATCCGCTCGAACTGCCTTTGAACGAAGTATGTCGCCCCGAACAACCTGGAGTGAAATTTTCGGAGGGGTGCAATGATCCGAGGGGCAAGGCCGTAGCTCCACATTGGTTCTGGAAAAACCGACCCTTCGATGATTCTGAGGAGCAAGACGATACCGAGTGGGAACAAAACAAAGAAAGGGAATGTGATGATGTATATGGGGATGATGAACAAGTCACGGAAATCCAAGGGAATTCGAAACCGCGTATGGGGGAAGTAATAACTGAATCGCACAACGTCATTAACCGTCCTTGCCCCGATATTGATAGGGAGACGGAAATGAAAATCGACGTCTCGTGTATTAGTTTTATGGTATATCTTCACAGGTTCCTGCAGTCCAAGTGGCTTGTGCCACCATAAACAGAAGTTCGCCACATTCATGCTTGCTAGCGCCAGTGTGACGAGCTCCAACTGTGTCGGTGATAATCGCTGCTGACCACGGGCAATGCTCTGGATTATGAACCAACTTGTTTGGAGAATTGTGATGATTATCCAAAATACGTCGTCCTTTGACTGATCTCGAATATCTGCTTCGGTCATAGCTGGGAGTTCGAATTTCGAGTCCTGTAGGGCAAGTTTAAGATCATCCAACGTGAGCACCTTCCTGTTTTGTTCGTTTGGCTCCTTATTTTCATCCTCTGGGTTGATTAAGACGAAGCCTCCCATTTCCAGCATAAAGCCATGGGTCAGCGTCCATTTCTTCCACTCGGCCAATCCTGTACAATTTAAACGGTCTGCAACGAATGTTCACCACCCGAATATGCTCACCTGGACGAGTTTCGTTGTAGGCGTCCCTTATTTCCCTCGCTGCAAAGAATTGTTTAACAGCCCACACCAACACCATCTCTGGGATGACAATCATCCAAATCATCAGCTTGAAGCGATTCCATCGTGCTTTCCATCTGCTTCGCGGTGGCACATTCGGATGGGCTGCTGTCCATGCACAAAGGATTGTTGTAGAAAGACAACTCCAAATTATACCGAAGAGGGTTCGTTCTAATCGATTCCTGCAGGATTCTGGGCAAAGTGGGTCTCGGACTTCCAAGTCGAACATCACTGGAGGTTTTTCGTAGGCCCAAAGAATGGAAAGCAGGAAGTAGAGGAACATGGTGGACGAGTCGGGGCAAGGGAAAGCATGGTTTGGAAATCTCACAATCTGTCCTTATGTGTATGCAAGGCACCCGCAAAGTTAAACTCCGCATCCAAGTCCTTATAGTAGTATATGACCTCTGACAGGCTGTATTCAGGGGTCCCGATCCCGATGTGAGAGGACATTTATATGAGCGCCCTACTCCGGGGGAGTAGTGCCAATAACATTATGACGTTGGCGCATGTAACTGGGTAAGTATCATGATGTAAGGTAAATAAATTAAAATTAATTTCTAATATGCCCACCAGAGATGCTGATGCGCATGTTTATCCCCAGTGCCACTGGAAAGAGCACCATAAGATGGATCAGCTTCGGCTGTGGTATTTGGAGGTGAACGTTGAACAATGGCTGGAAGGAACCGACTTCAAAGCTTTGATCTCCGCCTGCTATGCATTTCCATATACCGTGACCTGTGACCTCAAATCTGTGTACCAACATACCGTCTCAGCTGTTTTACATTCGTCGCTCCATCGCAAGTAAAACAAAATACAAGTTGAAAGTTGGATTGAAACCGTCCACTACGAAAAGACGTGTGGAATATATTTTGTCCAATCTACAACAAGCAGAGCTTCTAACGGCTGGTCCCTTAACAAAGCGAGTGCCTGAGCAATGAGGGTGAGTCTTGCTAAAACATAGATGACAAGGAGAATAGTCATGATAAGATCCAATCCATCTTTCACAAGTCTCCCGAATCCCGTCTCCAGCGGCACGTTTTCCAAGAAGCAGTCGATCGGTGCCACGGCGAACGGAATGGTGGTGATCGATAACGACGTGGCCCGCCAGAGTATCTTTTCGATTCCCGTCGGATAAGTCAGGTTCCATCCAAATAAATGGATACCACCGAAAAAGACACCGAACAAGGCAAAGACAATCATACGAGAGAACCTATCACTCTTCGTTTTTAGAGCGTAGAATGGGGGAACGCGTGGACCAACGGGTGCTGCTCTTGTCGTGATGATTTCAAATGCGGAGTGGAAGATAAAAGAGAAGAAGAAAACAAGTAACGAGAATAGACCAAAGAAAATGATAATGAGTAGGAGAAGGAAGAACATGGCTGGGAAAAGCAGGAACCAAGACCAGTAAAAGATGAGACCTCTGTCCCGGAAACTATCCTTGAAACGCCTTCCGAAAGGTCCGCGAATTGCAAGGGATAGTTCATAGCGCCAACTTTGGAGGGTCTTCAGCATTCGTGTGGCAATTCTGCTACTATCATTGTCACCATCGTCAACTTGCTTCGTTTCGGTGATTGAAAGGAGAAGGACAATGCCCCAAGGAAAGAGAACATAAACTGGGAAAGTGACAATGAAGAAGATGTTGAGAGGCAAAATTTTAATCAAATAAATTAGGAGTTCTTCCAGGTAGGGACAGGGACGGACAACTTGAAGGGCAGTGGATGCCTCCTTGAGTAGCTTCAAAGCTTCGGAAATTACATATCTGACAGAGAGCTGTCGAGAATTTGAAGAACCTTTAGTCAAACTCTGGAATTGTCGACAATAGGATAAGTACCTCTTCATGATCAGGGTCCCCTGTTGCTCCATGGATTGTTGGTTTCAATTTTTCCGTCGTATTCGCCAGTGAGGATTTTGAAGCCGCTGGTTCGCCCGTTGTAGATGGGGTCAAAGGCATTGGATTCATTTGGACATATATCCTGATTGGCTCTTTCACATCCAACGGTTTATCCCACCAGATCGCAAATGTGAAGGCATTCAGACTGGCCAACGCGACCGTTACTAATTCAAGTTCCGTCAAGACGAGTCGTTGGTGACGGCGTGCAATACACTGAATGAGAAACCACGTTGTTTGGAGGAATGCGATGCTTTTTGCGAGAGCGTCTGCCTTAGATCGGTCTTTTATTTCACTTTTTGTGAGGGAGGGTAACGAAAAAGTCCTGTTGTTCTTGAAGCGAGTTTCGTACGTAGGGTAATCGATTGTCAGCACTTCGCCATCTTGACTTCCGTCCTCAGGGTTACCACCCATATGCCTTGAGTCGACGACCGTAAATCCTCCCATGCCGAAGAAGTGGCCGTGCATCATCGTCCATTGCTTCCAACCTGCTGAGGTTAGAGGCTGAATAAGAATCTCTGCAGAAGCACTCACCTGTAATGCCTTGATTAAATTTATCTCGGATTTCCCGCGCAGCAAAGAACTGTCTAGCAGCCCATGCCAACACTAGTTCTGGCGCGACGATCATCCAAAACATCAGCCTCAATCTATTTGCCCGTGCCAACCACTCATTTCGTGCTGGTATATTTGGATACACCGATGTCCAGGAACATATTATTACCGTAGACAGGCAACTCCAGATGATGCTGAATTTGTTTCGTTTCAAAGGGCAAATAGAACCGCAAACTTGCTCATCGACCAACTGTAGTGAGTCGGACATCGCTTGGACCACGATATTGAGCGAGGAAGAAGACAGCAGTCGTGCAGTGCAAGCAATAACATGAGGGCAGTGTCAGGAACTCTTTTTTGTGCAGACTACCTTCGACAACCGTGTGATAGTAGTGCATTTTTGCAAATGATGTGTACAAGTGCCTCACAGGATACACGTTGCTGCAACATTGCAACCCCGTTGCTACACAGATAATATCACACTCGCAGGGTGTTCTAAAATGACAATAAGAGATGCTCGTAGCTCTACACGCGAAGGCGATCGAGGAAAATGTTCGAGTTGATCGATCGATCCCGGCTAAACACGAGCAAACTCTCAAGCTACGGTCCGGTGACACTGCCGCTTGAGGTACAACAACTTTTTTAAG
>Ga0307507_10007966_pt1 | contig 14961 bp, 20 predicted proteins | sample 7_EM_MG_FD_207223 | JGI IMG/M metagenome (GOLD analysis project Ga0307507, IMG submission 207223) | Populus trichocarpa ectomycorrhiza microbial communities from riparian zone in the Pacific Northwest, United States - 7_EM | ecosystem: Host-associated > Plants > Roots > Unclassified | place... | reverse complement strand
AGGTCCGCGCGATCTGAGACAGGCCCTTTGCGTGTCTTAAGGCCTGAACGAGGGGCCCTCGGCGATTGCCGGGGGCCCTTTCTCGTGGGGTCGCGCGCCGCCGCTCAGCGGCGGGTGGCCGGGGCGATCGGGGCGTCGAAGGCGCCCTCGGCGAAGTGGAACTCGTCGGTGTGGTCTTCGAGCTGGCGCTGGTCGACCGCGGAGGCGGCCTGGCCCTCCCAGTTGAGGCGCTCGAGGATCCATTCCTGAGCCAGCGCCTGGGGCGAGATGTTGCGCTCCTCGGCGATGTCCTTGAGCTGCTGGCTGGCGACGACGGTCATCCGCAGCTGGAACACCTGCGCCTCACCGAAGCGCTTGCCGGTGCCGGTGCTCTCGTTGTCGGAGTCGGGGGCCAGTGCGGCGAGGTAGCTGGTGAGCTCCTTGTCTTCGACCTCGGGGTCAGGCGCGGCCTTGCCGGCGCCACGGTGCCGCCCGGCGGCGCCGTTGACGGCTTTGAGGTTCGTACGGCTACCGCTGAATCGGCCAAGCGAAGGAAGAGGCACCGGCCCACGATAACGGTTAGGTCTCGACAAGCAAACCACTGTGAGCCACGACACACCCCCGCAATTCCCTCACTCGGCCCAGCCCCCACCCATTCAGCCCACCCCCAAGCCTCATTTCAGTAATCAATCACCACAGCGCCCCCAGTCCCGTCAATTCCTCACCCCCTCGGAACCGACGGCCGCCAGCGCAACCAGGCCAGGGCGCCCAGCGCCCGAAGCCGACCCCCAGACCACTGCCGCCGCAAGGGCGCGCCAGCGCCCGAGGCACTGCCCTCCACCCACCGCAAGCCACGAACGCCCCCCAGGCGAGGGCGCGCCAGCGCCCAAGGCCGGACCCCCACGCAGGCGAAGGGCGAAGCCCGGAGCCGCTCCGGAGAGGCCACGCTGGGTCGGGACGTGCCGCACCGTGGGGGGTCCGGGGGGCTCGGCCCCCCGGGAGGAATGACGAACATGTGCGTAGCGAGAGGGCGAAGCCCGAGAGCGAAGCAGACATGGAAGACCCCCGCGCCAGGGGGAGGAACGCGGGGGTCGGAGGGGATCTCCACAGGCGCTGACCGGGGGTGTGTCAGCACTTCGATTGTTGCACGAGTTGGGGTGTTGGGCGAGTGGACGGCGGGATTTTTCCGTTGCTGGTGTCACTTTGGGGTGGTGGGCTGTTCTTTCGGGTGGGGTTCTTCTCCGGTGTTGCCGATTGCGCTGCGTTGAGCGGAGCGTGGCCTCAGGTTCACTCTCCGGGGGGCTGTGTGTGGCGGCTGCTGCTGGTTAGCCTCGCGGCCAAGCTGTTGTAAGCCGTTTGGAGGGGCAATGAGCGGGTCTGTTGAAGTACGGCAGTTCCTCCTTCGACACGAGGGTGCCGATGGGGGTGCGCCGTTTGCCGGTGGGTTGCCGGCGCAGCGCAGTGGTGGGGCCGATACCCAGCGGGTGTCGGATGACCAGGTGCGGCGGGCACGGCTGGCGGTGGCCAATGGGGCGCTGGGGGTCGAGGACTGTGTGCAGTTGCTGGAGATGCTGGGGTTGAATCTGGACGAGGACGGGTCCGCGCCGGTTCAGCGGTGAGGTTCGTGGTTTCGTTCCTGGGGCCGTGGGGTCCGGTGGGCGCGTGTGGCGCTGCCGGGCTTTCCGGTGATGTTTTCGCAGGCTGTGACTGCGTCTGGGGAGTTCTTTGCGGTGTCCGAGGTTTTCTTGACGGTGTTTTGTAACAGTGTTACGGTTGCCGGGACGAAAGGGCTTCGATGATCGCGAACGAGACGGCTGCCGGGCTGGCGAACCGGATCCGGCCGGCGGTGCAGGTGCTGGGCGGGAAGTTCATGACGTCGCCGGAGCTGGCGGAGGTCGAGGCGGAGGCCGGGCTGCCGCCGCGGACGCTGTACGTCCGGGGCCGTTCGGCGGTGCTCGGGGACGTGCCGCCGAAGGTCGCGGCGCAGCTGTTCGGGATCTTCCCGCACTGGCTCTTCGAGTTCACGCTGCCGGCCGCGGCGGCCGCGCTCGACGCTCCCGCTTCAGTCCGTGCCTACGCGGAGTCACTGGCACGCTGGTCGCGTGTACACCTTTCGGGTGTAAGCGACTCCGGTCGCATGGCCGACCTCCTGTTTCGCATAGTGGACACCGCCGATGCGAGCGCCCTCGCGCTGTTCGCGGGCTGGAAAGCCGCCGAACGCCCGACCGGCGACGCCGAGCGCCTCGGCTTCGCACTGATGCTCTTCCGCGAGCTACGGGGCGGCCTCCACTTCGCAGCGCTTCGCGCGATGGGCCTCTCCGTCCCCGAAGCAGTCATCGCCGACCCCGAGGGCGGTCGCGAGCGCCTCCTGCGCACAGCCTGGTCGCCCGAAGCCGCCGACGAGCTCGTCGCGACTGCGACCGCGAAGCCGGATCTCGTGGACCGCTGGCGCCAGGCAGAGCGCCTCACCGACGAGCGAATCGGTGAGCTTCTGACGGCCGCACTAACCGATCCGGAACGCGCCGAACTCGAAGACCGGCTCGCTACCCTCGCGGTTCCCGCCTGATCGGGTGTATACCCGCAGGTCCCAGCCTCGATCGGAGGTTAGGGAACCCCCGGTGTAAACCGGTGGAGACGTGCCCTATGCTTGTAATCGCTCCCAGGGGGAACCTGAGAGCGCGGTCGGGTCGGTCAACCGGACTGACCGGGCTCCCATCGTTCAGTGGCCTAGGACTCCGCCCTTTCAAGGCGGCAACGCGGGTTCGAATCCCGTTGGGAGTACGTTCCACCAGTAGTATGCAAGGCCCTGTGGCGCAGTTGGTTAGCGCGTCGCCCTGTCACGGCGAAGGTCGCGGGTTCGAGTCCCGTCAGGGTCGCAAGATCGTTCGGCTCCTTGCCGGCGTTCCCGGCCAGGTAGCTCAGTTGGTACGAGCGTCCGCCTGAAAAGCGGAAGGTCGCCGGTTCGACCCCGGCCCTGGCCACGCTGGTAGAAACCGCCCCGACCCAGGTCAGGGCGGTTTTCTTGTCTCCGGAGCCGATCATGGCCGTGCCCCCTGTTGACCTTGGTTGACCGGCCTTGGCCGTCGCTAATCGCACGCGGATCGCACGGCGGGTCTGGTGCTCGGCGAGCTCGTAGCGGCTCCAGAGACCGAGCTGATGAGGGCTTGGCGGCATCCTGCGCATGGCGACTTGCCTCCGCTCCTTGAGCCCGGGTGGCTGTCTGCCCCCGTCTTCCTCGCCCCTGCCGCCAGTTAGCGCCGGGTCGTCGGTGTCAAGGGGGAGCGCAGCTCATCGCGAAGCGACGCCGTAGGCGCCCTTGATGGCGGCGGGCTGGTGTTAAACGATCGCCTGCGAGGAGCGGCCGTCCCGTCAAGTCGCTGGTGACGGTCCTGCATCCGCTCGACATGCCGAGCGGATGTGTATGGCAGTCATACGCTGCGCGCTAATCTAAGCTATCTCGTAAGGTTGGTAAGTCTGGCTAGAAGCAGCTCGTCGGAGGAACGGTCCTAGGACAGTCCCTCCGACGAGGGGAACCCGTGGACTAGCGCTGGTACCAGGTGCCTAAACCAATGAGCACCAGCACTATCAGGGTTACCAACCGGCTCGCCGTCAGTGTCACTGTGCCGGTGATGCTGATGGTGAACCGGTTCTTATGGCCTTGCCGTGGCATGGCCTTCTACCTGCCCTTCCCCCGAGTTGCCGTGAAGCGGGGCGCTACACAGCGTCGAGAAGTCGGAGGCGCTTCCTCGACGGCCGTGCGAGGAAGGGACTAAGGGCTCGGACGTGATGAAGCGTAGAAGGCCGATGCGACATCTCGGAGTTCGACACGCGCGAGCTATGTAAGTGGTGACGGGTGAAGCGGCGCTCGTCTATGAGTGTGGCGTTGGCTACCCTGCGGTTCGCCCGAGCCGGTTATCGATCTTGCGTGGGTCTGCGTTGACAGCCGTAGTGTGCAGAGTGCGCGGCATCCGGAAGCGCGCGCGGTGAGCAGGGCCAAACTCTCGCGCGACGTGACCGGATGCCGCGCGTCTTGCTCTTCGGGTTGGTGTCGTCGTCGGCGGCGCGGTGCATCGGCGACGGTACGGCGGCCTGCCCGGCGACCGGCGGCCGGAGCGGAGCGGCAGGCCGTCCGTGTCGCAGTCGGGCGGGCCGCCGTACGCGTCGTGACATGCGCCGCCGACGGCGGCGCCTTGATCCCATAGAGCCAAGTTCGGCAGCATCGTTCGAAGTGCTGGGGCTGGGTGCAGTGGTCACAATCAGCGGATGACGCTACCGGACGACTGGAATAGCAAGGGAAGCTACGAGCGGGCCGACGTGCTAGAAAGCCTGCTCGCACAGCAAGATCCTGTACTGGCCGCCTTCGTTGAGCAGGTGAAGTCTTCGCAGCACAGCGGGGAGCACATCCACAGGCGAGCACTGCTCGACGCCCAGTTCGCGGCCATGAACGCCGTCGCAGCTGAGCGGCAAGCTACAGCGCAGATCAATGCGGCGAACCGGCTTACCTTCGCAACGTGGGCACTTGTGGCGGCCACGGCTGTTCTCGTCGGCGTGACTGTGCTCGTCGCCGTGGTATAGCGAAGATATTTAGCTGAAAGTTCACACGCTTGGGCGGTCGCGAACCGTCGCGCACGCGCGTTAACTGGAATGCGGCAGTGTTGACGCTGAGAGGAAGTGCCGCGATGTCCTTGACGGTCCCGGAAGAATTGGTCAGGAAGGCGCAGGCGGGCGCGATGACCGATGACGAATTCCTGGCCTGCGTTCAGAACTCACTCCCCTACGCCTGGTCGGTGGTCGAGCGGCTCGTCAAGCAGTATGAGAGCGGCGCGACGGTCGCGGAGGATGGCACGGTGCCGCCGGACGACAAGGCGTGGGGTCAGCTACTTCGCTTTGCTGCCAGTGACTCCATGCGAGGCGCCGTAGAGAGGAAGTACGGCGTTCGGCTTGCCTTCCAGAACTGCTGCAAGACAGCGATGTTCGGGCCGTCAGCTGCGGCTGAGTACGAGGACTTCATTTCCCCGCGTGCTCAGATCTTGAACCAGAAACCTGAACTTATCGACTGCTAAACAGACAAAAGCGCCCGTCGTGTCCCTCGCGGCGGGCGCTTTTTCTCGTTTCATGCTCTTATTGCAATGGGTCTACCCGAAGTTCGTATTCGAGTTCAAAACGATGCGCGTCAAGCAATATGTCGGCCGCTTCTACCGGCGTCTCGTTTGAATATGTGGTTCGGGCGATGATCACGACGGGCGTGCCCTTGCGAAGCTTAAGAGCCTCGGTCTCTGACGGGCGGGGCATGCGAGAGCGCAAGCGCTCGACGACGCGCGTTGGTCGCATGTCGATCGCGGTGAAGCGGTCTACGAGCCCGGCCGTCATCATGATGCCTTCCTCCGGCCGCTCGATCACTGTGCCCTTGGTGATCTCCAGGGGCTCGTATGAGTGTGTGAGCATCATGGGTTCGTCATTGGCGTACGACAGGTAGTCGGTCCGCATGACGTCGGCGCCTACAGGAATCGCAAGCCTGCGAGCGATGTCGACCGTTGCCCGATCCGGGTAGGTCTCGTGGCTGTATCGCGGAATGCGCTCGGCTTCGATGGCCTCTTCCGCGAAGGGGGCGCCGGGGTTGGTGCGGTAGTGCTGCTCCGACCTGCGGATGAGCGGCTGATAGCGCCGGACGAACGCGCCGAGGCGCTGGACCCGGTCGATGAGCCCTTCGCCTTCAAGCAGGTCGAGGGCTTCGCGGGCGACGATGCGCGACACGCCGAAGTCCTCGCTCAGGGCTTCTTGTGACGGCAGCCGGTCGCCCGGGGCGAGCGATCCACCAACGATCTGCTCGCGTAGCGCGTCGGCAACGCGTTCGTACATGTGCTCGGGCACGGTCGCTCTCCTGCCTGGTCGGGGCGTGCTTCCTCAGCCTAGTTGACTTGGCATGCCAAGCCTTGGTATACCTAGAGACACCTTGGCATACCAAGGAGGCGGCGACAAGGCCGCGAACGGCTGAGAGAGGGATTCAGAGATGGCGATCATGAAGGGGCACCGGTTCCCGATCGAGTTCGACAGCGCGTTTCCGCAGGGTCTGGTCCTGGTCGGCGAAGTCGCACCTGACAATGAATACCAGTCGCGTGAGGATCGGGCAGCTGGGCGTGTGGCGCGGCAGCGAGTGGACGAGGTGACCGGCAAGCGGCAGTGGAAGGCGACTGTCACTGACCCGGACGAGATCAAGGCGAAGCGGGCATCGTTCGAGGTCACGCTGTTGGCCGACGTGCAGCCTGTGCCGACCACGTCGGAGGCTTTGCCTGGGATGCGGCCGATCGAGCTGGACGGCCTGACGGCTGAGCCGAAGGTGGCTGGTCAGGGCGAGTTCAAGTACCAGTCCTACATGTTCCGCGCGACCGGGTTCAAGGCGGCCGGAAGCGGTTCCGGGTCGACCTCGGGCGCGAAGTCTGCTCGGTCGGCGTCGGCTGGTGACGCGTCGGCGAAGGCGGCGTGAACCGAATGAACACGTCCGGACCGGCTCGGGATGCGGCGACGTTTCACGGGCTGGTTCGGGCGTGGGAGCAGGCATACCGCGAGTACATGGCCGCGTGGGAACACGGCACTCGGGTGCTGACCGCTGATGACGCGCAGAACACGGCGAACGCGGCTCGGCGAGTGGCGCGCGCTTGGCATGAACTGGCGAAGTCGCGCGGGCTGCCCTGGTGGTGTGTCGCTGCCCTGGAGTCGGCCGCCGAGGGGTTCGCGGAACTGGCGAAGGACTGGGCAGGCAAGGCGGGGAACGATGACGGCCAAGGTGGACGGGTTCGGGGTGACGTGGATCGTCGGGCCGGAGTCGGAGCTAGCGGTGGAGGAGACTGGTTCGGACCCGAGGTGCCCGCCGATGCTGGTGCTGGTCGGGGCGCCGTGCGTGGTGATGCTTCGTCCGCCGGAGGACCCGGCGGGCTGGCCGATGGCCGTGCGGTTCCTTCGCCTGCTCCGCGACGGCGCGGAGGATCTGGCGGCGCTGCTGGAGGAACGCGGCACGGTCCGGCGGGTGCGTGATGGCGGCCCAGAACTCTGAACCGCGCACGCTGAGCGCCGCTCACGGGGTGGCTGGGCAGCGTCGCCCTGCGCCGGACGCGAACCTGTCGGTTTGGCTCACGTTCCACCTCGCGAACGCGCGGATGTATGAAGCTGTGTCCGATGTGGATCGCGGACATCATCATGAGGCGCTGTATTGGGCGGATTACGAGCGGCGTAAGGCAGATGCTGTGTCCACGCGGATTCAGGGGGAGAAGTCTCAGACGAGATAGTCCGCTGTAGACAGACGACAAATCAACGGTAGTAAAGAAAAACGCGCGCGGGACGTGCGGCGTACAAACACGTCCTGATGCATCTGTGTCTATCCGTGAGGCGCAGAACCGGTGTGTGGCCTAGGAAACCTTGCCGGTTCTGCGCTGTCCACAACCATGGGAAGTGAACAATGACAACGCTAGACGAGACTGCGCAGCCCGCGTCAACCGGGGTCACCCGAAAGCGCTGCGCCGACTGCAAGAAGTTCGCCAGGCTCGCGCCCGGCGAAACGAAGTGCGCCCCCTGCATGGGGATGCTGCCGCTCGACCTGACCACCGTGAAGCGGGGTGGTCGGTGATGAACGGGAACAACCTCGGAACGCTGCTGGTCCTCGGTGGCGGGCTGGCGGTGGTGGTGTGGGTGCTGCACAAGATCGGCCGCGCCCTGGCCGCGATCGTGGAAACCCTGGCGGCGGTCGCGTTCGTGTTCCTCGCCCTGTGGTGGCTGCTCAAGGCCGGAGCCTGGCTCGGGACACAGCTCGTCACCCGCTGGCGGACCTGCCTGGCGCTGCTGGCGCTGGGTGCGTGGTGGCACTGGCTGGGCTGGCCGTCCCTGGCGATCACGGTGGGCGCGGTCGCGCTGGTGCTGGGTATGTGGGCGCTGCTGGATCTGCTGTCGTTTGATCAGTGGTGCGGGCGGTTCCTGCGGGCCTGGTGGATGCGCTGGGCGGTGTATGGGCGCAAGCTGCCGGGCTGGCTGCACGCGTGTGGCCTGTCGGTCTCGGATGGCACGCTGCCGCTGGATGTCACGGTGAACCTGGTCGGCCGCCGTCGCCGAACCTCCTCACGCGCACACACCCGGGCTGCTGCGGTGCAGATCCCCAAGGTGCGCGGCGTCCGGTCCGGGCCGTCGTGGGACGAGGTGCGGGTGCAGCTCGTGCCCGGTCAGAAGCCCGAGGACTTCGACGACGCCGCTCGAGCACTGGCTACGGCGCGGAACGTGTCGCGGTGTCAGGTGCGGGAGCTGGCGCCGAACCTGGTGTCGCTGGATTTCCAGCGCCGGGACCTGCTCGCCGGTCCGGTGTCGCACCTGCCGCTCCCGGACCTGGTGTCCGTCGACGGTACGGGGGTGGATCTGCGGCGCACGTTCGCCGGATACACCGAGTACGGGCAGCACTGGTGGATTCCACTGGCCGGTCCCGGCGCGCACTGCCTGACTGCGGGCGCGACGGGTGCGGGGAAGAACTCGGTGATGTGGTGCCCGCTCGTCTCGGCGGCCTCGGCGATCCGGGCGGGTGTGGTGCGGGTGTCCGGGATTGACCCCAAGGGCATGGAACTCGCGTATGGGCGGGGGATCTTCGCCCGCTACGGCGTCACCGGCACCGAAGCCATCGCGGTGCTTGATGACCTGCTGGACGGGATGACAGCCCGCAAGCGGGAGTTCGCCGGACGGGTCCGCACGGTTCCGATCAGCACGGAGCATCCGTTGGAGGTGCTGGAGTTCGACGAGATCGGCGCGCTGACCAAGTACACCGACCGCAAGACCCGGGACGCGATCGTGGAGAAGGTCGCGATCCTCACCACCCAGGGCCGGGCGCTGGGTTACACGGTGCGCGGGTATGTGCAGGAGCCGACCAAGGACACCGTGCCCGTGCGGGAGCTGTTCCCGCGCCGGGTGTGCCTGCGGGTGACCTCGAAGACGCACGTCGGGATGGTCCTCGGGGACGGCGCCTATGAGCGGGGCGCGTGGGCCAACCGGATCGACGAGTCAGCGGCCGGGGTCGGTTACGTGTGGGGCGAAGGCATCCGCGAACCCCTCCGTGTCCGCGCCGGGTGGGTGCCCGACGAGACGGTGAAAGCGCTGGAGACCTATGTGACCAACGGCGGCGCCCAGGTGATCGACCTGGCCGCCCGACGTGAGACGGGGGTGTCGGCATGAACACGCTCATGGTCTTCCTCGACGCGATCCGGGATCACCTCGACCTGCACCAGCTGCCGCCCGTTGCGTCGCTGAGCATCGGCGAACGGCCCGGCCGTCCGGTGGTGGTCCAGCTCGGGACTCGGGGCGACCTGGTGCCCTTGGCCGGGGGCCTGATGCGCTGGACGGCCACCCTGGACGACGTCACGGCCTCGATCTGGCGGGTTCCCGACGGTGGCTCGGTGCACCTGACCATCACCGGGCGGATGCCCTGCGGCGTCCCGGTCGACGTCTACGGCGGAACCCCCTTCCACGAGACGGTGTTCCCAGACCTGCCCGCCGGTACTCGCCAGGACATGCCCGTCTTCGTCCTGCATACGTGGGCGCGGCCTGAGGGGGTGGCTGCCTGATGGACACCACACACGAGGACACCTCGACGACCCCGCCGGCCGAATCCCGGGCGGCCCGGATGCGCCAACCCCTCGCGGCCGACGTCATCCGGGCCACAGCGGAGAAGCACGGCGTCTGCGTCCGACCGTTCACCATGGAGGTCGGCGACACCGAGACCGGCGAACTCCGCTACGTCCCGGTGCCGTGCGGATCGACGGTGGAATCGGTGTGCCTGCCCTGTGCCCGCAAGGCCAAGGCGTTGCGCCAGGTCCAGTGCCGCGAAGGCTGGCACATGGACGCCGAACCCAACCTCACCCCAGCCGAACCAACCGAAGACCACACCGAGCTACTGACCTACCGGGCAGACCTCGTGGCGTCCTACCGGGACGTGGTTGAGCAGGACCAGGCGGAAGCGGAAGAACTGCGCGCGGAGATTCAGGGTGTCGACGCGGAACTTCGGCAACTCGGGATGCGGGGTCGCCTGCCCACCCTCGACCTGCCCACGAAGCGGGCTGTGAAGCGCTCGACGAAACGGCGTCAGGACGCGCCGAACCTGCCCCGTCGCAAGGTCGCCAAGACCACTGTCGGTCGGGAGTACGCGGGAAAGTTTCGGCCGTCGATGTTCGTCACGCTGACCTGCGACACCTACGGCCCGGTCCGCTCGGACGGTGCCCCGGTCAATCCGTCGACCTATGACTATCGGCGGGCTGCTCGGGATGCGGTGCACTTCTCCGCGCTGGTGGATCGGTGGTGGCAGAACCTGCGGCGCGTGGTCGGCTGGGACGCGCAGTACTTCGCCACCGTCGAACCCCAGCGGCGGGCCGCTCCGCACCTGCACACCGCAATCCGCGGTTCGATCCCGCACGACGTGATCCGCCAGGTGACGGAAGCGACCTATCACCAGGTCTGGTGGCCCAACCACGACCAGGTCGTCTACGTCGACCGGATGCCGGTCTGGGACGGCCCCGACCGGGGCTTCGTCGACCCCGAAACCCGCGAACCACTGACCGCATGGGACGACGCGGTGGAGGGCGTGGACGACCCGGCGCATGTAGTGACCTTCGGGCGGCAGGTGCACTCCAAGGGCATCCTTGGCGGGACCGACGAGGCCGGGCGCCACATCGGCTACCTGACCAAGTACCTCACCAAATCGACCGGTGAGGTGGTGGAGGCCGACACCACACGGCAACGGGATCACCACGACCGGTTGCACGCCGAGCTGTCCGTGACGCCGTGCTCGCCCCGGTGCGCGGTGTGGCTCCTGTATGGCATCCAACCCAAGGGCGTGAACGCGAAGACGACAGCGGGGCACTGCAAGGGACGGGCTCATCGGCGAACCACACTCGGGCTGCCGGGCCGTCGCGTGCTGGTGTCGCGCAAGTGGTCGGGCAAGACGTTGGTCGACCACAAGGCCGACCGGAAAGCCTTTGTGGCACAAGCCTTAGCCGAGATCGGGATCGAGAAACCGCAACCCGATCCGGCGCGGCTGGTGTGGCGGAAGGTCGAGCCCGGCGATCCCCAGGTGCCCCCGAGGGATCACCTCGTGATGCACGCGATCGCCGAACGGATCACGTGGAAGGCCGAATACGACCGGGCGCTACTCGCCGCTGCTGGACCACCCGACGCGGAAACTTCGGCAACTCGGCAAGCGGCATAGGAACTGGGGGAGGGGACTCACATGGAAACCAAGTATCTGACGGTCGACGAGGCGGCCGCGTACCTGAACACGGGGATCCGGTTCGTGCGTCGGCTGATCGCTGAACGACGCATCGCCTTCCACAAGGTCGGCGCACACGTCCGGCTGGCCGTCGCTGACCTGGACGCGTTCGTTCAGGCCGGGCGAGTCGAGCCAGCACAGGTGAACTGGTCCGGCGGACGGGTGGTGGCCTGATGGCGAAGAAGGGAGGCTCTCGTCGGCGGTTCGGCTACATCCGCAAGCTGCCGTCGGGGCAATACCAGGCGTCGTTCATCGGCCCGAACGGGGAGCGGCAGTACGCGCCGGACACCTTCCGGACGAAGACGGACGCCGGGCGGTGGCTGGTCGGCGTCGAAGCGGACATCAACAAGGGTGTCTGGGCGGATGACAAGCTCGGGCGGGAAACGTTCGGCAACTACGCCAGCGCGTACCTCCGCGATAGCCCGAACGTCGGTGATCGCTGGGAGGAGACGTGTCGGCGAAACATGCGCCTTCACATGGTCGAGCTGCTCGACCTGCCGCTGATCGCGATCACCCCGCCGGTCGTTCGGAGCTGGTTCGCCAAGGCGCTAGCCGGGGACGGCGGAAAGACGTCCGTCGCGCAGTCGTACCGGTTCCTGCGGGCGGTGATGAACTCGGCGAAGCGGGACGGAGCGATCTTCATCAATCCGTGCCAGATTCCTGGCGCGGGGACTGACAAGGCGAAGGAACGGGGGATCGCCACACCTGTGCAGGTCGCCAAGGTCGTGGAGGCGATCACTCCTCGCTACCGGGCGGCGGTACTGCTGGCGGCTTGGTGCGGGCTCCGGCGTGGGGAGGTGTGCGGGCTAAGGACCGAGGACGTCGACCTGGTCGACCGGGTCGTCTGGGTGCGGAAGAACCGCGTGGAACTTCTGGAGAGCCCAAAGAAGTACGACAAGGACCCCAAGACGGACGCGGGACGTCGACCTGTGTCCATTCCCCCGCACCTCATGCCGTACCTGCGGGACCACGCGAAGGAGTGGGCGGGCCGTGAGCGGTTCTTCGTCGGCAAGGACGGGCAGCCGATGCGGGGCAACGCGGTGTACCAGGCGTTCGTCCGGGCTCGGGTCAAGGTCGGTATCGGCGTGAGTTTTCACGATCTGAGGCATACCGGTCAGACGCTCGCGGCGAGTGCAGGTGCGACGCTGGCGGACCTGAAGAAGCGACTTGGGCACGCGTCGGCGGCCGCGTCGCTTCGCTACCTCCACGCGGTCGAGGGGAGGGACAAGGAGGTGGCCGACCAACTGAGCAAGCTCGCCGCGCACGGTGACGCTGCCAAGCTGCCTAAGTCCATCATCGTGAAGCACTGACGTTATCGCACGGGGGTCGCACGTGGACGTGGTGCGACCCCCGTGACCTGCGGAAACGTCTGTGCCTGAAAAGCGGAAGGTCGCCGGTTCGACCCCGGCCCTGGCCACGCTCGTAGAAACCGCCTCGACTCAGGTCAGGGCGGTTTTTTCGTCTACGGAGCCGATCATGGCTCTACCTCTTCGCGCTGTCGAAGGTGTGGTGATCTGTCCCGCGGCTGCTTGCGCATCGTGGCGCTCGCGATCACGAATGTCGATGCGAGCAGGACGATGTCCTTCAGGACGTACTGGCCTTCCAGCGTCGGCGTGTGGTTAGGGCCGCTGAACAGCTCGGCCGGCATCAGCACGAGCGGCGAGAGGATGCCGACGGCCCACACTGCCATCGGGTAGATGATCACGCGTAGCCCGATGCCGGTGATCAGCGACAGCCCGATGACGGACTCGAACGTCGCGAAGAGCATCAGGGTGAGCCGGTCCGGCATGAGCCCGAAGGTGAGGTCGTGGTTCACCGTGAGGACCATGTGCTGCGCCGGGCTGAGGCCGGGAAAGTATTTCAGGAAGCCAAATCCGAGAATGATCACGCCCATACTGATCTGCAGGAACTTGACGGCGTGACGACCGAGCCAGTCGTGGATGGTGGCTTCGGCGCGCTGGAGCGGCGATGCGGTGCCGGTCATGGGACACCTCTGTGGAGTGCGGCTGGTGGGCGGATGAGTCCTCCTGCAGTCTATTGGTCTAGACATTTCTGGGCGATCCGCAGAAGACCCTAGGTAGTCCGGCGAGTTCCCAGGGTGACCGCCGGCGGCCGGTTGCCGGGGCCGCCATCGCGTCCGATGGTGTGAACGGCCGACGGCATCCGTCCTGATGGCGGTTCCGCGGCACCGCCGGATGGCGGTAACGAATTCCGGGAGTGCGACGACTGATCAGCGTCGGCTGTCCACAAAGACCACAAAGCATTTGTCAGAGCGGCATTCCCCCGGACGGAACAGCGAGATCACGACTATGCAACGAAGCTGGCGACGGACCACGATCCTGTCCTCGGTGGCCGCACTGGCCACGGCGTTCATCGCGATGGCGCCGGCCGCGGAGGCGGCCCCGCCTTCCAGTTCTGTCGAAGTCAGTCCCACCACTGTGCTTCCGGGGCAGACATTCACGGTCACGGAAACCATTTACAACAGCCTTGATTTCGCGGTGACAGGTGCGAAACCGGCGATCTCAGCGAGACCCACGGCGCTCACCGACCTCGCCGACCTCGTGTCGTGTACCAACACGACCGCCGACTGCTATACGTACGACGGCAGTTACCGCGCGCCGGTCGGCGACCTCGAGCCGGGCGGGACCAGGACCGTCACTTTCACCTTGCGCGTCAAGGAAACCGCTGCGCCGGGTGAGTTCACACTGCGCCACCAGTTCGTCGGTGACAACTACGCCTTCGACAGCCTCGACGGCCCGGTCATCACGATCGGCCAGCCGCAGACCTTCGCCGACGTCAAGGTCGCGCTCGCCGCGTCCGGGCACGGCGGACTGAACGCGCGCTTCGACTACACGCTGACCGTGACGAACAACGGCCCGTCCGCGGCCGGCGGGATCCGTGTCGTGGCAACGTATGCGTCGGGCCTGTCGTTCGGCAGCGCCACCGGCTGCACCCGCGTGGGCACCACCCGGACGCTGAACTGTGACGTCGCTTCGCTGGCGAGTGGCGCTTCTGCCACGGCGAAGTTCTCCGTCAACGGCGGCCTGCTCGCAATCGGCTCGTACACCACTTCGGTGCTCCGGACGGCGAGCACGCCGACGGATCCCAACGGTGCGAACGACAGCGCGTCGAAGACGTGCTCGGCGTTCACCGGGCTCATCGTGACCTGCTGAGGGTGCGAGAGGTGAACCGGGCTCGTGTCCTCCGCCAGGGACACGGGCCCGGTTCGCGTTTCCGGCGTGTCCGGATGGCGTTCGCGGCTCCGACTCCCTGGTGAAGAGAGCCCACCACCAACCCTGGGAGTCGACATGAAGTTCCTGCTCACCCTCCACATGGACCCCGTCGTCTGGGACGCGCTCGGTGACGCGCAGAAGAACGAGGTCTACGAAGGACACATGGCCTTCATCAAGCTGACCACCGAAACCGGCGAGATGGTCGAGACCAAGGCGCTCGCCGAACCCGGCGCCACCAAGACCGTCCGCGTGCGCGACGGAGCCGCGCTGACCGCTGACGGGCCGTACGTCGCCGGGAAGTCCTTCCTCTGCGGGTACTACGTGGTGGACGTCGAGAGTGAGGAGCGCGCGGTCGAGCTTGCCGCGCAGATCCCCGACGCCAAGTACACCGGAGTCGAGGTTCGCGCGGTCGTTCACGAGGCATGAGGGGGCGTGTGGCCGCTGTTGACAGCGGCCACACGA
>Ga0307507_10007965_pt1 | contig 14962 bp, 13 predicted proteins | sample 7_EM_MG_FD_207223 | JGI IMG/M metagenome (GOLD analysis project Ga0307507, IMG submission 207223) | Populus trichocarpa ectomycorrhiza microbial communities from riparian zone in the Pacific Northwest, United States - 7_EM | ecosystem: Host-associated > Plants > Roots > Unclassified | place... | reverse complement strand
AGGAGAAACGTTAGGTGCGCTTGGGTACCCTAGGGTACTTAACAATATAATCACAACTGCGGCCTTCCGGCTGGGCTGCGTAAGCAAACATATGAGGTCACTCATGATTCCCAACTCGCACCACATCTGCAAAATGTAAAAGCCAGTCTTGGTCCACCAAGGGGGGTTAGGTCCCCCTGGTCCTCCTGGTCCACCCTGATCCGCCTTGGTCGACATTTTCGGTAAAATATCAAATGCTGCGAATGAGAATGGATCGCAGTGAACCAGGTGGACTACGGGACCACCACTCCCCTTGGTGGCCCAGGAGCGTTCAGGACCACCGTGGACCATGCTCCGATATTTTCCTGATGCAATACCTATGAGAATCTGAAAAAACCAGGCCGCACATCAGTAAACCTATATAGGACAAGATAAATATTACATAACCTTTTTTAAAACATAAAATAGGCGGAGAAAAACTCACTTAGGTATCAGGCATTCGGTGCTCCCAAGTGTATGGAGCGCAATACAATAATTTAGATCACTCTCTAGCTGGCGGATTCAATAACAAACAGTAAAGACATGTTTAATCCCTTGCATTTCTTGAATCGACAGTGATTCTTTCGCTGATGGAAATATTTGAAATATTATCAGGGCATGAGTATTGGGAATCCTCTCTTTCACAATGTTCCTATTCACTAAATTTGGTGTAAAATGGTGTAGGACGAAAAGGTTTGCACTCGTATTGTATATTGTAATCATAGAAGAGCTTTTTCAACACTGCCGAGTGGAAATGATTCTCCTTGGCAGGAGGTAATGCCCAACTCAGCAGGAACCTTTTTGTTGTAGGTTAATCTGCAATGCCAAGCTGAATACTTTCGAGAGGGGCAACCGGACCAAATGTTTGAAACTTTATACTGCACTTTAATTATCTCCAAAGAGTATTTTATTGTTTCATTTGCGAGCTCCAGAGAGGTCATCATTACTTGCCCTTCCAGGGCCCGAATGGCAATTTTGAAAAGCGCAGAATAGCGCCTCTTTGCCCTCAATTAATTGTTCATCACCGTAAGAAATGCCAGGAATTTGTAGTATCCATTCGAACCGGGACCAACTTTAGATTGCGGCTAGACCTGCCTCCTCCGACCGCTATTGAAGCCCCTACAACTTGCAAGCTTGGCATTACCTTATGGACACCATAAGTTGCTCTTTTCTCCACCACAGACAATTTACAATTAATTGCAGCTAGAAAAGTTACTTGCCCGATATCCAAGTCCCTAGATGCGCGTGAGCCAATTTTGGTAATAATTGGAGATAACATTTTCAATGTGTTACAGATTTAATTGTGGTTCGATCTTCCTAGCCTTGGTGTATTTGCATCGCAATCGTACAGTACCTGACCGAAGATGACCAGTGGTATCGTCCTAGAACTATACTCGGGGGGGAGCCTTAGGTAGTGCATTACCTCTGTACTATACTACAGATATGTGGGGTATTGCTCTCTTCGCTAATAAGCAGTCTTCGAACTAGGAGATTCTGGCACTGTGTACCCCACCCCACATGGTCAGTGGCCAGGCAAGAAAGACATGTCCGCTAGGATACGTCAAATGCAAAAGTATTCAGAAAAGGCACCAACCCCAACCGTGTCAGCCGACGCAGGCAGAGCATAGAGGAAACACACACTATGCATGAGTTTACTGCCTTTTTCTAACGATTAATTTTTTGTGCTTCACTTTATTCCTCATGTGTATCGTGCTCAAGTACTTATAGTAGGGTCTTTGATTTCTTGATATATCTGAAGCGTTGGATCCTTGGAAGAGACGAGCAGGCCCGCCCACCAAAGGCGCCTATTCCAGAGACTGGTTAGACGGCCCGTTCCGCCATGCATGGCAATGCTTGAGACAAGCGTCGCTTAAGTGTTCTGATCCACCTGCGGCGACATGCTCTCGCTTGCCAATCCCTCTTCCGGCACGACATGTTTCAAAACCATAAACCTCGCCAAAGTACCAACAGGAAATTATGCTAACTCTCTATGCCTATCCTACACTACTGGCATATAGGGACGTCTTATCAGGCTAATTTATTCCCCCACATAGTCTTCGGCTAAGAGGTTTTTGTAGTGCCGCGACACAGTCAGTGATTGCCAGGCTCTTCTTGAAAACCCGACCCCCGACATCTCGTACAAGAGGGTTTATTGTAGATTGACGGTGAAGCAGCGAAGCGAGACTTCCCGTGATAGCCCTAGAACACATGAACAATTGGAGAAATTTGGAAGTGACATGTGACAGTCTTGACGGTTCCTGCACCGAAACTATGATAAGAGGTAATTGACAGGTAATGTTTGTAACATCAACCTTGATGACAGCCTTTTTTCCCGATCAAATACGGTGCCCCTGTTCATGATCCCTATTAATCAGCCACACAGTTTCCTCACTAGGGGGGCAACCCGAGGAGGTCAAGGGTTAGGGTGGCAGTCTCAGTTAAGATATGCCAGCCGCTCATCAGAGTTAGCACCAAGGGAAATAGCAGAGCTCCGAACTTGCAGGGGTACTGGAATGCATCAGAGAGGGGCGTCAGAGCTACTAAAAATTTTGTCTTATTTGTTTTTCCTTCCTTCTCGTCCTTTCCTTGGCTTGATATTGCTTCGTGATAGTCACTTTCCTCACAACTCGCTTCAACATACTCAATAAAACTAATCATAAACCCCTTCCTCAATTAATACAAACCTAATCTATTCACTTAGGCCACTCCACTCCCCTGCATCAAACTCTAAACGAAGATCATGGCCTTGGCATCAATTATTAAGAACGATCCTTGTTGGAAGTGACACCACTCGTTGCCAGCAGTACGTGTATGCTCTGGTGGGACACGCAAAAGTTGAAATTTTTTCTCCTGTAAAACCTCTTTTCCCAACCTCTCTTACTTTTCCAATATTTTACTTTCTCAAGCCCACTCGGACCTCCTCACCCGCTTCACTACAAATTACTCTTGTTCTCTTGACCCACTTCCGTTCACACAGTAAAATCATTCGGTCAGATCATTACCCCCGTTGCAAACAATCTCACCATATGGGCGAGGCTGCACATCACTGATCTGTGAAAACATAAGCCGGTTTTAGGGTGTAGTAGGGCCACCATTGCGTGACCCTAGGGGGGAGGGTAGACCCGAATCGCTCGTGGCTATACCAAGATTTCATCACGTTTCATTTGGCCGTCTGGATTGGGGCGCAGACTTACTCCGCGTGTTCTTGGAAGGAGGCACTGAAATAGATTTGAACTGAGGGGACAACATTCAACGGACTGTATCAGAGACTATCAAATAGGACATTAATAGGTTAGGGGTTGCCTGCCAAATTTCCTTACTAATGTATTACTGGTGGAGTGAGCGTCGATATGGGGTTTCCATCTACCCGCTATTGAGTTCACATCCTATCATCACAGGGCTTTTGACCGGTATTGTTTCAGAGTAAGGAGGTTAGGGTGCTACCCTGCCTATGGACAGAGGGGGGCCAAATTGAAAGGAAGGAATGAAAGACCATCACACATCACATCAGTGAAAGGATCGAGCCTACTTTCCTCACTGATAAGATAACCAAAGCGAGGGCCCCTTCACGCAGGGGCTGGGCACCGCTCACTCGAGTAGTTGTGCAAGATTATTGCAGGATCTTGGGAATTTTGCTTGCGGACCCGACGTCAAGGGTTTGTCCTATTTCTTTTTCTTCTTTTTTATATGTATATATATTGTCTTCGAGCATGGCCTAGGACATGGAAACACCGCTTTCTACATGTATCTCCACGCCAAGAATAGACCCCTGTTGTGGAAGAGCCACCACGGGCTTGAATCGAGAATAGCGTTGAGGCTGCTTTTCTAGAGAAACCGATGTGTCTATATATCAGACTTGGAATAAGAGGAGAGAAAGGAAGAAAATCAAAGAACAAATGAACAAGAATGAAAAACAAATGCCAGTAGGGGAATGACTTGCCTGCTCTTATTTCTCACAGCCAAGGAGTTACACCACAACATACATGAAAAACAGGCAAGTGTAGTATCACATAGTACAAGAACAACTCGATGAGCTGTTAGAGAGGTTGCACTTTATTTGACTTGCTTTCTAAGAAAGTTAGAGAAAAAAGCTTGGTTGCTGGGGTATGGGATGGGTATTTTTCATTCTCCTATGTTCTGTACATTTTCCTCCAATAGGTTCTCTTGACCTGGGTTACATCTTAACGTGTGCCTCTGCGGTTAAAATATCGAAAATCCTGAAATCTTCGCCAGTACCACTGAGGTCTGCCTTCTCATGTTGAGTCTAAGTGAATCTGAATCAGTACGATATTGTACTTTCCCTTGCAACCTTACTTATATCGAGTCGTTAGCAATAATGTTCATTGTAGTGGACTTCTACATGTTGTGTCTCTGCCGGAGTCAAAATATTCTTGAGCAGGGGTTTTTTGAAATATGGGCTTTATTAATATGACAATATGTTCTTGGGTTCCGCCAACGTCGTGTCATAGGGGGAAGCTCCGTAGACTACTACCAGGTGGTGGTTTAATCACAAAATTTGGAAACAATAAAAATGAAAGTGAGTGGTGTAGAGCTTACCCGTGGGATGGCATTGGGTAGCGCTAGGGCATGCACATCCAAAGGGCTGCAATGGGTTGTGCCGATAACAGATATGTAAAGCAGATGCAATGTTAGAAGGCTTAGGGAAGGGATAAAATGCATAAGTAGAGAAGAAGAAATGTAAACAAAATTTCACACTGGTGTCATTATGGTAAGACACGAGTTGCAACTCGTGATATTACTATGAGAGTAATATATTTCTCCGAATTATTTTCCAGATTTCCGGTTTAGGGAAAACCAGGCTTAAAATTCGAACGGGAGAGATTATTTTCAACAGGGGCCGATGGTCTCACTACTAAGGCACTGGTCAGCCTCAATCCGAAAACATCAAGTTGTGCTAGTTCGACCCTCCCTGTGACAACGAGAGGATGTAGCCCAGCATAAAGGAATGCTCGGTGAACCTCTTTTGTTGCTGGTCAGGGCAGAGAGTGGTAAATGCCCCCACATCTCCTCGTGTCTCCACCCTGATAATAATCATCTCTTTTGAAATAAAGTCACAGTTGGCCCATATGGATGAGAGCGTTGAGGATAGCGTTCAGGCTGCTTTTCTAGAGAAGCACTATATGTGTAAACCTTAAGCTTGTTGTAAAAGTCAATGAGTGATATTAATGTCTTTTGATCCCAGAGCTTTGCTATAATTTTAACTCTTGAATTCTAATATTGTCGCAAATGCTAAATACTTATCTCACAAGAAAAATGGAAACTAGCACAAGGGAGTCCACAAAATGTCTAATAGGCTGGTCAATCACAAGGTCATTTGCCTACATGACTTTCACCCCGTACTGGCACTTTTGGCAAGGCTTTCAAACGGCTAAAATACTATACTTTTTACGGGTTGGTGGTCTTGTCACGAAGCGAGGAGTAGGAGCCTAGGGTTAGGCAACTCGTTTGCAACACTCCTTTTGTCAGCTAGAAGAGATGCACAATCTCTTCTCATGGGTCAATCCATCCCCCCACTTCGTTGTCACTTCTGCTTTACGAGATTTTTCTGGAGGCGAGAAGGATCCCTATTGATTTTCCCAATGCCAACCGGAACACTGCACTGCATATAGCCCCGTATTGTGGGAAGATAGAGCTATTCAATTACGGCTAGCTCACAATGATACGAAAAACGAAAAGTTGGATGGGGAGGGGGTTTTCGACAAGACAATTGGCGCTTCCACGTTCTCTGCAGGCTGAATGGGGCTTCGCCATGGTGCAGATTGCAGGGAAGCATAGGGACAGAATACCTTGACCTCACGACTGAGTTCGCAATGGATACTATAACATGGAGTCTTACGGCAAGAGCTAGGATGGATGACCCCTCTACTTTCCTCGAGCTTGCTGCCAAGAGTTGGATATCACTAAAATTGTTTTTTCTACCACGGGGGTATAAGTTAATTTGCTTAATTTATCCTCGGAAATTGGAGTTGTATGGGATGCATGGCTACAAAAGAACTCCCCAGATCTCGAGTTTTTGTTCCATACTTGAACATTAAGAGTTGTTTATGAGTTCATTTTCATTAGTGAGGTCTTGGAGAGAAATTTATACTCTATCGATTCAATTTCCCTGAAAAGCGATTCTTCATATTCGAATGCTATTCAGACAGTTCAATAAGTCAAGGTTTGGGGTTGTTTCTTGATAGTACTATTCTAGAAACGATACAGAGCAGGTTGCTTAACCTATGCCATACCGCAAAATTTCAGTCGCGCTAAGGTAGTTGCCTCCAAAATCAGGAAGTGAAGCGAGCTTACCACCTGTGGCACTGATGACTAGTGATCAGCCATTAGGCTGAAAATATCCATTCTTTAGCTCAGCCGGCAACGGCAGCATCACCACCAATATCACCTCACCTGTTAAGCGGCAAAAACCCGAGGCTGAACCGGCCATGGGGTGGACCTTTATACTTGTTGCTTTCCGTTCAGACTAAAGGCCAGCTGAATCATATCTCATATTGGCTTAAGTTGCCAACCATGCGGGGACAAAATTCTCAAATTTCACAGTAATCGAGGGCGTATCCCCTCTCAACCAGGCCCCAGTCAAAGGTGTCAGTCACGAATTTATTTATTGATGGTAAAATTGCAGAACAAAATTATTAGTCAAACCAAGTTCAGGCTTCCATTGCTCCTCTGGCCACAATTTACACACTCCCCGAGACATCTCTCCTTATAACCAGTAGTATTGAGTGCTTTGTCCCGCACTCGCTCTCCATCTCGCCAGTGCAGACCTGATTGACAGAGTAAACGACGGTTTTGAAACACTACCCCCACAGCCACAACTACCATGATCATATAATCCTCCGTCCTGGACAAAATCTCAAAAAAACAGCGCAAAATGGCCTCTCCGAATATGTCTCCCAGCATGCCTATCCTACCCCTGAGGACCCACCTGACCGCAATCTAGTACTGGAAGCAGCGTGTCAAAGCGACAATGAAAAGTCCGGGGATGACTGCCGAGTTTTGCGCTGTACAGAGAGTTGGGTCCGCGATAAGCTCGTCTGGCTTGAAAGCACTGACATCGACGTTGGGATAAACATTATCACTGGTTACGATTTCGCAACTCGACTGTTCAACTTCAGCAAGGTAAAACTAGATCAGTAAGCCTTGGAACCGGGCTAAGTGACCAAGATGGAGAGCAACCCTGAAAGGTCCAGGCATCTAGAAACTGCTAGGATGCAGACTGGTGGATTGGATCCCGATTTTGTTAATCGGAGAAGTGAGTCATATTCTGGGTATGGCCGGATCCCACACGTGGTGTACTCCCCTTTACCATCAATCTTTTTCTTCGGCGGGGGACCTTGACTTAATGGCCATAGCAATTCGGAACGGCAGAACAAGATCCCGTCTGCTGCGACTGCAGCATCAACGCCCTCTCTTACAACCTACACAGTAGACTAGTGCAGGATATCACAAGTCTCGGCCAGCAGGACTTGGCTGCCGGCCTAGTCCGCCCCTGACTCCCTCTGGAAGAAACGTTGGTCAACGACCCCCTCCGTCTCTACCGCCTAATCCGCTTTATTCAACAACTCGCCTTTGCCATAGTTCCTGACTCCAAGATCACTAGGAGACTTCTGGAAATCAAGACCTTTAAATTCTCCTCCCTTCTAACACAGAATATCACTCACACCAACCAACCACCTCCACTCGCTGGAGAGGCAGCTCTCAAAAACAAAATCCCCGGTTAGCACATTGGCGTAGAGATCAAAAAACTGTTGAAAGGCTGCAATCCCCATACCTGCCTAAGGCTAATTCATGAACTGGACCTCTACGACGAGATATTTGCCCTACAAATCCAACACCTTCTGGTCCTCCGGCACAAGATATAATGATAGCCGCCGACATTCTGCACCCCCAACTCTTGGGTTCACATCTTCGCACCCTCGGATTTCCAATCTCTTGACCACTAGTAGTGGGTGGTACCTCGCCTGTCTCATCACGGCCATGAGCCCTGGGAAAAACCACCTGTCTTCTTAGCCGACCATAACACACCGGTAGTGGTAACAGCCGCAAAAGATGGGGTAAGGTGTCCCAACACGGAGAGCGGGATAATGGGGAAAGCTTTTGCAAACTAGGATGTCATCGAGAATATGGTCATCAAGGCGGAGCCTTGGGGCAGAGGCAAAACGGGCTTGGGAATGCGCACTTTAGAAACCCACTAGCAAAACCTGGTTGGCGCTTGCTTGATGTTCGAACTTATAGACTTGAACAAGAATACCAACAATGATGAGGTTGAAGAAACAGCAATGGATAAATACGAAACCTCTCTTGAAATAATTGCGGAGAACGGCTTGCAAGCGGCTTTGACTTTAATGCGGTTGTTGAAGGAATTATCTCCGTATTCCTTCGCAAAATAGTTGAATACTGGCTAATAGCGGCCGTAATTAGTGTGGGGAAGTAGTAGCAGAGTACTGCCTCGCCAGAGGAGCTTGGGTGGGGCCCACCATTGAGAAATGCCTCCAATACCAACTCAATCATCCCCACAAAAGCAAGAATGAGCTACTGAAGTGGGTTCGGGAGAACAGGCAGGCCCTATTGGATGGGCTGGGGTATATTGGTTCTGGCCAGGGGAAGGGGAAGGGCAAGAAAATAAAACCAAATAAGTGGAAATGGGAAAGGAGAACTAGAAGGCCACCTCATGCCCCTGCTATATACTAAGAGATGAGTAAAAGCCCAGCAAACCCACAACTCTATTAGTGTTAGAACTGGGACAAACCAATGTTGTTACCCACCACACAAATTACCATCGGTTACAATTTTTTCTATAGATACCGATCGTATACCTGAAGGCTGGTTTCAAAAAGATAAGAAAAGTCTATCAAAATTTGACAATGTTCAGTGACTTACACTTCAATAATTCAGCATGAATGAAACTCTTAAGTACACACAAAGTTAATTATTTGTGCTGAAGTATTACGCCATTTACCAGTCTTCTGAAGCGAGTCTCCTACTCCGCATACCCCACTCTTCTTCCCCGCTGTGCTAGGTGAACCACCCCACTTCTCACTCCTTTCACCGAGTCTAGACTCCACCCTGAATCAACCGTTATCCTTCTAACATCTCCTGTCTTCAAAATTTATTGTTCAAATTGTGCCCCAATCCTCTCTGCCAGTAGAACAATAGATGCTTCGCAGAACCTCTGCTCGTTATCTATTTATTACTTGTTCAAACAAAAGGGTCAAGAGACGGAAAATATATACAATGTAGAAGTGATCTCATCTGTCACGGGAAGGAACCGGTTGCATGTCCTCAGCCCAAACGCATCTTAAGTTCCGACAAACAAATACCCCTACTGATCTAGGGAGCACATTGGGGCCTAGCCGATACGAGATAGCCGTCCAATAATTATGACCCGCTCAGTGATGTCTCAACACCAGCAAAGATACAGCCCTGTAAGGCGGAACAAGATGGGAAGAAACAAGCTTTGGATAAAGCCGTTGTTTGTCATTGATCACAAGGGAAGATAGTAAGGTGAAATTCAACACTGATTAACAATACCGTGGGGGTGATATCCAATGATGGGTCTGAGCGCCAGTAATTAACAATAGAATCATGGTTTTTGACCAATTACACTAACTCTAACTCCAGAGGACATTAGTCTTGAGATTTACTTTGGATTCCTCCTCGTGATGATGGGAAGTCTCCCTGAGAAAATCAGATCTCAAAAGAGTTGGGGAGAATGAGAAGGTGCATGCAAGAGGAGGGCTAGGGTGAGCTCGAGGTTGTGTTTAGGGGATGAGGTGGAAAGATGAGAGGAGGATTTTGCAGGGGAAGGCGGGAGATGCCATTGACTCAGAGAGATGGGAGGAGGTTATTGGTTGGAGAGTTGCTCCCCTTGGAATTATGAGTTGGTGTCTCGCGCTTACTCCCCTCATTTCTGGCATTACTTTGAACTTTTTGCTTTCTGTTGGATATATTTGTACGAGAAGTGCGACGGTGTCGCTGGGGAGTTGAGGAAGTGTTCTAAAAGTCATAGAGACATGGTCGACGATTTTGAGGAAGTGGTTTCTTCCGGTAGCTCACCTTTTCCTTTTCTGAGAGCCTTATATAACATATCTGCCCGGGCACTTCTCCTCAATCAGGTTAGTGGAAAATTTGATATTATATTATATCTTCGTCGGTAAATTGATGGGACTCCCACTCATGTATCTACTTTTGATATATATTTATATTCTATTATGAAAGAAGTTATGGCTGTCTTCATGGTTAGGCAAAGTTGAACCATTGGGTGGAAATTTTAGCTTTTTGCACAGGACTCACCCAAGTCTGCCTATGAATGGCTAGTCAATTCCTTCTTATCTTTTTCCAATATATTTCGTTCAGGATGTCTTGTAATTGTATTGGACCTCCGGACTCTTCACTCAATTTCTCCTCTTTTTTTTTCCGCTTTAGATTTGTTTGCATGTTCCTGAATGTGATACCGGATATACCACCCTTTACACTTTACGCTTTTCCCTCTTCCCTTATATTCCCAACCTTAACATTTCTGTTTGTAAGATGTGTACGAATAGCTAGATAAATCGATACACGGGGGTTACATTACTTGAGTTGTTCTGGCCTTACAGTAGTTGAACCACCCACCGAGTAGAAGTGCACTGCGTAATAGTGATTGAAGCGCACAGATGTGTAAACGGTCGGAGATGTTGAAGTGTGTACCCTATAGCCTTAACGGTACCAATAGGTGCGAGAAAACAAAGACAACGAGTGGGAATACAGTGGCACCAGGAATATCATGCTTAGTTGGCTGGGGAAAAATTAATGATAGGGTTATGGTGATTATAATTGATCTCGGTGCATGATACGTCCATACGAATCGTGTCCGCACTTCTATACTCAGCCATATACACACTCCTCGATATCTGCGCTCCCTCAGCCTTGTTTTTTAACAGTACAAGGTTGAAATAGTCGCATTACTGACCACAAAATAGTAGCTTCGGCCATTCGAGTTAAGCGAAAAGTGAGCAAAGCTCTAGAGCCGCCGATGTCCAGGAGGTAGGTCCTTCCTGAGTCACTTGAGGAGGTATGGGACCTCCAAGTAAAAGTCATCATTATATGGAAACCATATATCGCATTCGTGACTCCAGTTATTTTCTTTTAGGATCGGATATGCTCTTACCTAGTAGACCGAGTGGATTCCCCAGAGGAGCAGGCGAGAAGATCATGAGATTATTATTTGGTTGGAAAAAGGGTTCTTTTTAGCCTGCATCGACCTTCTTTTTCCCACCTGACCAAACAGCTGAACTACAGTCACCCTGCACACATCTCACAGCTACTCCAATCAGCTTTACTTTCTGCTGTTTAATCTTGCAGCTCACCCGCATGGGAACCTTTAACGTCAAGATTGACAATGGACACAAAGGAATAGCAGCCGGGGAAGACCCACAGCGAAATACTTTTTCTCCAAAGGGTATTATTAATATTGTATTGCAATGTGCGATGGTGTCTTCCCTACTTGTACCTTTTATATCGAAAACAGCAATATTCAAAATCGCACACCTGAACCAGTTTAGTCTCAATTGATCATCCCTCACATACAGGAATAGCTATATATCCCAGACTTCACAATATCTGAATTACACTTTTATCGGACAGGTTTTGCGTCTTGGGTCAACTTGTGAAAATCCTTAATCTTTCAAAATCTGTGTACTTAGACCTTTTCTTCCAGGGGCCTATCCCATGGGCTGGTGAGACCTGCATTTTCTGGAGCTTCCTTTTTTGTGGATGCCAAGTATCTAGATCTTAACCAATCTCCGAATTAATTCATGGGGTGATGAGTTATGATGCCGACCGTGGTTAGGAAATAGGACATATAATACGGCGTAAACTAACTATGCAAAGACTATAGCAGTGCCACAACCTTAGCCATGTTCTAATTTGTCAAGGTTGATTGAGTGTATTAGGGATAACTAAGTATAACAGGAAGGAAACGAAATTAAGCAAAACCAACAAAGAAGAATGCAAGAAGAGAATGCTGCCGGAACCTAAATCCCCCCTATCAGATATCGAGTTCCACTTCCGGAAGCTTTGCTGAGGCTGTTGCTGCCCTTGCCCAGGGAGATGGTTACCGCCAATGTGTCCCGATGTGACAATGAGGATGCAGGGAAGTTTGCCAGTGGGCACCGGGTGGGCACTAAGCATGCGAGCAAGCAAGAATGGCTACTGTAGGATGGATGGTGATCTTTCAGGATGGGAGGAGTAGGAAAGGACCATGGTAATGGGGGTTTGTGGATCGGCTGTCCTTGAGCTATGACCCCGCACTGGACTAGCAACCGCCTAAATCTTTTTACACCAACCTTCGCGAGGCTACTCTTTCCTTCTAAGCTAGATTCGACCTGCTTTTCTCAATTGGCAATGGGTTGTACAAGTACTAACCCACTATGTATTTTAAATTATTCAAAAAGATCAAATTCCTGAAAATATACATGCTTTTCACATAAGGGGAAATTACATCCCGAACACCAAATACCAGATCTTCTTCATCATATACCATATGGGATTTGGTTGAAAGTCCAGCTGTGACTCAGAATCGGCTTCATAATCCATCAATGAAGGCACTCATTACAAGGTTGGCTAAGATCTGCATACTTGACACAAATAAAACTAGAAGGTCCGACAACTACAGATCTCAGCAGCCCATGAGATAGATACCATGAAAAAAGTTACAGAATCCTTAAATCTTACAAAGTGAGAGAGAAAAGTTTATTTAAGTATCTGCTGTCCGTTCGAATGTACTCGAGTACTTTTTTGTATTTAGCAATACAGAATTTAGATCACTTTCCCACTAGTTGATGCAAGTGCAAAAAAAACCCGAGTCAGCTCGGCTCGTGCACAACACTAATCCTGCGTATAAAGAACTCACCTGGACTGGTCTTGCAGCGAAATCTGACCTGGGGGTAAATGGGGAGGTTTGGAACGGGGATAAATAATGCAAGCAAACGGCTCTGTACCTTTTCTTGAGCCATTCAAAGCAGTGAAGATTGCAGCATGACCGCCCTAAGGACGTTTGGTACACCCGAGATTTGATGATAAGTACACCGTAGCCTTGCTGCCACCATATCATACTCACTAGACATGGCTTGGCCCCCTTTCGCGCCTACTCTACATGTAACTACCTCATCTTGCTTGCAAAATGCACCCTGGTGTTGCCAACCCACGAGTACCTCTGCAGGCTATCTGCAGGCTACCTGCATGGTGCTAGTCATATACGGCATCCCGGTCACTTGGGGAGTTGGTCCGAGGCCTTTAAGTTTCAATAATTTGGAGACTGGGCAACTGGGGCATATGGGTGAAATTTCGGAATGGCTGCCTATATTTAGAAAAGTGACAACCTGTGGAGTGAATGAACCAGGTAGGAATCTCGAAGTTTGAATTGGTGAATATCTCTGTTTCTATAGGGTCAATTCGCGGGTTGTTTCAAATGTTTCAAATAATAACAACGCTGGGCGCCTGTTGCAATCTCTGTCGGTATAGGGCCTAACTTTTGTAGGTTCCATAGGAAATAAGGACAACTAACCTCGTTGTGGAACCTACAAAGCTTAGGCCCTATACATCCGTAAGGGAACATTACTGGCTCGGAACTATATCTTAGCTGATAAGATGGTAAGGCATTGGTTGGAGGAAGCACGGTAGTAAGCCAAAGGTGGGGGGTTACGATCGGAATGTGCATTCTAGGTGATGAGTACTCGAGTTCGCAAATGGGGGTTGTGACGCAAGGCACTAACTGTGGTCGTGCAGCAGCTGATCCTACAGGTTCGTATATCGGCTGCTAGTGGCCATTTACAGTAGGCAAATGTGTATCTCTCAAACATAGGGCGCGGACGTTGCCACATGCCCCGTGCAGAGCATGTTGCTGCACTTGCACTGTACCCTTGTGACATGACTCTTGAAAGTGTTAGTTACAGTACTCGAGAATGACTCCCAGGAACAGACCAGGTATGCCAAAGGCTCTCTGTGTAATAGAGCCAGGGCTGGAATCCGTGTACAGTCAAGAAGTGATTACCAACAGGCTTGATAATATAATATCCGAGCTTAGCCAGCTATTCCTTTTGAAGATCAAAATTGACCTATTGTTATCTTTCAAGGGTTGACTCGACTTCTTCCCTTGCAACAGACCGTAAAAACGCGCTTATCAAGAACTGGTAAATCTCATAGTGCAGTGAAATCAGACACCTTCATTCCTAGAGAGCTCACGAAAAGGCCAAATAACATAAGAAAGACTGTTTGGACGCCCTTATTGGCTTTTCTCTTATTCAAAGCACTGAAAACTGCGGTGTATATAGGCGAGTTCGTTATACCTGAGTGTTTATGGTTTCCTTTGGGCAGTCTGGAACCGTCCAACAGAGTCTCAGGCACACCAATGTCACGCTTATTCCCCTATATTACCTCTTAATTCACAAATAGGTCTCTGATCCCTTTTGCTATACCAAATTTCCTCACCTTTACCGCAGAAACAGAGAAGATGATCACCCTGATTGATTCAAATATCGCCCGTTGAAGAAATGTACTTATACTGGCAGTGTCTTAGTGGTTTTAGAAAAGACTGCTGTTGCATAGCGCGAAAATTGGGCGTTTGTCTCCGATTTGGGCGGTATGCAATAGGAGTCTTTTCTAAAAATGCTTCGACCCCGCGAGGAAATCTCATACCCACCTTTCCACAACCCTGTCCTTGGCCCAATCCTGATATCTGAGCTTTGACAGAGATTGCAGTCGACACGCTTAGCGGGATATGCTGGCTTGATGGAACCAGTGGCCACAAGTTTGGCGCACTTCTGTTCATTCTCCCTATCTTTCAAAAAACGACTTTTTCCATTCCCTGCTTTTGTGGCTCGTTACTGGTAGCCCTGTGGCTTACATACCCTACCCCCCCACGAAGACAGCCCCTCTGCAGAAA
>Ga0307507_10007964_pt1 | contig 14964 bp, 15 predicted proteins | sample 7_EM_MG_FD_207223 | JGI IMG/M metagenome (GOLD analysis project Ga0307507, IMG submission 207223) | Populus trichocarpa ectomycorrhiza microbial communities from riparian zone in the Pacific Northwest, United States - 7_EM | ecosystem: Host-associated > Plants > Roots > Unclassified | place... | reverse complement strand
CCCCGGAAAAAGAATTCAGGCGAACTGTCAACGGTAAACTCCATCTACTCGAGTACCACGGTGGTCGAAGTGGCCCCTCCTTCGCCTCACTTACGCTCAACCCCTGGTACTGTGCTCTCTTACTTTACTCGAGCACAATAAAACTTGGCGGTCCTTTATATAACGAGTATTTACGAGTAGTACAGTATTGTATACCGTTTCTATTGTATGTAAATTATTACAATATAGGTCTTTATTTATCTTCCCCCCCATTGTGCGAATCCTCTTACAAAAAAGTAAAAAATAAAAATAAAAATAAAAATAACCTCCAATAGGTTATCGGGAATAGCTTTCGCTCGTCACCATTGTGGATAGTCGGGCGACTGAGTCCTCATGAGGTCTCCGGCAACGACACCACTACAGCAACCATGACCATAAAATAAAAATAAAAATAAATAAGTGATGAACTTAGTTTTTAAAAAAACAGATAATAATAGAGATAAAAAATTACAATCTAATAATCCTACTGTTTTGCATGAGCTCTATTTGCATCAAGTAGAGCCTCAAGTCTCTCAGGAATCTATGATACCCATTCAAATGTCTTTTGGTAAAGCAGATTCTACTGCACCTTTGCTTTCTGAAATAATTAAGTAGCACTATGAGGCCTTTCTTTTGCTTTAAAAAATTGCTTTTAAAGGGGCTATTTTGACAAGTGTTTAGGCATTTTTGATTGAATGAGATCTGGGAAATTGGAGAGCTAGAACAATATTGTACATCTAGACTTCTTGATTTTCTTGTTTTCCAACCCACCATGCCATAATATATTTTTCTATTACTACATTAATAGTTTCAGGAGATATTTTATTACTTCTATTAAGTGAATAATGTCTAGCTGGTATATCTCAGTTGTATATTGATAAATCTGTTGTCTTCTACTTCTAATTATTTTCCTTCTTAGTCTTCTTACTTGTCAGAATTAACTTAGCATTTCCTCCATGCATAATTGCAGCATAGATTCCAATGTTGGTATATTTTGACTAATTAATATACCTTAGATTCTCTTCTTCCAGCTCTTAACTTGATATAAGTAAGACATTTCTGCCTATTTGTATACTATTAATTTGTATTTAAAAGTGATTTTAACAAAAACCACCCACTTTCAACTACTTATCTAGTTTCTTCTTCTCCTTTAAATCACTCTCCTCTTCTTCCCCTATCCTCTCCTCCAAAATTAATTTCATCCAAGTATTTTCCTCCTAAAACCATTTCTCTTAAAGCTCTTATTAATCTACTTCTCTGCCAAGGCTCCAATTTGCTTTTTACCCAACACTCCACAGTGTCAACCACACCTGACCACAGATAACATCCAGAATTACCCACCCTGCCAGCATCGCTAATCTCTGTTAATTAAGCAGATCAAAGAACAACCATGGATCCCTCTGAGCACAGGCCCCTGGTTCCTTTAATAATCAATGAAACAACTTTGACTCAGGGAGTTGTATCATTTTTTAAAAATTCATTATACACTGGATTAGTATGTTTGTACAGGGAATAAACTTCTTTGTTTTAAGTCTTCACTGGCTGTTCCCATATACTGGTATGGTTGTAGTAGTGTAGTGATGTTCGGTTGATTGATAGTGCGAAAAGTGGGCGCTTGGCGAATATTATTTAGGACTTGAGGTTGTTGGTCAGACACGACCGTACAGTACAGTACTCGAGTACTGTACCGTGCTACCGTAAAAACTCAAATAATCGAACCGTGTGTTATGTACAAGTAGTCCATAATTGCCCGCTTGAGAAAAGGGACGAAAAATATAGCAAAAATAGAGCTGCTTAGCCCGCCTGAGAGACATAAAAAAAATAAAAAAAATACTGCCAGACCTTACCAGAGGAGGCAACTGCAACGACATACGGTAGCATACGATTCAATTTATCTGAGTTTTTACGGTACTTCTATTCTCATCGTGTATTCGGAATCTGGTTTCTATAAAAGTGCCGCAAGGTGTGTCAGAATTATGTGAAATATCGAAGATATGATGTGTTTAATACAAAGAGGACAATGTAGCTGATTGGGTACCCCCTTTGGCATCACCATCACGAACCCATGAAAATAGTGTGGTTAAAATATAATAAAAGAGAAGAAGCTTGACCTAATACAAGAATTAACGATGCTAGTAATAGTAACTACAGCTAGCCATGTTTGGTTATAGTACTAAGAGGTAAATCTTTAATAATACCTGATTCCGAATACGCGATGAAATTGGAAGTATAGTACTCAAGTAGTAGTGAGTTGATGCTTGTGGATACAACCGCTATTGCCTATCGCCAAAATTTGGTCTTTCTATGATACACGGACCCGGGTGGTACAGCACGCCATTGCGATTGTGTTTGTAAAACCCACACCGCTGTGGATATTTGTTTAGTTCCTACTTGCACTGTGTTTGAGTGTGAAATGGTACTAAACTTTTATGCATGATTGTGTGTGCATGTGTGCATCGTGCCCATTGTATGATACCATACGGTATGTAGGTCCGGTCCCGTTGGAAACTATTGGCAGTACTAGTTGTTCTAGTATTTATTATATTCACTTAGTTTATGCTTGGATGATATTGTGTCATGGTGGGGGAAAATTCGTTTGGGGGTGGACGGAAGAGGTTGGAGATTCTTCAAGTTGTGGGCTATATAATCCTAAGCCACACTTGTGTCGGTACTGGTATGGATTCATGTGATGTCAGTCACGTAAACAGGTGACCGGACGTGTTTGAAATAGTCTACTCAACTTATATGTGATACTTTGTTGCTGCCTTCTTTTTTTTCTTTTCTTTTCCCATGTTCTTTCTGCACTCCTGATCTTGCCTTTGGGGGAGCTGCGGTAGGTCAATTGCGCCATCCACGCAGTGCCGTGCCTCCATCTGCTCGGCACTGGGCCCAAATACTCAGAGTGCCGAAGCGTTTCGAAAAAGGACTGCTATTGCATACCACCTATGTCTAAGAAAAAGGGCTAGGTTTTGGCGATATGCAATAGCAGTCCTTTTTTAAAACGATTCGGTGTTACGAGTCCAGTATCGAATCTGCTCAAGCAGCTCGCTTTAAAATTCGGAGTTAGACACCGCAGAAACTCGAATGATTGGACTATGTTCTATGTTTGAAAATTCCCTGCTCTGGAAAAGGGGTGAAAAATGCAGCAAAAGGTGAGCTGATTAGCTCCTTTGAGAGACATAAAAAACAAAAAAGCACTAAACGGTACTGCATCAGAGGAGGAAGCTCCGACGACATAGCACTCTGTCCAATTATTCGAGTTTCTGCTCTACTCGGGGGAAAAAAAAACCAAGATTGAACGACCGGGGAATTATTTGGGAAATTTATGCGACTTAAAAGGCAGAGACAACTTTGTTTTTTTTGGTGAATGCAGCGGGAAGATCTTTGCGACTGGGGATTTAACTATACACCACTCTTCTTTTCTCCCCTTTTTTGTTGGAGTCGATTGGAGATGGCGGTGGCCGGAAAAAAAAAAGAAAGTCCTGTTTATGGAATGGTGGATGAGATGGGACGAACGTACAATAATGTAGCCACACTTCTGGGACTATTATCGATACTTTTGATGAAACTCCTGCCCTGCGGGAGGGGATTGGATTGTCAACGATTATTGGGGCAGCCGTGCCCAGAAATAGAATAGGGAACTGGAGGGGATTTGGGCGGAAGTCCCGCGAGCTCCCGCATGGCTGAACCGTGTTTTCAATCGATGCCGGTAGCTTTTTTTCGGTTGGAAAAACGTGGGATAGGGTGGTTTTAAAGTGGGGGGATACATTTCTTCGTATAGAAATAAAATTGACGAATAGATCACCATGTTTCACTCCTGCCGTGCTGGGAGGGGGATTTCTCCTAGGTATATTGTCGGGCTCGGCTGTGTCATCTGGAGCCGGAGTTTCAACCATCGACGTAACTTCGGGGACCGTCAGCCGAGGTGCGGCTGGGCTTGGAAGTTACAGCTGCGGGTGCTATGGGCTGTAGCTGTAGTGGGGGGGGGGATGGTATGTATAACACATCCCACCAAGATCATGCTGCAGTGCAGCCTGCCGGAACTTTTGGGCCAGATAACGCAAGCCGCGTCGTGCCTCGCAGGAATGTCGTGGACTGGAATCGAAGAGCGGAAATGAGAGTGTAAGGAATGGGAAGAGGCATACGCTGTGATTTTTCTTCTCAGGGGCACTAGCTGCAACATGAAAGAAACAGCTCCTTTGATTAATATCCTACAAAACTCCTCCCATGGAAGGAACCACGAGGTGGGGTGATTTGGGACTCTGGCTTGGAGTGGGTTCCGAAGGCTGGTGTCGGCCGGCCACCGCCCCGGCTTGGTTCCTCTAGCGGGTTGATTCTTCAAGGTTCCTATTAGTCGGTTTCCGGTAGTCTGAGACGAGTATAGTCTACGTGGGTGCCCCATCTTGGGGATGAAGTTGTAAATTTCATGTAAAAAAGGTTGCGGCACTCGTAGGGGGGACAATAGGACTTGCTTCAACTGTGCAAGGTGGTCTTTTTTTTTCCTGCGCCAAAAAAAGAATAATCTTGCGGTGAGAAGCTGCCTTGTTATTGACAGTGCCATTGGAAGGTTTGTGCGTTCCCTCGTCATCCGATTCTCGTTGCTTTTATCGGCGCGAGTTGGTGTCGCATGTGAGGGAGGCATTGACGTAGGTATTTTGGCTAAGCTGGCAGCTGGCAACAGGACTGCGGGGCAGCAGCACGTCCGCTCGTGTGCCTGCTAGGAAATCTTGTTGATACGTGAAAGATTTAACTTTTAATGAGGTATGGGAGGATGTGTTGAGCTTTCTGTTGCGGGTGTTATAAATAGCCAAGCTTTTTTTTTTGAGAAGCGAATGGTTTGTTTGGGGAGTCGAGATTCCGTCCGATTGGAATGGGTAGGTTGGACCGTGAGGGGAAGTTGCTTGTGAGTTATGTACTTCATGCAGCACGCGACCCCTTGACCAGCCACGAGGTGGGATCGGTGCATTTGTGTTGACAGCGTTTCGTAGACCTAACGTCTAGTGCTGTTACCTCGCCCCACTCTGGTTGAGAATTAATCGGGAGCATAGTATGTGTTAACATTTCCTCCCCAACGATCTTCTTGTTGTTTTGAAAGACCGAGAGACCCGGAATCTTATCGTGTGCCTCTCTTTCCCTGTCGGTTTCTATGTTTGTGCTTGGACAGGTATTGGGGAGAAGAGGTTGTATACTTGGTCCGATGTACTAGAAATGATATGATGGTTCACACGCTTCGGCTCTAGGCTAGTCATTGCCTCGTGGACGAAAATCCTTGAACGGGACTTTTCAAAAAAGATACAACCAAAAAACTAGATTTCCGGAGTAGACTCATGGATATAGCAATGGGCTATGTCGATAACCAGATTTGGTCCTGCCGATGCAAGTTTTCAAGGATCAGTTGATTTTTCTGAGTTCGTTAGCCTTTCAAAAAACTTGGTATTCGCAAGAGAGATCTGGGGAGGAGGGGGGCCGAACCAGATTCGAGGTGTAATATGCCATCCCCAGTGGGGTCTTTTAGCGAAACACCAAATTCATCGGTCGCGCTGCTATCTCCAGCCAGTGTGTTCTCCATGACGTTTGGTTGTGCCGAAAATGAGATCTGTATCGATATCCGCTCTCAGCAAATGGAAGCTGCCCACGAAGACTTGTTGTCCATGTACCGGCGTTCTAGGAATGCACCGCTAACCCAGGGTATCATATCTGCCCCGGATGCATCTCGAACGGGTCTTCATCCGAACTTAATTCCAGGTAGTCACCTGATCTTGAATTTTCTTTCATCCTAGCGATAGTGGGCATCGTATGTCGGATGATAAAGGGCTGTTGCGATACCCAGCCGCCAGGTTTCCGACTGCGGCGGTAGAGGATCCTAAGGGGGATATCCAAACAACCTTATCTCCATGTGTAAGCTCTATTAGGAGGAAATGTTTGGCTAGAGGAAATCAACACCTCACGGAAGGATGAATATTTAGTATTAGCTATACTAAGGGTGACACGCTTCAAAGGGGAGTAACGGCGGGTGGACTCCAACGCCTCCTAGAGGTTAGCAAAAGTGGGTACTGGTAACAGAAGGGGGTGGGGGGTACACGTTGTCCTGTTCTATGATGAATCTGTTCTAGGAGCCAGTGGGAGACAAAGCCTTTTTCCTTCCTACTCTATAAAGGGCGGTAAAAGTGGATATGAAGAATGCTTTTTTTCTTACGCCCTCTGACAATGGAGACCTATAAAAATTTGATGGAAGAAAAGTTGACCGGAGTTTTTTTTTTCCTGACTGTCGATCCTCGGACGAGGGATCGAAGTTTGAAGGAGAAACCTTATTAGGTTCGGCAATTGAAGGTTGATGATATGGCGATGGTGCTATTCTCTTCTCATCAGGGGCTGTGGGTCAATTGATAGACTGAGGGAGGGCCACGAAGGATTTGAGTTAGAGATATCACTTCAGGTCTTGTACTACCGGTATATTATATCATAAAATATAATATAATGAGAGATGGGGCTTTTTTGTATATAATATTATTTTTTTCACAAATTTTCTGATTTGTTTCTTTGGAGTGGCTATCGGTAGAAGTTTTTCCACGAGGAAGACGGTATTCGTAGGAGGAGGGGTGTGTGGAGTTTGGGAAGAGTAGAAGTAGTGGCTGTGGTGAAGCTCGTGAGGGCAAATGGGGGATAGGATAATGGATGAAGATAATGAGATATTACAAAGGGGGTGGTAGGAAAATCTAGGTCCCGTACCGGCAGTCGATCGCTGCGGCAAACACCGATATACGCGTTGCGGGGAGACGCGTAGAAATGAGTATTGACAAAAGAAATATTTTTATTATTCCTGAGCCCCTCCAACGCTTACACCTTTGCGGCTACATATCCCCCGCTCTAATAACTTACCCCTCCATCCTGATATACTTGAGTATCCCCCCACCAGCCCACGGAAAAATGACAGGGAAAGATTTATGGAATCGCAATAAACCATCGGTTTTTGATCGAGAAAAAGGCACAGCGTATGCTGCACTGCAGAAGCAGAAGTCCCTTCCGAAACTCATAATATTTAATCCAAACTCATCTCTGACAGTTCCAGTGGCCTTCTGTGACTGGCTGGTGACCTGACCGCGAGAGAACTGGTTGTGCGGCGGGTTGCGGATTTTGGGTTGTGTGGAGAGGTCACGGTGCGCTTGCTGGTTCACATTTAGTTGCGGTGCAGTTATAGTGACAGTAACCCTTGGGGTTTTTTTTCGTCCTAAAATTTTTTTGATTTTTTCTCCTTCAGCCATTGTTCGTTTACTACTACCCACAAAAACGAAAGGGCCCCCTCCTGATTTTCTACACATAACTACCTACCACCCCCTCCCTTCGAAAAGTCATAATTATTGATCTCTATCTTGGTTCTGTCGTTTAGGGCTTTAAAGAGATAATACTATACTCACGGCATTGGGCCGTTTCCTAAGAACACCTTGACAACTTCATAACCAGTTGTTGCTTTACTGGGACGACATACGGAGCTCCTATTTTTACCGGATAAGGATTAGCATAGCAAAGATGGATGAACATAGCTTCATTCAGCTCTTAGAGCATGTCCTTACTCGTGCGTTTGGTTCTTTTCTATTTTATACATCTTGTTAACCGTTCTTTACTGAATTGTTTGCTTTGTTTGTGTAGCGGATACCAATATCGTCAAGCATGCTACGGGAACTCTCCGCCGTGACTACTATTCAAAACCGGAATCTCTGTCCGTTCTTCTCCACCTCTTGCGGACTTGTCCGAATCCTCAAATTCGTCAACTCGCAGCTGTAGAAGCTCGAAACCTTGTACCTAAATTTTGGCCAGCGAAGGACGATTGCTCACCAATTCCAGCGGAACTCAAATCCCGGCTACGAGAGTCAATTCTTCAATCCACGATCGAGGAAACGAACTCCTTGGTCAAACACTCCTCCGCTCGCGTTATATCTTCTATGGCTAAAATTGACTTGCCGGCCGGTGAATGGACGGATCTTCCGGGATTCCTGGTACAGGCGGCCTCTTCTGAGAGGGCAGAAAACCGCGAAGTTGGTATCTATATACTGTTCACCCTAATTGAGTCCCTGGAGGAAGTGGTTGCAGACAAATGGCATGAATTCTTGCCCCTTTTTTCTCGGACAATCGATGATCAGGGAAGCATGGCTGTCCGTTTGAATACCTTACTGGCTCTTGGAAAGATGGCAGAATCTCTCAACTCCGAAAAACACCCTGGTGGTGTGGCTGCGTTCAAAGAAGTGCTTCCATCAATGGTTGCGGTGTTGAAAGAACTCATTGATGCGGCAGACGAGGAAAAAGCTAATTCGGCCTTCGAGGTGTTCCAAACTTTGCTGATTGTCGACTCAACTCTTATTTCAAGCCATTTCCGTGACTTGGTCCAGTTCTTCTCAGATTTGGCTTCTTCAACCAATGTGGATGATGATTTCCGCTCAAAGGCCATGTCTTTTCTTATATCTTGTTTGCGTTACAAGAAGATGAAGATGCAAGCGCTAAAATTCGGCGAGCAGCTCACTCTACGCGCCCTTCAGATTGTGACGGAATTTAAAGATCTAGAAGATACCGACGAGACGACCCCTGCGAGGTCTGCATTGGGACTCCTGGACTATCTTTCCGCTTCCCTTCCACCAAGTCAGGTGATAGTGCCGTTGCTTAATGTACTTCCCCAGTATACTGCCAGCCAAGATCCGGAATATAGAAAGGCGGCAGTCCTAGCCTTGGGGATGTGTGTAGAAGGTGCTCCCGATTTCATTGCCACTCAAATTAGCTCAATCTTCCCCGTCGTCCTTCAACTTTTATCCGATCCCGAGGCTAGAGTTAGGCAAGCGGCATTGCACACGGTTGCACAGTTGGCGGATGACCTCGCGGAAGATATGGGGAAGGAGCACTCCCGTTTGATCCCCGCACTCATCAGACTACTTGATTCCCGTGATGGGTCGGACACTTGGAAGGCAGCATGTAACGCAATCGATGCCGTACTTGTCGGAATCGACAAGAAGGATGTTGAGACTTATCTTCCTACCCTCATGCCGAGATTGTCCGAGATGTTCCAGAGAGATGACTTGAAGCTGAAGGCTGCTGCTGTGGGAGGAATCGGTTCTACCGCCCATGCAGCCAAGGACAGTTTTTCACCTTATTTCCAGGCAGCCATGGGTGCTCTGTTCCCATACATTTCGGTAAAGGATTCCGAAGACGAACTGGACTTGAGAGGCGTTGTCGTTGATGCTATGGGGAACATTGCGGAAGCTGTTGGGATGCAGGCCTTTACACCCTACGTTGAACCTTTGATGCAATCTGCTATGGAAGCTCTCAATCTAGGTCACCCTCGTTTACGAGAGACTAGTTTTATGTTTTTTTCCATTATGGCCAGGGTATACAGGGAAGAATTCACGCCTTTCCTACCAAATGTCACCCAGGCCCTATTCCAGAGCCTGGAACAAACAGAAACTGATATCGATGTGGAAATCGGTGAGCTCGCAAAAGATGCCATAATCACGAGTGTTGGTGCTATGGGTACTCAAAAGGCCTCTTTGGGCGAGGATATACAAGCCGAGATACAGCCGCCGACAGACATTGACGTGGATGACGAAGACGACGACGCTTTGTGGGATGAATTGAACGCTGTTAACGCAGTTGCCCTTGAGAAGGAAGTTGCCGCCGAAGTTATCGGAGAGGTGCTTAGCCATTGCAAAGAAGGCTATCTCCAATATTTGGAGAAGACTGTTGAGTTATTGGCCCTGAAAGCTCAACATCCGTACGAAGGTGTCCGAAAAGCAAGTATTAGCACGCTTTGGAGGGCTTACGCTACCCTTTGGCAAGTGATGCAAGATAAGGGAATGGCGAAGTGGCTTCCTGGGTTGCCATTGAAAGCCCAGCCGCCGCCGGAGCTAGTGCGTCTCGGCAACCTTGTAATTAACTGCACGCTGGCCAATTGGAGCATCGAAACTGATAGGCAAGTTACAGTTCTTATTTGAAGTTTTTTGGTTTTTGGCGATGCTGTCTCTACGTTTTGCCTATTGCGCTCGCGGGTGATGACGACACTTCGTTCTACCCAGCTCACTCAGATGCTCAAACAGCACGCAGTGCGAACGCGAATCTGCTTCTGACTTGTTATTTTTCTTTCCAAGAATCGTGGGTCCCTGACTCTTTGAGAGTATCTGCTAACATTGCCTTTTGTATCACCAGGGCCAGCGTAACGGATATCTGCGTAAATGTCGCAGAGACACTTTCGCTTTGTGGCCCCGCCTTTTTGGTAGATGCTACCGGAACAATAATGCTCGAACTTGCTAGTCAACTTGTTCTCATCCTAAAGAAGCAACATCCATCCCAGCTCGACGAAGAAAACGAAGAGCTTCCTGAGCTGCATGAGTCTTCCGAATATGATTGGATTCTGGTTGACAGTGCAATGGATGTGGTTCTTGGCCTCTCCAAAGCTCTAGGAACTCAATTCGGAGAAATATGGAAATTAGTTGGGACTTTGCTCATAAAGTACGCCTCATCTTCAGAGGCGGTAGAGCGTTCGACAAGTGTGGGTGTTATTGCCGATTGTATCAAATATATGGAGGAGGGATGCACACCACACACACCTGTAAGTTTCACGCTCTAGCGTTTTATTATTGAACTCATTTATTGTTTGTTTTTTGTGCCTTTTTCTGACTTGTCCTAGCAATTAATGAAAACTCTCCTCCACCGACTGTCAGACGAGGATCAAGATACCAAATCATGTGCTGCGTATGCCTTGGGCATGCTTTGCATCAAGTCTCAAGCAGCGCAAGAGGTTACTAGCAATTATGGAGCCATTCTTCACAAATTAGAGCCATTTTTGCAAGTTCAGAACCACCGGATGTTGGATAATGCCTGTGGATGTATTTCTAGGATGATAATGGCACATCCAGATAGCGTTCCACTTGGCGATGTTCTACCCGCCCTTGCAGGCCTTCTACCGCTTAAGGAGGATTATGAAGAGAATGAACCAATCTATAAAATGCTTGTTCAACTTTGTTTGTTACCCCATTGTGCATTTTGATCACTCTTCTCTCGTGATACTAATATTTTCCTAGATAAAAATTCCAACCAGACTGCTTTTGGAATGACGCAGCAGTTTCTCCCAATAATCGCCGCCGTGCTTTCGCCACCGGAAGAACAATTGACGCTTGAAACCCGCAAAGAGCTTATTGAGCTTGTGCAATTCTTATTCAAAACCGAGCCAAGTGTTCTTCGGGGTTACGATAATCTGATCTTGCTAGCCAATTAAATAAGGCTGGTTCTTATTCACACTTGATAGATTTCTGTCCCGCTTGCAATTCTTTTTCTTTTCCTCATATTTCTTTTTCTGAATGATATTCGTGTTTCATTTTGGGGATAGATCAAACATTGGCAGGGAGGTTATTTGACTTGATTTCTCTTTTTTTCCTCTTTTTCGCTGGCTATCATATCTGTTTTGTATGGCTTAGGGAGCGAACGGGTTTTGCTCGTTCCGGGTTTTCAATTCGCTTTCTTCTTTCGAAGCAATACATAAAAAACTTCGGTATCATGATGGAAATGGGAGTTGATTGTGTGGGGTTTATGTGCTTTTATTGTATGCGGTCGAATCCTTGAACGTTGTCTTCGTTATCATCTACGGGTTTACTGTAAGGTAATTTCAACTTCGAGAAAAAATAAAAATAGAATTGCCTAGATGTTTTGAATCAAGTTTTCATGTGCTATAATTCACTTGGTTCTTGTTGCATGCTGTGTGTTGAAGGGTGGCGTGATAGGTGGCCGGTTTCTAGGATTATTACCCAGTTTGAATTGTAGGATACTACAGTAGTCAACTACTGCGCTCGAGTTCATTGCAGTGTAGAGTGCCACTATTTCATATAGTTAGTGCCTACACCGGTAGTTAGGTAGAATGAAATTCCTTGAATCTGGTGGCAATTGTAGTTACTGCTGCAATTGGAATTTCCGTTGCCCATTTTGTTCAAATGAGGATGATTGAAAGCAGCTTCCGCTTGTGGCGCGGCTGGGCGGATGCGGTTTTCCGTTTCGCATATATACTGATGCAAGCTATTCGTGTTGGCACTTGAATTACTGTATTTAGATTATGCGTGCTTTCCTTTGTTTGGGTAGTAGGTACTAGTCTCACTATCAAAACTAAACTAAGGTAAGTTAAAGGTGATAGGGGGAAATGAAAGTTCTTTCAAATGGTTGTTTTAGCTTTTAGGAGTGTTGTTGTAGTAGTTGCTAGCCTTTCTTTGTCGTACTGGTTTAGGGAAGAAGATTGTATTGGGGGGGGGGATTTTTCCATGTATTCAGTTTTCTTATTAGCAGCAATGTATTCTCATTAAGGTGATTAGATATTAGCTCTTCTGAAGTATGTCATAATATCATAGCTGTTAAAAAACTATGAAAGTGAACATCTAACCTGTGAGTTCTCCGAGTCGAGTCATATTTCATGATACCCAGAACCCGTAAGAGCACAGTACTTTCAATTATCAGAGCGGCCAAAATTTCCGGATCTGATATCATTAGAGTGTATCGGTAATAAGAAAATCAATGAGCCCTATCAATTTAATAGTCAATGAGGCTTTCTGTGGCTGAAACATGCACACCGTAGCCATACATAAGGCCAGTTTCACTACCACCTCCTTCCCATCTCTTTCTCTACATCATATCCCAGCTCTCAAACACACAGCTGAACACCACTTTCCATCCACTCAACAAGCTCTTTTCTACGAACCTATCTTCCGATCAATAGTAGGCTTTCTCTCCTATCCTTTTAGGGTAAACAAAGCAACTACTAACCTTTCTAAGATCGAAAATAGAGGGCAGCTTTTCCTCCTTGCATCATGATTTGATACAACTCAACCAACTGGCCGAACCTCACCATATCCAGAACCAGAATGAGGCTGAAATCCGCCGACTCAGGAAAGAAAACAAGGAACTTAAAAAGGCTGCTCGATGACTTTATCAAACATCAAGAGAAGGATGAGGCCATGATCAAAAACCTGGAGATCATGTGCCAGGTTCAAGTCGCTGAGAACAGCGAAGCGACTCTCCAGAATCCTACTACTACGAATATGGTACTCACACTGGAGTAGAGACTCAAAGGTACTCGATACCCTACATGATATTCTCAATTAGGTAAAGATTGCTACTAACTATTCTTTTCTCTTGTGTCTACTAGAAGCCAAAAATGGCAACTGTTCTTAGACCACTATGCCAGTTGTGACTTTGAGGAAGCATGGGAATGTTATTCTCGGAATTCTGAGTTAGAATAGCCAAGGGAGGGGAAGGATAATTAAATGGCAGTGAATTAGAGAAGAGGGGTACTACTACTGGAACATGGTTGGCTGGGTATTCATTCTATATCTACTGTTGACAAGCTTTTTGTATACCATTTCCTTTTCTTATACCTCTTTTTCTATCTTCTCTACATGGATCAGTACTTTCACCTCTCCTAAAAAAAAACTTTTCTACCATGGTTACTGGTACACCGCCGTTTGGGAGCTTCGGTCTTTTTTTTTTCATTTTTTTCAGAGTGAGTTGAGGTACTAGAGTTGTTTAGATAGAGTTTAGTAGTACTTTAATCCATCCCATTTAATTCTTAGGAGAAGATACTTGAATGGATAAAAGCTGTTATCGCCTTTCCCTGTATTGTGTGAAGGAATTACACTTACCTCTCATTGCCCTCCACCACTTCTAAATACCGTAACTTTTAGAGACTTTTCCGTTACGGCTAAGTTCAAAGGTATCCGACTAACTATAGTATTAGTAATACCCTCTTAGTATTATGTCTGCCAGACCGGAGCGATCGCGGCACTGCCGTCGTCAACTATGCAGCTCTTTAGCGAGTCCTGTAGGATAATCATATATTCTCACTCGCCTGCCCGCTTCCACCCTCTGCCTGATCTTGTGATACGGGATCAATAGGAGGCGGTATTATGAGTAGAAGGTGGTAGGGAATTTGATATTAACATACAAGCAGTCAACAAAAACAAGGGAAATAGATCAACTATTTATGCACATGAGTTGACTCGAGGGGACCCCGCTACTCGCTCGCCGGTCGGTCGGACAACAGAGAACAGAAGGGGGGAAAAATACTAAAAACCAACAAAGAACCAACGAGCAGGGCATGAATGGCCCAAGGAATAGAGGTTGGTTAGCCTAAACGAGACTCTAATGTGATACATAGGGCGGGCGAGATGTCCCGATGTAGTACCGTAAGAACTCGGATAGTCGGACCATGTGCTAGGACGTTGGACTTGCCTCTCCTAGTAAGGTCTGGGGGGGTTTTTCTTTTCTTTTATCTCGTGGGGGCAGATTTTTGGTGTGTTTTTCGCCACTTTTCCGGAGGAGGAAATTTCGGACTACATAGCACATGGTCCGATTATTCGAGTTCTTACGGTACACATGTGCTGCGAAATATGCGTAACAGCACTTAACTTTAAGGTGGCATAGCCGTGGGGGTGATGTAAGTTTTGAGTGCTCGCCATACATATATAGCATTCTCCGTAAGGAGGGGATATGCAGGCATCGCAGACAAATACCTTGTCGGTCACATAATCGTTTACTAGGAATCTGAGGAGTTTTTCTGTTTGATTACACTTAGGAATTCCGCCTGGTGTTCCTAGTCTCTTAAACACTCATCGCGGAGAAGCAAGTGGTGCGGGTGCCTCACCTCCCCAGTTATGTCCGCCCTTTAATAGGAAGCTTTTGTCATGTTTTGACCACAACGTAATCAACAACTAGCGGATCCTTGAAAAAGGTATCTTGGTACTGCATTTCGCTGGGACAGGTCGCGGTTGTAAAAGTACGGGGACAAAAAGATTCGTCCGATGATGGTTTTAGGGCCAAATTTAACATTTTCAACCGGACAATTCCCAACACTGAGTGAATGGATACACTTCAAATTTTTCCTCCAGCTAGAGAATCATAATCTATTCAAACCTCTAGAAGTAGAAGTGC
>Ga0307507_10007963_pt1 | contig 14965 bp, 12 predicted proteins | sample 7_EM_MG_FD_207223 | JGI IMG/M metagenome (GOLD analysis project Ga0307507, IMG submission 207223) | Populus trichocarpa ectomycorrhiza microbial communities from riparian zone in the Pacific Northwest, United States - 7_EM | ecosystem: Host-associated > Plants > Roots > Unclassified | place... | reverse complement strand
CCGTAGTCCCCACCCACAGCATTAACATCTACCTTACGCTCCAGCAAGATATCAAGGACTTCGTGGTTCCGGTGGTGTGAAGGGATCACTGCCGCCTGTAGCGCCGTCCAGAAGTGCCCTCCTTCGATATTCGGATCTGCACCTGCTTCGAGTAGGGCTTTTACAACCCCCGTGTTTCCCGTGGATGCCGCTGCCTGTAACGCTGTCTCGTAATATCCAACTCGCACGTTTGGGTCGGCTCCGTGTTTAAGCAGCAGCTTAACCTTGTCGAGAGGGGTTTTCTCCGCACACGCTGCCCTTTGGAGTGGTGTCCCATGTATTCCTCCAATTATATTGCAATTGGCACCCTTTTCGAGCAACATCTCTGTGAGGTCTATCCCACCCCATCCCGACGCTTCGTAGAGAGCTGTCCCTGTGTGTCCCGGCTTCTGAGACTGACCGTTCACATCTGCGCCGGCATCGAGCAACATCCTCATAATCTGCATGCTCCCTTTATTTGCCGCCCGCTGCAATGGACCCTGGGTGGGCGCATCTGGTGAATAATTGACCTCCGCTCCATTGTCTAATAACAACTTAACAATATCCGGGTTTTTCGCAGAAATGGCAGCTAGTAGCGGGGTGTTATTCCTGCCTGGTGGAGTATTTACACCAGCACCAGAATCAATTAGTCGCCGGACGGCATCCAAATCTCCTTCAGCCACTGCTGTTTGTAACTCGCCACCGTCAAGCTTGAAAACTCTTAAGTCTAGTTTGTTACTGCTAAGCTCCTCTAGACCCTCTAGAGCACTACGCTCTGCCATATATTTCATAGAGTTCTGGTATATTGGATGTTGATATTGCAGAATTGGGTTATATATCCAGGCTTTGAATAAATTCCGCTTTCGTATGCTGTTAGAGTACTCATCATAGTTGGGATCGGTGTCTTCAGGCCACTCGGGTAAAGAGGGGAAAAAATCCGGTATTGAGTCAAGTGAAGATCCGAGTCTCAAGAGTGCAGAGATGGCATCGTATCTATTCGAAAGAACACTCCAGGCAATAGGGGATCCCGAGGGCCACTTGAATGGGAAGTGAAATGCATCTGCCTCTATATTGGACTCCTCGTAAAGGCTTTCCTTCTCTTGTCCCGCTAGCATATCCGCAATGTCATCGGCTTCACTCGGCTCGAAAACGAATAGCCAGTGCAATGGTACGGTCCCAAAAAGTTTACTTTTGAGAGTTATATCGGCTCCCTTTTGCACTAAACAGCGGGTGGTCGAAGCGTGGCCGGCCATGCATGCCCTTTGGAGTGGTGTCTCACCGTTAATATCCAGGGAGTTGATATCATACCCGTTATCCACCAGGCGTCTAATCTCAGGAGTCTGCCCAAGAGCAGCTGCCTTGTGAAGTGGATAGTTTCTGAGCCACTCGAGGGGGTCTTGGATGTGGAGAAGCCCAGATGGACTGTATGCACTCTCCTTCTCCATCGTGTTATAGGCATAATGTGCATTGTATCCACCCGATTGACGAAAATCAGATAAGGCCTGCGCATATTCCTCCGGATTCTCGTGTGCAAACCCCCAGCCAAGAAGAAAACCCGACGCAACTGCGTTTCGTTGCCATTTGGTATTGTTATCTTCCAGTGTCTTTCGAAACCTATCATTGCTGTCCCCTAGGAGCTGGCTGCAGATGGCTTGAGCTGGAAGGTAACCTCTCATAGCTGACACCACAGCACATGCACCCCGCTTCCTTCGATATACCCTTGCTCGATCATCTGACCTCGAGCCATGGAGTCGTCCTGAGAAGCACATTCCTAACAACTGGTATCCCCTGATTTCCTGACCGACTAGATCACCAGATATATTCGCCTGAGGCTTCTGAGATGCTTCATCAATTCCATCGACGTAATGGGATGCAATATCAGCATATGTATTGGCATCAACTTCTTCGAGGAATTTGTATATAGGTAGCCAAGAATAATTTTCTCTTTTGGCTTTATTTGGCGGTTGGATCCCCTTTTCCTTGGCTCTCGACCGATAATACTGAATGGCACCTAGCATCATAGATGAGGCACCCACTGCGGTTTCGTACTCGTTCCAGGGCGTATCGTCGTCGAACCGGCCTTGGACCCTATTTTATTATAAACTACCTCCTCTCCTTTTGAGGCTATAGGGTTCTCATACGTACCAATTGCCAGTTCGGTCGAATTCCCCTTGGGCTACTTGTGAGAGCCGGTCGCAAACTTTCCCAAGATCTGATGCCCTCTCCTGAGGTCGACTCGGCAGTAAATATTGCATGACATCGCGTATACAGTTCTGCGTTGATTGAGAAATATCCGCACGCTTAAGGATGCCACTCACTTCCTCGAGACCAGTCTTTTGATACCCATCATAGACACGAACAACTGTCCGTAGGATGAGAAGCCCAAGCGAGAAATAGTCACATTTTGTCAACATATCAGTGCTAACACCAACATTACCCAACTCCGGCGCCTGCCAACCAGGGGTTCCGATATTATATATCTTTTGGTTTTTCTCCATATCCAAGACTGAAAATCCAAAGTCCGAAAGTTTTGCAATACAGAAGAAGGGAGCTTCAGCAGGAAATACCAACACATTATCTGTTTTAATATCACCATGGATGATCCCGGCATCGTGGAGAGCACTCAACCCTTGGGCAACATCAAGCCCCAACTTCTGGAGAACTTGCTCGGGAGGGTTCGGTATATTTCTCTTATGATTAGATAAGAAGTGTCGCAGCGAACAATTGCCATGCTCAAGAATAAGTAACAGACTAAGTGGCTCAACTTTGGCACTGTAGTCAGCAAAATCAAATCCCCAAGCCAATAACTTGACAATATTCCGGTGGGCCTGAATTGCCGGATTTGAGAGTGTGCGCACTTCCAGAGTGAACGCACGCAGCTGTTCGGGAGTCCCAAAGCCAAGCTGCTGAGATGTTGATACCGAGGCCCCCGCATAGCCCTGCATAAATCTCGCTCGCTTAACAGCAACAACCACCGGGGCCATCTCAGAGCCCTGAACCTTTGAAGTATATGGTCGATCAAATGGTGGAAATCCCCTACGGACGAGGTGCTGGCAGCCAAATACATCGAACTGGGCACCTGAGCCTAAATATTTAGAACCCACATGAACCTGACGCTGAAAGTGTGGTCCTTCCATATTTGTGGATTTCATCAGCCTAACAAAATCCTGGAGATTCTCAGCGTAATCCGAACGAGGGTTTGAAACTAGACTGGAGGATTCTTGAGTTTCGCTAGAAGGCAAGAATTCGTTTAGAAGCCGGTATCTCGAAGGATCGAAGTCGTTACTAACTAGCGGTGCTTGGGAATTGTCGGACTCCATGGCTAGGATCGTGCTAGGTGCGATACCGTATTGGTAGTTTATAATGAGTGAGTGATAGATAGTATATCGGTACCTTACTCAAGCAAGCTGTCCAAGAGCGAGGTCCTCGATTCTAATGCTTTTCCGGATCCAAGGTATCACGAACACGCGACCGACACTTTTACTAGCCCACAAGACCAAGTGTCAGACAAATTAGGGTTACAACTTTAAAATATTAGGTGGCTTCTGCCGGAGCTTGTAAAATCTGGCAAATTGTGAGAAAACATGCATATGTCCCACCATACCCATAACGCGGCAGTACCGCGCGAGCAGAATTCTATCAACAAGCCGCGCCTTGGAATAGGCCTTAGGCTGCGACAACCCAAAATCTGGCTCACGTGAGTACTGTACACGTACAGCCGCTTTTATAATCCGTTGCTCCCCAACCCAGCCTTCGAACAAGCCGGGCGGCTCATATGGAACTCTCCAGCACAAACCCTGTGCTGTATCACATGAGCACCAAACAGAGCGTTATTTCAGACTTGGGTGGCACCGCATCATGCAGGGCACTGTGACCTCCCCACTTATTATCCATTTCCAAAAGATCGTCAATGCAGGGATTTCTCAAAGATTTTTTTTTATCTCGAACGCAATCTCCCGTGGCCCACTTTTCCTGCTTTTACCTATGAGATTCGCCTCTCCCAGCCAGAGAACCAATCTGAACCCCTATAGGATAAAAAGAATCGAGAAAGTTGAAGAGCTGGCAAACTGACGACCTTTTCGAAACCGACGATAGATCTTCGAGTTAGATACCGTATCGTGCGCATGCGGTGCGCCGAAGGCCCCCGAGAGTGATGATAGCTCGCTCCCATTTTCTCTCGAAAAACTCGCAGTAGAGCGAATAATAGCTAGTACATACGCCAATAAGAGTATAATACGCATTAAATTCATTCCCACCCTCTAACCTCCCCGGCTCCTCAATCGTTCTTGGGGCTAACTTGGATTTTTAGATTCCCAATCATCAACTATCATACCACCATGTATCGGCAATGGAGGTGGCCAGACTCACTATCGCAGTTTTTTACGGCTGTTCATACCCACAAACGCTAAACCTCCCAGAAAGTCACCATTATATAAAGAGGAAGCAAGAACCAATCTACCCTCAGTTTCGCATATAAATCTACTCTCAAGGAACAGTTTACCTAATGTTGATAGAAGGGCCTGCTGGTATTTGAAGTCCATCAGGCAAGTCCTGAGAGATACCGGAGACCAGGGGAATAGCTTCCGGAAACTGGAGTTAAATTTTCTAATCACGAACACTTCGTTAATGACGGAACGGCCGAGCCACATACCGGAGACTTGAGAGAGCGAGAGATGCTTAAGAAGTTCATTCTATCCGAGAGGGCCGGAGAGACCCACTATTTATGCGGTGAAACAGCAACATATATTAGCAGTAGAAAAGAAATCAAAGGAAACAATATGGAAGGCAAGAGCAAACAGATGAGAACAGAATTGCATATCTGATCAATTGACCGAGCGATGACATGGGTGAAAAGGCAAGTAGGACAAGTCAAGATCGGACAGCACTAAACCGAGACTAAAGAATACTGACCGGCCTTGTCATACTCAAAGAAGCAGGGAGTACATATCCGAAAGTGCTATGATATTTCATGAACTCCAAGTGGGTGACTGATTGAGTCATTGTGACTCACTCGGATACTTTTAAATCTCGCCTGAATTTCGAAAAAAGAGATTTTAGGAGGGGAGGGTTTATGGGAGCAATAATAACCCTTCCAGCTTGGGAGTGCAATAAACTTCATATATTTGCCTCCTGTCCCATATCAAGCTGAGAGTAAACGCCCATCCAAACACCCTTGAATGCAACAGAGGACCCCTCCCCCGCACCCAACTCGTGAACCTGGCCCCTCGTGTTTGAAACCTCATATCCCCACCACGACCCGTCCCGGCACCCCATGCTAGAATTGAATCGATCTTAGTCTAACCGATACGCTACTTTCGCCGATATTAACATTTCTTCTTTTCCCCCCTCGTATGATGAGGGCAACTTCTCGGCAGTGGTGGCTGCGTAGAAGTGGGCGTCTGGGAATGTGGATTTTGGGGGGTTTTTGTTTTGCGAGAGGATGGGTGTGGGGTTTAGAGGGGTCTAGGGGGTGAATGTCGTGCGGGAGGGGGTGTGGGAGTGGTTGGGTTACGGTGTCTAGGCAGTGTGAGATCTGGAGGGGGGGTACTGTGGGGTTGTGGTTGGTGGGGACAGGAGAGGTGCATAACGTACGGGGTTTCCAGGTGGGTGGGGTAGAAGGTATTGTGGGAAGGGTATGGGGGGGGGGAGCGACGGCGGGGAGGGTTAGCAATACTGTTGTTGGAGTTGGGCGCATGAGAGGATTAGGTCGAAGGCAGGGAGGATGGGAGGATTGGAGAGGCTAGATGGCAGAGGGCGAAAGAAAGAGGGCTCATATCCTGTGATAGTTCAGTTACCGGAGCTATGAATGAAGGTTTGAGCGTAGGGTTAGTAGTTGGGACCTGTACTGCCCTTTATTATGACAAGTACTGTGCAGTATAGCAGTTTGTGCTAGGATTTTGGCTGTTCTGAACTTTGTTTTGTGAAAAATTTGGGGTTGTAGCTACGTTGGTGAATTCCGGTTCCCTTCCTTGCACCGCAAGATCGATGCCTACTAGCAGTGGTAGGATAGCGAGAGCCTCTTAGATAACTATCTCCAGATATGCCTCTAGGGACATTGTAAACTTCCATTGTGATATGATTTATTGAATAATGAGAAAGGGAGGGTCGGCAAAGCGCCCCAACGGGGTAGTCGTAATTAGAAGGGCATGGGAACTTTGAGAACGCAGCTGTATGATACGCGAAGGTACTACAAATAGTCTGGCTTATTAACCTTCGTACGAAAGGATCTTGCCTTTGCCTCAATGGGTCTCGCATATCTGTGAGCAGCCCATGCAGAAGGGTTATTAACGCCGGACAGCAGTAGTCGCTCTAATTTCTACGATCCCCGTGCCGTAGTTTACATATAGGGTCATTCTGAGGGTATCAAGGTTCTATTATAAACAAGAAACGAGAGAAAGAGGGGGAGGAGAAGAAAGAGAGAGAGAGAGAGAGAGAGAGAGAGAGAGAGAGAGAGAGAAAGACAGAGCAAGAACAAGAACAGTATTAGGCACAAAACCTCAATTCAAGATCCGCTAAAACAGCAGCAAAACATATTTCGGAAACCCCGTTTCTTAGGAAGTGATGGCGTTGTCGCAACCACTGTTGGGGGCTTTTCCGAGGGTCTGGACAAGTGTTAGCTAGGCATTCAAAAGTAACAGGCAATACTTGAAAAGGGGAAACCTACTGATTACTACTTGCGGCGGGCTGACTTCCGCTCGTAGGCGCTCGATACGCCATAGCGCCATTTGGGTGTTGGGGGTATGGGACAGCAGGTTTCACTATCATTCCCCCGCCAGGCCCGGCTTGTTGGCCGTCCGCCGGCACACTAGGAGCGGAAATTTGGCCCTTCGGCGCTTCGGAGTAATGGTAGAGCACTCGTACCTCCATCGATTCGACGTAGTTGATATTGTCTCCTAAAGACTTCGCAAAAACCCTCAACTCATCTCCGGGCATGAAGGCCTTAATCGTGTTCGAGACCATTGGATCTGCAGCGTGGATGTCCCATATCACCTTATGGGTGCGTAGACACCGTGAGCCGTGAAAATTCCTCTGCAGGTGAATGCGTTTGGTTTTTCCGGTGAGAGCGAAATACACACCCACTTCGAAAAAGGTGTCACTTTTCCCATAAGGCCCATCTCGCTGGGAGGGTTTGACATTTCCATTATCGTGGCTCTGAATTTCGAAATAAATCTGGTGAGGCTTGATATCTGATGGTGTATTCTCTATATAGATCCGGAGGTAGGCCTCTTCTGTAGTATACTGTGTAATCTGCTCTGGGTTATCGTTCCTGGCAGATATCTGCGGAAGGTACTGAGCTCGGCGTAAAATCATGTCCGGTAGATGCTTTGGGATTGCATTTCCCTTAGAAACAATTTGAAGACGTTGGTTTAACAGGTTCCGGACGTGCTCAACTTCGAGCCAGGATAAGGGGTGTAAATGGTTTACTGGGGGGATATTCTCGGAGCTCGGCCTTGCGCCCCAATCCAGTAAAATTTGCTCCATTCCACCCACTTCTCTACCTCGCCGCTCTATCCCGAGCAGGACTTTATCAACTCCCCCCAGGAGGTTTGGGTCGGCACCATTGGATAACAATAACTTCACCATCGCTTCGTCACCACTAACAACTGCCGCCTCTAGAGGGGTTTTGTCATGTAAACCTCCTCCAATGTCAGGGTCTGCTCCGGCTTCTAGAAGTAATTGGACAAGTTTGAGGTTCCCTGTCCAAGCTGCTGCTTGTAAGGCAGTTCCGTGTCTACCACCCCTCACATTCGGTAATGCTCCCGCTCTTAATAACTTCTCGACTAAGCTCTCATCGCCTCCTGATGCCGCTGCTTGAATGGCGGTCCCATAGTCCCCACCCACAGCATTAACATCTACCTTACGCTCCAGCAAGATATCAAGGATTTCGTGACTTCGGTTTGAAGGGATCACTGCCGCCTGTAGCGCCGTCCAGAGGTTTCCTCCTTCGATATTCGGATCTGCACCTGCTTCGAGTAGGGCTTTTACAACCCCCGCGTTTCCTTCGGATGCTGCTGCCTGTAACGCTGTCTCGTAATATCCAGCCCGCACGTTTGGATTGGCTCCATGTTTAAGCAGCAGCTTAACCTTCTCGAGAGGGACCCTCTCCGCGCATGCTGCCCTTTGGAGTGGTGTTCCATATACTCCTCCAATTATACTGCAATCGGCACCTTTCTCAAGCAACATCTCTATTATATCTATCCCACCTAATCTTGATGCTTCGTAGAGAGCTGTCCCTGTGAGATCTGTCCTCTGAGACTGACTGTTCACATCTGCACCAGCATCGAGCAACATCCTCGTAATCTGCATATTCCCTGTTTTCGCTGCGCGTTGCAGTGGACTCCCACTGAATATGTCTGGTGGAAAATCGACCTTCGCTTCATTGTCTAGTAACATCTTAACGATATCTGGGTTTTTTGCAGCAATGGCAGCCAGTAGCGGGGTGTCTTTCTTGCCTGGGGAAAAATTTACATCAGCACCAGAATTAATTAGTTCCCGGACGGCATCCAAATCTCCCTCAACCACTGCTGTTTGTAACTCGCCGCCATAGCTATCCACAACTCTTGAATCTATTCTGTTCCTGCTGAGCTCCTCTAAACTCTCCAAAGCGCCACGCTTTACCACGTATCTAAAGGAGTTCTGGTATATGGGATGTTGATATTGCAGAATTGGGTTATATATCCAGGCTTTAAATAAGTTTCGGTTTTGCCTGCTGCTGGAGCGAATATCATAAGAATCAACGTCTTCAGGCCAGTCGGGTAAAGAGGGAAAAAAATCCGGTATTGAGTCAAGTGAAGATCCGAGCCTCAAGAGCGCAGAGATGGCATCGTATCTATTCGAAAGAACACTCCAGGCAATTGGGGATCCCGAGGGCCACTTGAATGGGAAGTGAAATGCATCTGCCTCTATATTGGACTCCTCTTCAAGGGTTTCCTTCTGCCGTCCCGCTAGGATGTCCGCAATATCGTTGGCTTCGTTTGGCTCGAAAACGAATAGCCAGTGCAGTGGCACGGTGCCAAGAAGTTTACTTTTGAGAGTTACATCGGCTCCCCTTTGCACTAAACAACGGGTGGTCGAAGCGTGGCCGGCCATGCATGCCCTTTGGAGTGGTGTCTCACCGCTAATATCTAGGGAGTTGATATCATACCCATTATCCACCAGGCGTTTGACCTCAGCAGTCTGCCCAAGAGCAGCTGCCTTGTGAAGTGGATAATTCCTAAGCCACTCAAAGGGGAATTGAACGTCGTAGAGAAGACCAGATGGACTGTAGGCACTCTCCTTCTCCATCGTATTATAAGCGTAATGTGTATTGTATCCACCCGATTGACGAAAATCTGATAGGGCCAGCGCATATTCTTCCGGATTCTCGTGTGCAAACTTCCAGCCAAGAAGAAAGCCCGAGGCAACTGCGTTTCGTTGCCATTTGGTGTCGTTATCTTCCCATGTCTTTCGAAACCTGTCATTGTTGCCTCCCTGGAGCTGGCTGCAGATCGCCTGAGCTGGGAAGTAACCCCTCATCGCTGACACCACAGCACATGCCCCCCGCTTCCTCCGATACACCCTTGCTCGATCAACACCCGACTCCGAGCCATCAAGTCGTCCCGAGAAGCACAGTCCTAACAACTGATACCCACTGATTTCCTGGCCGACTAGATCCCCAGATATATTCACCTGAGGCTTCTGAGATACCTCATCGATTCCGTTAACGTAATGGGATGCAATACCAGCATATGTATTAGCATCAACTTCCTCAAGAAACTCATATATAGGCAGCCAAGAATAATTTGGTTGTTTGGTTTTTTTCGCGGGCTGGATCCCTTTTTTCCTGTCTCTTGACTGGAAGTGCTGAAAGGCTCCTAGAATCATAGATGTGCCATTCACAGGGACTTCATACTCCTTCCAAGGTGTATCGTCGTCAAACCGGCCTTGGACCCTATCTTATTATAAGCTACCTCCCCTCCCTTCGAGACTACAGGATCCTCATACGTACCAATTGCCAGCCCGGTCGAATCCACCTTGACCTACTTGTGAGAGCCGGTCGCAAACTTTCCCAAGATCTGATGCCCTCCCCTGCGGCTGACTCGGCAGTAAATATTGCATGACATCGCGTATACAGTTCTGCGTTGGTTGAGAAATATTCGCACGCTTTAGGATGTCGCTCACTTCCTCGAGACTGGTATTTTGATATCCATCATAGGCACAAACAACTGTCCGTAGGATGAGAAGCCCAAGCGAGAAATAGTCACATTTTGTCAACATATCAGTGCTAACACCAACATCACCCAACTCCGGCGCCTGCCAACCAGGGGTTCCGATATTATATATCTTTTGGTTTTTCTCCATATCCAGGACTGAAAATCCAAAGTCCGAAAGTTTTGCAATACAGAAGAAGGGAGCTTCAGCAGGAAATACCAACACATTATCTGTTTTAATATCACCATGGATGATCCCGGCATCATGGAGAGCACTCAGCCCTTGGGCAACATCAAGCCCCAACTTCTGGAGAACTTGTTCGGGAGGGTTCGGTATATTTCTCTTGTGATTAGAGAGAAAGTGTCGCAGCGAACAATTGCCATGCTCGAGAATAAGTAACAGACTAAGCGGCTCAACTCTCGTACCGGTATCACCAAAATCAAAACCCCAAGCCAATAACTTGACAATATTTCGGTGGGTGTGGATTGCGGGATTTGAGAGTGCGCGCACTTCCAGAGTCAACGCACGCAACTGCCCGGGAGTTCCAAAACCAAATTGTTGAGAGGTGGATGCCGAAACTCCAACATAGCTATGCATAAATCTTGCTCGCTTAATAGCAACAACGACCGGAGCCTTCCCAGAACCCTCGATCTTTGAAACATATGGCAGGTCGAAAGGTGGAAAGGTTTCATGAACAAAGTGTTGGTGGCCAAATACGTCGAACTGCGCACCTGTGCCTAGAGATTTACTACCCAAATGAACCTGAGACTGAAAGTGTGGTCCTTCCACGTTTGCAGATTTCATCAACTTAATAAAATCCTGGAGATTCTCTGGATAATCGGAGCGAGGGCTTGAAACTACTGCACTAGAAACCTTTTTAGTTTCGCCAGGAGACGAGAATTCATGTAGAAGCCGGCTTCTCGAAGGGTCAAAGCCATTACTAAGTAGGGGTGTTTGGGAATTTCGAGGCTCCATGGTCGGGACCGTGCTAGATACGATACCGTATGGATACTGAGTGACAACTTGGTTTTGTAGGCTGGTAAAAGTGTCGATAGCGTGTAGGGATCGCTAAGATCCGGAAAGGCGTTAGAATTGAGGATCTCGCTCTTTGGCAGCTTGCTTGAGTGAGGTGTTCTATCTATTATCGTTAGAGTTCAGCTCAGAGTAAGAATAGAGAGAGAGAGCGTGGGGGCTGGCTTCAGGACACTAACAAGGCTGGAATAGGAATTTTTAGAGGACTCAGAGCTCCACAATCGTCATTTTCTTTGCTTTTGGAAGCCCAAATGACATCAAATGGGTTCTTTTTTGGTTTAACTGGTGGCTTGAAACTAGCCCCCACGCTCTCTCTCCACTGACAGGACTTTTTCTAACGATAATATCGGACAGGTTAGAGTTACAACTTGTAAATATTGGGTGGCTTCTGCTGAAGATCGTAAAATTTGGCAAATTGTGAGGAAACATGTGTCCCGCAATACCCGCACAGTACCGACACCGTCCCCGCCAAAAAAAAAGTCTGTCCTCGACCTTTACCCATTCGAGATCATACTCGGGTGGCACCGCATCCTGCAGGGCGCCGCGCCAATGCTCACTGAGACCTCCCCACTCAGATATTTAAGGTAGAGGCACTCGATAGTGCGCAGGTGCTTAAGGCTGTTGGCTCTCTTAAATTATGTGGCGGTGTGCTGGAGGCCTTTAAGAATGATGATAACTCGCTCCGACTCTCTCTCGAAAACTCGGCAGTAAAGCAAAGAATAATTGGTGCGTCGATATAAGAGTATGTACTGAATCCAGTATCCCTCTAACTCCCCCGGTTTCTTAACTATTGTTAGGGCTAACTTTGGATTTTTAGATTTCAAACCATCAATAATTATACCACCACACAGCTCTGATGGAGGTGGCCGGACTCGCTATCGCAACCTTTAACGAAGTATTCGTGATTGGAAAATTTATTAGGCAAGTCCTGATAGATGCCGGAGACCAAGACAGTAGCTTCCGGAAACTGGAGTCAGACTTCAAATATCAGCAGACCCTTCTATCGACGTTCGGTAAACGGTTCCTTGAGACTAGGTTTATATACGAAATCGAGGATAGTTTGAAGGATCAAATTAGGACAATTTTAGAGGAGCTTAAACGCCTAGTTGGAGAATATGGTCGCCTGGCAGCGCGCTACGATAAGGAATACGCTGAGACACTCAAGGGGGTTGACAAGTGGTGGGAGACTGGCATTGGAAGTTCCACGCAACCGAGGGAAGCAGGAAAACCAAAGATAATCCATCTAGAATCGACCGAAATCCCAGGACCGACAAAGCCCGCAGCGCAGGAGAAAAAACGCGCTTGGAGTGGCTGGTGTTTTTCTCGTGCTCAATTCTCCCAGGGGTTTGCGAGCCTGGAGTGGGCCCTGTCCAACAGAGAGAGGCTTGAATCTTTGGTACGGGACCACGGGGATTGGGTAGGGAGGTTGATGGAGGTTATTAAACTGACACTTTTCACTCGGGATACCTTCTCGTCGAATTTGAGCGAACTCCAAGATTTCCAGCAAAAGGATGCCAAAGCCCTTGGGATGTCCAAGATCACTATGACTCGCATGTTTATCCTCGATTCCTCGCAGGGCGAGGCGGTCGAACTCGACCCAGGGCTGGTTACGACCGTCCATGTGCCGCAAGGACACTCTAACTCCTCAACGGGCGCTACCCCTCCCCTCGGGGAGGGTGACTTGAGGAACGGTACATACAACAATCAAAATGTCTTAATCGAGTACAAACACTATCCGGAGCCCCAACAAGCTACTAGTAACCCAGAGATAGCAAGGGATAGGGTCCAGTTCTTATCCAAACTCCTAGGTGTCGAGTGCCGTAAAGGTGAGCCGACTGGATCAAACAACTTTACGCTCCATTGTCTTGGCTTTTTTCATGAGCCTGAAGAGAGTCGATATGGCCTAGCGTTTGCGCTTCCCCAGGATCGCGAGCCAGAGCCAATGAGCCTTCATACAGCTATCGGCTCTTTGAAGAGACAGTCCCGGCCGACCTTGGGCCAGCGTTTCGCTATAGCGCACAGCATCGGTTACTCGTTGATAGAATGGTTCCTCGTAGATTGGGTCCACAAAAGTATCAACTCCAAGAACATATTGTTTTTCCGCCAAGAACGCCAGGGATTAGACTACGATTCACCTTATCTCTGCGGTTTTGAATATGCACGCCCGAGTGGGGGGATTTCGGACGATCCCTCCAAGAGCAAAGGTCTCGATTGGGATATATATCGTCATCCGGCCCGTCGAGGCTTCCCCACAGAGACTTTCGGAAAGATCCACGATATATACGCCTTCGGAGTCTTGCTCTTAGAGCTCGGTCTTTGGCAACTTGCGCCTCAACTTTTTGGCCCGACGGCGAAGGCCACCCCAAGTGACATTCAAGAGACATTGGTGAAAAATGCACGAGAGAGGTTAGGGCACTTTATGGGGCAGAAGTATCGAGATGCAGTCCTCCTCTGTTTAGAGAGTTCCCTGGCTGTTGAGCTCGACGATAAGAGGGGTTCGAGGTTGATTGCAGCCTTTAAAGAGAAGGTTGTTGCCATCCTTGAGGAAGGGCGAAAACTTTGAGAAATTGTACAGTAAGTTCCCACCATTTACCATCCTTCATAAGTAGCAACTAACAGTAGATCTGGAAGGTAGACTTTATTTCCCCATAAAAAGAGTATTACCGTAGACGGAATCGGGAGTAGAGTTAAGTGCCAAAGGAGTCGCAAAAGGGAGATTGGTTGCGAGAAGTAGCGAGTTAGTTGAGGATGTAAAATTCTGGGAATTTCTCAGCCCTTTGTTTCCTAAATACCACCTCTTTCACATGGAAGATAGCCCCACTCTATATTTTCTGATATACCGGTAGTCTCATGTTAGTGAGCCCAAGCATTAAATGATCAGCACTATCCAAACACCGAACCCCAGACAAAGACATCTTAGTACAAGTATCATACGGCGGGTCAAGTACTCGTACTCGTAGTCTCATCGCGTATTCGGAATCTGGTTCATGCACGAGTACCAATTTTAACTGACTTTGAGACACGTCTGTAGTAGGGATGAAGAAAAGATCAGCAAGATTGTCCGAGGATAAGGAAAAAATGGGGTTTAGGAGACACCCATCTGTCTACGAGTGGTATTATACGGCAACTATTTCCACAGCTACCGTTGTCTGTAAACTATGGGTAGTTACCTACCGGAGACTTTGTTCCTTACTCTTAGGGCTTAATCCTAATCCATCACAGTAGGATGCTTCGCATTCCTCCCCCCCCCCTAGGCTAACCACTCCCTTGAGCAGCAACCTCAAGTTGAATAAACAGGGAATAATTAAATTTAATAGAAATAATGGACGGGGGTGATAGAATGTAGGAAGGCTATAGCTAGATAAGGGTCATGTAGTTGCATTATACTCGGGTACAGTAGTTGGAGTGGTGGCTTGGAGGGAATGTGGATTCTCACATACCGGTGTGGAGCTGTGAGCTAGGGCACTCGTCATAGGGTAGTTTTTGCAGTCAAGAGAGCGTTTGCGCGCCCACCAAACATCCCACATTGTATATAGCTTGGCATGCAGAGTTTTCTCTATGTAGACAACCACGCTCTTCCCTTAGTTAGACAACCAACCAACCGACACCCAGGCAATCAATAAATAGAGATCGTTCCATCTATTTCAATTGGGTCCATTTCTTTCTCTGTCATCTTACTCTTGTTCAGTCAATTAAGCAATACGGCATCAGAGCATTTCACCAT
>Ga0307507_10007962_pt1 | contig 14965 bp, 6 predicted proteins | sample 7_EM_MG_FD_207223 | JGI IMG/M metagenome (GOLD analysis project Ga0307507, IMG submission 207223) | Populus trichocarpa ectomycorrhiza microbial communities from riparian zone in the Pacific Northwest, United States - 7_EM | ecosystem: Host-associated > Plants > Roots > Unclassified | place... | reverse complement strand
ACTTTGTTCCAATAATGCTGATGGCATTAGTGAAATCAACTCTGCATATTTTCCAGTTGATATCGACGAGAGCTATATCGATAACATCCTCGTTTCCGAGCTTCATCAAATGCCAGAAACTGAGCTAATTGCTCGGTTTCCTGACATTCCAGAATCTGGTTCTGCTCATCAAGACACGCTGAATTGGATGTTGAAGGTTGATGCTAGTGTTTTAATCCTACTCCCCTTAGTATTTTTTTCTTTCTTCCTTGCTAAGTAGACTCTTTCTGGTTTGCAGGTGCATGCTTACTGCCGGTTTAGGCCCGAGACAGCATATCTCTCTGCTAACTATTTTCATTGTTTCATATTATCTCATACTTTGCAGGTAATGTGTTCTTAACTTTAAGATGATCATTATTGAATTATAGTGTGATTAATGGCTAATTCATCATACAGACATAATGTGACTAGATTGGAGCCACATGCACACAGATAAAACAAGAAATAGGCATCAAAATCAATAATTGTCTATTCTAATATATATTAGGATCATGTCCAAATGATTTGACAGAATTTAGCCGCTCGATTTCTCATTGATTGGGTCATTAATTGTTGTTTCGTGCAGAAAGGTAAAGGATGGCCCCTGCAGCTATTAGCAGTAGCCTGCCTATCTGTAGCAGCAAAACTGGAGGAAACAAGAGTCCCATCTCTTTTAGACATACAAACATTGGAACCCAGATTCTTATTTAAACCAAGTACAGTTCGAAGGATGGAGCTTTTGGTCATGGGCAGTCTCAAGTGGCGATTACACATCATTACACCTTTCTCTTTTCTGCATTATTTCATTGCTAAGCTTTCACATCTCAGCCCCAGAAGTAAAAATCTCATCTTAGCTCATTCATCCGATCTTATCATCAGCACATGTAGAGGTAATTCCTAGGGTAATTAAACGTTTCAATCTCTTTTACACATACAAGAATTACAGCTAGCTTTGCATGAATTCTTAACAGTGATGAATATCTTGGCTTATACTCCATCCACAATAGCAGCAGCTGCAGTGCTATGGGTGGCTGATCAGAGTATTGGTTGCCCCAAATTGGAGTGCTTTCACAACAGAATGAACAAGGTAAATCTCCAGTATTATCTTCATTAAATCCGGTCAGGGAAGTGTAAGAACGACTTCTGATGATTAACTTGTTCTTACGTGTATAAACTTTTGTCTGTAATAGATTAAATGTAATCAAAGTAATAGAATTACGGTTTCATGACAAAAATGGAAACAGGAAATGGTGCGAGGATGCTACAACCTTATTAAGCAAAACACGCCTCAATTGTCTCGTGGTAAAGCACTTGATGCAACCATCCCAGGGAAATGTCTTGCGAAGAAATGCTGTAGCAAGGATTTCAAGTCAAGCCAAGACATGTCTCCAAGCAAGTGCTGAAAATGGAAGTTGCTTACAGTATTTATATATCAAATTATAACAAATATATTTTAAAATTTATCAACGCACTGGATCGACAAGAGGGCTGTGCCCTAAAAATAGTCTCAAGGGAATCATCATCAAGCCAGTTTTTAATTATTAAATTAAAATATTATCTAGTCACGTATCAAGTCTGACTATCCACGTGCGTGTTCATCTATAAGAAATTAATTTCTTGAAATTTATAATGTGTACTACCAACCAAGATAAAACTCCAAACTTTTATTTTCAACAATGATGATATTTAATTTTAGATAATTTATAAGTTAATTAAGATTATGTTTTTTTTTTATAAAAAAATTAAAGATGTATTTTTCGTAGATATTTTTTCCTGATTTTCAGTTTGAAAAAGACCATCAGAGTATTTTCAGTTAACTCCTTTTATTTTAAATTTTAAATTAAAAAAAATAAAGTTTATATTTGTTATTATAATTTAAAAATAAATACCCCGAGCCCCTCGCGGGTCAGCCACTCCTCACAAACCACTGTGACCGCCAAATAAAAACCCCAAGCTTTTTATTTGTTTCTCTCTTTTTTCCAGTTGCCACCTAGACCAGCTCTCACACCATAACCTTTCCCTTCATACCATCTCTAATTGACTGAACCAGCACTGAACCGCCACCAACTCACACACGATCGAGCCACCAACGCAGTCGACCCAATACCAGCCTCCTCACTCGGTAAACGCCATAGAGCCACCATAGACCCATTAAACCCCAAGCTAAAACATACCCAAAGATAGCCTCCCTCTTCTCTATTTCAAGCTTTCAACCCGACAGCACCTGCACACCACCCGCTGACCAAAAACAACCCCATCACTAGCAGATTTTCATCTCCACTACCGTTCCTTTGATTTTCACAAGCTAACCCCTATTTTCCTCCTAAACCAGAAGAAGCAGATCTGTGTAAAAAATAAAATCCAAAACTTTGCTTGTGCCTCCAAATACACCGAAGCGTCACTTGCACGCGTTGCCATCCACGGGCTATGCGTGTCACCCACGCGCCGTCGTAAGTCGTCAATAATAATATAGATAAACCATTAATAATATAGCAACCACAGTGATTTAAGATAAAAGCATCAATGCGGTCTCTTTTAGACAGAATATTTTATGGGGATAGTATATATTTTTTTTAAAGCAATCAGTCTTGAATTATAAAATTTTTGTTGATAAATTAGAATTTTTAGTGATTATAATATTAAATAACGAGTTTTTAAATAATATATTTCCATCTAAAAAGTTATATATCAATTTTTTTTTAATTTTTAAAGGTTATTGTGATATTAAGTGTAATAAAATTATTGATTTTTTAAAAAAAATATTTAAAAAATAAAATATGTTTTTAAAACAAAAATTAAAAGACTCAAATAATAACTATCACTATTAATTGTCCAGTTTTTTTTGAATAATAATAGTAATCAAAGTATAATTTTTTTTAATTAACATGAATATTCGAATAGTTTTTATTTAGCTTAGTTTATACACAAAAACTGCAAAATGACCAAAAGTTGGACCTAAATGGATGAGTACTGTGAACAATAACTATTAATAGGCAATGATAGATTGAATGGCAATGTGTTGTTCCACACGTGCTACGTGTCATCTGAAGTGCCTCTTTTGTGGGCCCTAAATGATACGAAGCTGAGTTTGAGGAAATTTTGGTTTCCTGGATTTTTTTTTTCAATGAGACACGTTGAGGCTTGTATTATCGAGTTGTTCAATTCTTATCCTTAACCTGTCATACTTGAAATTAAAAAATATATAAAAAACTAGCATATTGATTTTACGTCGGCTTAATCAATAATCATTATATTCATGAAGATTTAATTATAAAGTCAGGGTAGAACGGCTTGCAATATTATAATATTACTCATAAAGATATTTTCTGTCTTTTCGTTTTGGAATTGTTTTCTTTTTATCGCACAAGTCAAACGGTTAACTATTTGGTTTTTCTATTAATTATATCCCTGAGTACTAGTCAATTAAACGTGTTTTTAGGACAGTTTGGAATTGTGATTGTGGTGGTTTAAAATATTTTTTGTTTATAAATATATTAAAATAATATATTTTTTTAAAAAATTATTTTTAAGATTAGCATATCATAACAATATAAAAAAATAAAAAAATTAATTTTTAATAAAAAATTTAAAATTTTAAAAATACGGTCCCTCAGCCACTTATAATGGGATGTTTGAACTAGAGACTTGCTGAAAGGAAGAAAGTAATTAATTTTGTTTGGCAATTTGTAATTAAAGGCACAGCAGTGAAGGAGAATCTCATTTTGATTTTGCGGTCAGAAAATGTTTTTGTAAAAAATTAAGTTTTTTTTTAAATTAGTTTTTTAGGTATTTTTATATTATTTTGATGTGTTGGTATTAAAAATAAATTTTAAAAAATAAAAAAATTATTTTAATATATTATCAAGTAAAACATATTTTATAAAATAACTATCACCACGTTAACAAATAAAAACATATAAAACTTAGAACCCAACAGACACAGAAAAAAAAAAACGGTAACAATAATAAACGCTAGCATTAAAGTTGCAGTGCCCGTACTCCTCCTTTAGGGTAAAAATAATAATTAAAAGTGTAGTAATTATTATTTTTAAATTATTTTTAATTTAAAAATATATTAAATGAATATATATTTTTATTTTTTTAGAATTAATTTTGATATCATCACATCAAAATAATAATAAAATATAAAATATAATTAATTTTAAAAAAACACAATTCTAAATATTACAAAAATTCTATTCATAATTATCACCTAATTTCAAATATAAATCAAAGTGTTAGGTCGACACATATAATCCAAAATCGATTGTTTATTTTATATATAAAAAAACTAATTAATTATTAATATCTTTTTATTTTAAAAATTATTCATTTATTCTCTATGTATTTTCTTGGAAAGGAATTAAGAATTAAAAATGTTTTTTTTATAAATAATACACAAAATAAAATAAATTTTTAAATAAATTTTGTACGAGAAACATATCTCTTTTGTCCAGCAAGAGCTATCATATTTTTTTCTAAAATAAGAATAAAACGTTGTCATTATCATACTTATTTAATATAAAAATATCATAAAAAAACAATGATATCAGTTAATTTGAACTTACCACGGAAGCATAACCATCATAGGAATCTCCGCATTCAAAAGCATCTCTCTCTCTTCATTCTCATTCTCTACTTTCCCACGCTTCTGTGTGTCGGTCTCGCTAGCTCTTTCTATAAGAATAAATTTGGCGTCTCCTCTCCTCTCTCTGTTTCTCTTCATTCTCCCACAGCCACGTGTAACCTTAAGGCTCGAGCAATAACCTTTGTGTTTTTATTTTTTATTTTTAGTTTTGCGAGCTTGTCATTTCTTTTGTACGTGAAGACTATCATCATCATCATCATCATCTGCGTTTTCAGTTTCAGTTTCAGACTTTCAGGTACCGTCTTCTCATTTGGTTTCTTGCTTCTTTTCTATCCCCATTTTATTTTTCCTTCTTTTTCTTGGAATGAATTCGATAAAAGACGTCATCAACTTAGAGTTTCTTGAATTCTTTTTTTTTTTTTTTTTTTATGAATCTTGTGGTTTCCCTTGAAAAAAACGATGAAATAAAACGTTGATGAATGATTCTGAATGTTCATCAAACGTAAACTTGGAAATCTTCAACAATATTAAATATACAGAGATATTATTTACTATATTAGGACTTGTATTCTTCTCCCTCACATAAAAAAAATAGAATATCTATGAATAATATATTATAAGATTTCTAGATTGCATTCAGGCAGTGTTCTAAGATAGAAAAAGACAGATCAGAAGAAACGTGTTGGTTAAAGAGATAGATACATAAACATAAATTAAATTAGTTTTTGGAACAATTTTTTCAGTGAATTCCCGGAGACAAGTTTTTTCTCTGTCGTTTTCGTCTCCCTCTTTTGTGTCCTAGACAATCAAATGTTACTTCAAAATGGGGTGCTAGCTATTATTTGAAATGATCTGATATTTTTTTTATGGCATGCATGCATTTGTTTCAACAGAGAATGGCTGGTGAAAATGAAATGATTGAGGGTTCGGAGCTGATAACTGAAACAATTGAGAAGCTCCCAGCAACTGTTTCAAGGGAAGGAAAAGGGAAGAGATTATGTAACAAAGCTCAGTATCAGCTTGTAGAGTACCATTCTTTGCCTGGATATTTAAGGGACAATGAGTTCATTGTGGGCCATTACCGTCCTGAATGGCCATTGAAGCAGGTGCTGCTCAGTGTCTTCACTATCCATAATGAGACATTGAATGTTTGGACGTAAGTTTCCCTTCTGTTAGGAACCCACTATTTCGTATTTTGAAGGAGTTAAAGTCTCTTGTTTTTTGTTTGTGTGATAACTGTTGTAGATGCTGGCAATACGTGGATTGTTGGGGCTCTTTACTGTTTAGAGAAGATTGATCGCTTATGTTTCTTGCTTGATTTTGTATTGAAAAGTTTGAGGCTTTTTGGATTTTGTATTTAGCAAAGTAGTGTTCTGTTTGTCTATGTGACCGTGATGTTTCCATTTGGAATGAGGAATTGAAGATAAGAGGACAAAAATCAGAGGATACAAAATTTTTCTTAAGTTTTGGTTCATAAGTTAGATGTTCTGCTTTGTGTCTTTAATTACAGATTATTGATTCACTGCAGGCATTTGATTGGGTTCTTCCTTTTCCTTTCCTTGACCATATACACTGCAATGAAGGTTCCAAAGGTTGTTGATCTTCATTCTCTCCATCTTCCAGAGGTGTTAAAAGCTGATTTGCACAGATTGCAAGAGTGCCTCCCCTCTTTACCCACCATGCCTGATCTTCACAAACTTAGGGAGGAGTTGAAGAGTACATTTCCTTCAATTGATATGCTTCCATCACTCTCAGGATGGCATGTTATGGACCTCCTATACAATTGTTTGCCTGAGCGGTTCTCACATGGTAACCAGACTGATGTTTATGTTCTGGTAACGATCTTTTTCCTCAATGCTTCGGATTAATTCTGTAATGACATTGAATTTCCTGACAATGAATTTCATATATCTTCATCTTTTCTTTATAAGTAAAAGTTAGGAAAAGTGTTTGGTTATTTTCCACTCTGCTCTGATCTTAACAAATGGAAGTATCTCATCGACAATTTAGTTTTAAAACTTGTCTCTGCCTCTGAAGTTTTGGCTCTACCTGTAAAGGGCTGATTGCTAACTTGCTATTGTCTTCTGAGGTATTCTTAGTTTTAATCTTGTCATTACATATTCTAGCAAGAATGTTGTCCATGAAATTCTTTCATCCTTTGCTTTTGTTGTGGTGTGTTGATTGATACTGTCCTGGGAACTGAATATTTGAAAGATTGAGTTTTGCCTTCTTTGCATTTAAAAGATTGATTAAACTTGTGCGAAATCAGAAATAGGTAACTTGCCAATTACATGAGCTCTGAATCTCAAAACTTCTCAACTAAGTTTCTGAGCAACAGATGGCTTGCAACTGAAATTTGTGCTGTTTGCATAGAAGCCATTAATATGTTAAGAAGATAGTTCAAACTATATTGTGTAAATGCATTACTTTTTCTATGATGAGAAGTGAAAGCAACACTTATCTATACTCTTGGACTGCATTATTTGACAAGTAATTACATGTAACATAGTTACATGGAACTAAGTTCTGCATAAAGTCACAGGAGAACCTATTCGATGCTGAAGGTGCATTTTATTGAATGGGCTATCATATCTCGCACCGCTGCTTTTTGCCAATATTTTAAGTCTGTCACACCTTAGCACAGATCAAATGGTGTTTTTATGTCGATGATTAGATTTGCAGTCCAATCTATCAACAGTTGCGAGAAGAGAACTGTTTGAAAGAGTATTCTTTATTGATGCTGGTTTTATTTTCAATGCTGGCTTTCCACCGTTCTGTATATTCAGTAGTTTGTGTATGGAATCTTCCATCTAAACTTCTGTCTCTGTTTTCGTTGGTTTTCTTTTCTCATCTTGAACCTTGGGTTGGCTAATGTTTTTTTTTTTTATATCCTATTAAATGCAGCGGACCGTGAAGGAGGATGTTGCAAACATAATAGCACCCCTAATGATGATGAGGCCAATCACACGATGGCCATTCTATGCTTTCTTGGGCGGGGCCATGTTTTGCTTGCTAGCTAGCAGCACGTGCCACCTTCTCTCGTGCCACTCCAAGCGTTCATCATACATCCTGCTTAGGCTTGACTATGCCGGAATTGCAGCCCTTATTTCGACCTCCTTTTGCCCTCCGGTGTACTACTCCTTCATGTGCAATCCTTTTTTCTGTAACCTTTACATGGGGTTCATAACTGTCTTGGGAGTTTCCACAATATTGGTTTCGCTCCTGCCAGTGTTTCAGAACCCTGAATTTCGTACCGTTCGCGCGTCCCTCTTCCTCGGCATGGGTTTGTCCGGGATAGCACCTATTCTGCACAAGCTTATCTTGTTCTGGCATCAACCTGAAGCCCTTCACACAACTGGCTATGAGGTTTTGATGGGGATTTTCTATGGACTCGGAGCACTGGTTTATGCCACCAGGATTCCGGAGAGATGGATGCCTGGGAAATTCGACATTGCAGGGCACAGCCACCAGCTTTTCCATGTATTGGTGGTGGCTGGAGCTTATACTCATTACCATGCAGGGCTGGTTTACCTCAAGTGGCGAGACCTGGAAGGATGCTAGCTGAGGAAAGTAAATCCTGAATGCTAAAAGTAGTTGATGATATCGTAGATTAATGTCATTGTGTATCAATAAATAAGTTTTAAGTTGATGCAGTGGAAAAGCGAAATGCTTCTCAGCTGTTGTTTGAGATTTTTTATTCCTAATCTTTATATTAATTTTGTATGTCCGTTAAAATTAACTAATCTCAGAACCCAACTATGCTCAGAACCGTCACAGTGTCTGCAGATGCCTCACCAAGTTGTCTGCCTCCTCACATGGAGGAGTAGGCTATTGCAACTTTGGCTTGCCAATTCCCTTTCTTTGTTTTTCCCCCTAATTTAGTCATTAATCTGTTACTATACCTTAATTTTACTTACGAGTCAATTATAAAATATAAGTAAATAATTACTGGTAAATAGGTAAATATCCAGTACATAGCATACAAAATTTCAGTATTTAATCACTAAAACCTTATTTAATTGTAGCAAACATCTAGTATTATGGCAAAGCTTGCAATTTCCTGCGACAATGGTTTGATGATCTGGGAGGAGCCTCCTCCAGCCTTGCAACAGCTTCTTCTAGCAGATATCATGGGAATTAGCTTTCCTATAGTTATTTAGTCTTTTTTTCTTTGTTTCCACTGTAAAAAAAAAAAAGAAAGATATATTTTATATAATACGTACGTCCTTTTGTTTTCTCTCACAATAAAGCTTTATTTGTTTATTGTGAGATGATTTCATGTATTTTTTGTGGTTGTATTTTAAATAAAAATTATTTTAAAAAGATATTTTTAATTGCTTAAAACTGTTATGAAAAGGATTTTTTCATATAAAATAAATTAAAGATATATTTTATAAATAAAAATTATATTATTTTAACTTTTATAAAATTAAATTTTAAAATATAATTATATGTGAGGCTCGTTAAGAAAATAAAATAGAAGCTATTTTCCTAACTAAACAATTTTTTCTTTATAGTTTTAAAATTCAATATTGTGATAGCATTTATGTTCACAATTTTTTGAATTAAAAAATTAATATGAAGAGAAAATTAAAATAAAAAAACGCTTTCTCAATTAAAAAACAAAAAAGTGTCGGCCGATGCATTTTCACGTGTCTCTTCTAAAATGCAACACCTCACCGACACGCGTCCCATGAAAGCCATAGTTCACGCCATGTCTTGTCTAAAGTCTCTAAACTCTGAACATCACACATGCCTCTCTGTTTTTCACATCCAATATCTATTTTTATTCGTTTAAAATTTAAATGCTTTATTCTTATATTTTATAATATAAAAAACATGATGCAAAAAAAAGTAAAGGATAAATAGCTTATTACATATTGATATTTTTAAAGACCAAAATCACTATAAATATAGAAAGATAACTAAAATATTCAATTTTTATTTATCTACATCTCCGCTTGCTAAAAGATTATTATAACTTTTATATAGAAAAATAACTAAAAAAATCCTAATAATAATGAATATAAAAAGTATTTCATTCAAATAAAAAAAACTAAAAAAAAATATGATGCAAAAAAAATAAAGGATAAAGAGTTTATTACATATTAATATTTTTAAAGACCAAAATCACTATAAATATGGAATGATAACTAAAATATTCAATTTTTATTTATCTACATCTCTGCTTGCTTAAAGATTATATTTATAGTCTTTATATAGAAAAAAAACTAAAAAAATTATAACTCTATATATAGAAAAAAAACTAAAAAATCCTAATAATACTGAATATAAAAAGTATTTAATTCAAATAAAAATAACTAAAAAAGATAAAAAAATATCTATTTTTTTAAAATGCTATACAAAGCCGGCTTAAAGTGAATAAAAACCTTTGACAAAACTATAAATAAGATTTTTTTAAAATATTTAAAAACTATTTTTTATTAACTTTTATGTATGTGACAAGTGGAGCCTTTATTGATCTTTATTTCGAACCTGATACTTTTTGTTAAATAAAAATAATTTTTATTTTATAAAATATAATTGATAAATATATCTTATTCATTCTTAAGATTTTTTATCATAATGTCATTTTGGTGTAGTTTGAATAATTTTAATTTTTTAAAATATAATTTTTAAATCGGATTCGAGAATGATAGCAAAGCTTTTAAGTTGGCTTGAGAGCCTTCGAGCCATATATGCACGAGAAAAATTCAAAACATGATGCATATAAAATGTTTTAAGACTTTAGAGCAGAAAATAGGAGTATAAATGATATTTTCAAAATCTTTCAAGTGCCGTGCATATGATAATGTTTCTTATAATTGTTTTTATCGATATATTAATGGAATATTTTTTTGTTTGTGGATTTTTATAATTTTTTTAGTAGTGTGAACGTAAATTTATATAATTTAGAGTGTGTTTGGTATTGTCGTAACTTTTGTAGTTGTGGTTTAAAAAAATTATTTTATAAAAAGTATTTTTGGTTGAGATTGGTTTGATTAAAACCGTGGTTGAAATTGAGGTTAGATAAAAAGTAGTTTAATGTGTTTGGTTAAAAATGCTTTTCAAATTGAGGTTATAAAATAATTTTTTTAAAAATATATTAATATTAATGGTTTTTAATTTAAATATTGTAAATTTAACTACTGCTATTTCATCATGAAATAAATAATACTTTATATAAAATATTTTTTTATTGTTTCATTAAACCATCTATAATTCCATCACGTATGAAATTAATCCGACAAGGACTACAGTTTTCTTAATTTCTTAAGCGCACAACAATTTCAGGTAAAATATAATCAGGAATAAAATTGAAATTGCGATCAAATTCTGCAAATGCTACATCATCAAGCGATCTCCGTTGAATTTATGGAATGTCATTGAATAATGTTAAACACTAATTTTTTTGAATAAAAAATAATTAAAAATAAAAATAATTTTTTTATTTTACTAAGTCAGACCTGATTGAATATATTTAATTTTGAACCAGATTTAATCCGGCCAGAACAATGAAGTCACTTCATAGTTCACTTAAATGAATAGGGAACACACTCTACGACAGAAGAAGTAATATTGTGCTGTTTTCAGTAACCCCTCGTTTTGGACGCAAATAATAATGGGGTTCGGGAACGTTTGGGAACGCGGCTGCGGCTGTGTTTCTAAAAAATTTAATTTCTTTTTTTTTTATTAAAATTGAATATGGTTTGTATGTTTTGGATCGTTTTGATGTGCTGATGTCAAAAATGATTTTTAAAAAATGAAAAAATATTATTGGCATGTATTTTGACACAAAAAGTTATTTGAAAAGCACCTGCAATCACAGTGCCAAACACGCTCGAATGAACAATGAATAGAGTTTTTTTGTTAACTAAATAATTGTTTCTTGTTGTTTGCTTCAAAAACCGAAGCAATTACGGAAACAAACGGTATCTTGATATAAGTAAAAATAAAACTTTAGTTTGAGAAAAGCTAAATAGGCGAGCAGAAATTGATTTAATCCAATTTAAAATAAAATAACCTATGTAGAATAAATATAGAAAGACAGGTATCATGTGATTTCTAGCCCTAATTTAGCTAGCCCGGCGCATTTTAGCCTCCCAGGCGCATGAAACCGACGCTCTCTACTCTCCACTGTATTTATCACAAACAACAGAGCCTGCCTCCTTATTCGCTATAAACACCACCAAAACTTGCTCTAAATTTAGGACTCAAGATTGGTAGGTGCTTTAAAGCTTTACTTACGAAATAAACTTGCACTCTCACTACTTGCCATAACACAAGCCAAACAAAATACTAACCTAGTTGATCTCTCTCTGCATACTATATAGCTGCTGTTTTGTAAAATGGTATAGCTGCTGTTTTGTAAAATGGTCACGCCAGAATTGTCTCAAAGCAAGTCTCAGTTCTCTCCAATGGCTAAATCAAGTGTCAGAACCAAACCCTCTTCCTGTTTCAGTGATGGGTCTCTCTATCTTGGTGCTGCTTTACTGGCTTTTTTACTAGTTTGGTCACTTTGGTCCTATGCACTTTCTCACAATTTCGACCCCAAAACAAGTGCGAAATCTGTCGCCAACACCCATGCCCATGAATGCCTTCAAGAAAACCCTGAAGTCAATTTACACTACGACCCACCAGACCAGACCTTCTATGACGATCAAGAACTGAGTTACTCTATCGAGAAACCGATCAAGAACTGGGACGAGAAACGAAAAGAGTGGCTTAAACACCACCCTTCGTTTGCCCCAGGTGCTCGTGATCGTGTGGTTCTTGTGACTGGATCACAACCAAAACCATGTAAGAACCCAATAGGTGATCATTTACTCTTAAGGTTCTTTAAAAACAAAGTTGATTATTGTAGAATCCACGGTTATGATATCTTTTACAACAACGTTTTGTTACATCCAAAAATGCATAGTTACTGGGCCAAACTACCAGTCGTTAAAGCAGCCATGTTGGCTCACCCAGAAGCTGAGTGGATTTGGTGGGTTGACTCGGATGCTATGTTCACCGACATGGAGTACAAGCTTCCATTGCAACGTTACGATTACAAGAAACATAATCTGATCGTTCACGGGTGGGAAAAACTGATCTACGAGAAGAAGAGCTGGACTGCTTTAAACGCTGGCGTTTTTCTGATTAGAAACTGTCAGTGGTCCATGGATTTCATGGAGAAATGGAGCGGCATGGGTCCTATGAGTTCAGAATATGAAAAATGGGGTGAGATCCAACGGTCAGTATTCAAGGACAAACTGTTCCCCGAGTCAGACGACCAGTCGGGTTTGACATATTTGCTTTACAAAGATAAGAGTTTAACGGAGAAGATTTACTTAGAAGGGGAGTATTATTTTGAAGGTTATTGGGCAGATATACTGCCAACGTACGATAACATAACGGAGAAGTACACGGAGTTAGAAAAGGAAGATGGGAAATTGAGGAGACGACATGCAGAGAAAGTGAGTGAGCAATACGGTGTGTTTAGAGAGCCACACCTGAGAGAGGCAGGGAATGGAAAAGGCAGCTGGAGAAGACCGTTTATCACGCATTTTACTGGCTGCCAACCTTGTAGCGGGGACCACAATCAGATGTATGAAGGGGAGACTTGCTGGAATGGGATGGTCAAGGCTTTGAATTTTGCTGACAATCAAGTTCTGAGGAAATATGGTTTCGTGCACCCTGATTTACTGGATTCTAACACCGTCACCGAGACGTCGTTTGATTATCCTGATGACGGGCCCTGGTAAATAAATTGATTACAACAAGAAGGAAAAACAAAGGTTAGTTTTGTTGCTTTATTTCTCTTTTTTGTTGTTGTTGCTACTGCTTTTTAAAATGATAAATGTATCAGTATATTAATTACATCAAAATAATCTGAAAATATTAGAACACTGCAATGAAAAATTCAAATTTCAAGGTTGTTTTGGGCACAATGCCAAACACCCTTTTGGACTCGTGTTTTCATGGTGAAAACTGCGGTTGGAGCTGGAAAACATAACAAACAGGCTTTAAACAATAATTTAAAAGAGTAACTTAAAGTTTTATGGGTTTTTTTTCCCTTATAGCATGGTGATTAGTTTTTTGTAGTATAAAGTAATAATAATGATGAATGCATGGAGTGATTTTATGACCAATTTTAATCAATGATTTGGTGGCCATGGTGTGCTTTACTCCTTGAAGAAAGAGTAAAAAACACCATGGCCATAATTGAAGGCTTTGCAACCCCTAAATTTGAGTCGCGATAAGGGAGGAACATGTAGTGGCACTTTTTAGCATGGGTATCTCGAGGTTCTTTATTGTGTGTGGTTGTGGTTGCTTTATCTTTTGTTTCCTTTTCCTTTTTGCTTTATCTGCATTAGAATGTGCAAGTCTGTTGATATTCTTGCTTTTTGGGGCTTAAACTGGTGCATGATTGAAGGATAATGTTCCACTTATCAAGGACTTTGTATGATGGAAGCATGATTTTGTTAGGTGGGTGAGTGAGTTTATGCACATAAAGAATGGAATTGCTGGCATGCCACTTGAACTTGTAATCATGGCGCTTTTCTGGGCATTATAGGGACTAAGATCCTGGGTTTATTCCTTTTAAGATTTCTAAGTTTGACATCCTGTTTTCTTTAGACCACCTATGGTAGATCAGTGACTACCTTACGGTAGGTTGCTACAATGCCTATGTTTTGGGCATCAGGATTCTGGATCACTGGATTTGAATACAATAGCAGATCCATAACCTTAGATGAGCATTGACATTGTGCTGATTTCTGAAAAATAGGCAATCTGAACTCACCGGCCTTACCTTATGATCCCAATTCCCAAATCCTTTCCGGCAGATCATTCGATCCTGGAAGATTCTAGCCGTGGATGTTAGTTGTTCTCGAGCAGCTGAACAGAATGATGTTTCATCTATTATCTCAGTTTTCTGAGTGACTTTCATGTATAAAATTGAATTATACATGATTTTCTAGTACTCGGCACTTACTCATGCGAATCCTTTGTTGAATGGCAGAAACCTTATCTAGGGTGGTTCAAGCCTTCCATTCTGGTGCCGTCATGCGACATGGCTGCATATTCTCTGTTGGCAAGGGATGGCTGGATTAACATGCAGCCGTTGTCCTCAACTAGTCTTGCTGAAGGCAGTGGAATATTGTGTTTCACCAGCAGCCGTGTATAAATGAAGAGGCTCTTGCAGAATTCACTCCTTTTATTTCTTTGTAGGTTTTTTCCTTCTTTTGAGAGATGATTGGTCTCCATGCTTACCCTGCAGGCTCGGGTTTGTCTTGTAGCTTTCTCGGCCAAGCATGATAGTTGGTTCGTAACATCAATAATATTCACAAAACCTTTTGAACCTATGCTCTTCAT
>Ga0307507_10007961_pt1 | contig 14965 bp, 10 predicted proteins | sample 7_EM_MG_FD_207223 | JGI IMG/M metagenome (GOLD analysis project Ga0307507, IMG submission 207223) | Populus trichocarpa ectomycorrhiza microbial communities from riparian zone in the Pacific Northwest, United States - 7_EM | ecosystem: Host-associated > Plants > Roots > Unclassified | place... | reverse complement strand
CCCGCCCCAGAGCCCCGCCGACACACGTTATGAAGGGGACTTTCCTCTCATCTCACGAGAGGAAAGTCCCCTTCAGCACACCGGACCAGAGCATGGGCACCCTTCAGGCCAATGCACACTGGCTCTAACCGGCCGCAACACTCACGACCCCGCCAGGCCTGGGGACCCCGGCTGCGGCGCTCGCGGCTCGGCCGCCGGATCGGGGAGCAACGCTGGGACCGTGCCGAGTCGGCGATCGCGCGGTACGGCGTGCCCGTGCTGTGGGCCGGCGCGGAGCTGCTCGCCGGCCACGTGACCGCCCTGGTCGTCTGAGCCATTACGCCGTTCGGTCCTGGTGGCGGCCGATTTTCGAACATACATTCCCCTGAGCTTTGTGACACATGGGGGGTTCGTGATGAGGCGACGGTCCGCGCTCAGACGCCGGGTGATCTTGCTGCCACTGCTGTTGGTGCTCAGCCTGATCTCGGCGCTGCCTCAGTCCGCGGTCGCCGCCGCCGGACCGGCCGCGCAGCTGAACACACTGTGGAACACCTACGGTGACCAAGGCGGACACTGGACCGGCGCGGACAGCACGGTTTCCGTGCCGCTGCCGGACGGCCGGGTGGCCTGGCTGTTCTCGGACACCTTCCTCGGCACCGTCGCCGCCGACCACAGCCGGCCGAAGAACGCGCCGTTCATCCACAACTCCATCGTCGTGCAGCAGGGCGGACAGCTCGTCCAGACCGTCACCGGTGGCACGCCGAGCGCGCCGACGTCGCTGGTGAACGCCACAGCCGCCGACGAGTTCTACTGGGTGTCCTCGGCCGTCGTCCAAGGTGGCGCGCTCAAGGCGTTCTACGGCAAGTACAAGAAGGCGGGAGAGGGTCCGCTCGCCTTCGACCGCATCGGCACCGCAGTGGTGACATACGCGCTACCCGGCCTGACCGTCTCCTCGGTCACCGACCTCACACTCGACGCCAAGGTCGGCTGGGGGTCGGCGATCGTCACCGACGGCGGCTACGACTACGTGTACGGCACCGAGGACGCCGACGGCTACAAGTTCGCGCACCTGGCCCGCATGCCGACCGGGAACCTCGGCGGCGCCTGGGAGTTCTGGACCGGTTCGGCGTGGTCCACTCAGGACACCCAGTCGGCGCGGCTGTTCTCCGGCGGTGGCACGGAATTCTCGGTCGTCCGCATCGGCGGGCAGTTCGTGGTCGTCACCCAGGACGGCAACACCCCGTTCAGCCCGTGGATCGTCGCCTACACCTCCGCCGGCGCGACCGGTCCGTTCGCCGGTCCGGTCTACCTGCACAAGGCGCCCGAGGGGGAGGCGAGCGGCGGCTGGCAGACGCCGTACGACGCACAGGTGCACCAGGAGCAGGCCGCGCCAGGCTCGTTGCTGATGTCCTACAACAACAACTCCCTCAACAGCGACGACAACTACGCCGACGCGCGGATCTACCGGCCGCGCTTCGTCGACCTCACCTGGCCGCCCGTGGTGCCGGACCCCGCGGCCGTGCCCGCCAAGCCGACCGGCCTGGCCGTCACCACCGACACCGGCGGCACGGGGCAGCTGAACTGGACTGCGCCCGCGGGTTCCGGCCTGACCTACTGGGTGTACCAGCGAGATGTGACGGCCGGGCAGACGCACTTCACCCGGATCCCCAAGGCAGCGGCGGCAACCACGCAGCCGATCGGCGGCCTGAAGGACGGCCACACCTACGAATACCGGGTCTCCGCGGCCAATTCCGTCGGCGAGGGACAGTTCTCGACGACCGTGAGTGTGACGGCGCACGTCACGCCGCCGCCCGCGCCGGCGAACCTGCGCGCGACGCCGGGCACCGACGGTGACGTCTCGCTGGCCTGGAACGCCGTCGCAGGCAACAACGTCCAGTACGTCGCCGAGAAGCGGGATGTGACGGCGGGGGAAACCGAGTTCAGCGAGGCGCAGTCGCCCAATGCGTCGGCGACGTCCACGACGATCACGGGGCTGGTCAACGGGCACACGTACGAGTTCCGGGTGTCCGCGCGCAATGGTGGCGGATTGGGCGTACCGTCCACAGTGGTCACCGCGACCGTCGTCGTCGCGCCACCGGCGGCGCCTGCCGGGCTGACCGCCGTGGCACAGGGTGACGGCGGGATCAAGTTGTCGTGGACCGGCGCCGCGGGGCTTTGGTACTGGATCTACCAGCGCGACGTCACCGGCGGGGAAGCCGGGTTCACGAAGCTCGAATACCCGATCACCGACGGCGCGACGTTCACCGCGGGCTGGCTGCTCAACGGGCACACCTACGAGTTCAAGGTGACCGCGGTCGGGAAGGCCGGGGTGGAGTCCCCACCGTCCACTGTGGTCAGTGCGGTCGCGCACTACGACCTCCCGGCGGCGCCGGCCGGCCTGACCGCCGTGCCGCAGGCCGATGGCTCGGTGAAGCTGACGTGGACCGCCGCGCCAGGGCTCTGGTACTGGGTCTACCAGCGGGACGCGACGGCGAACGAAGCCGACTTCACAAAGCTCGCCTACCCGATCACCGACGGTTCGTCGTTCACCGCGGGCCTGCTGCTGAACGACCACGCCTACGACTTCAAGATCACCGCGATCAACTCGGGCGGCGAGGGATCCGCGAGCGCCACCGTCCGCGCGACCGCGCACTACGCGGCGCCGGGCGCGCCGGCGAACCTGGCCGCGGTGCCCGGCGACGGCACGGCGGCGCTGTCGTGGACCGCCGTGCCCAACGCCTGGTACTGGATCTACCAAAGGGATGTGACAGCGGGGGACACGGCGTTCACCAAGCTCGAATACCCGATCACTGACGGCACAGCGTTCACCGCCGGACTGCTCGCGAACGGGCACACGTACGAGTTCAAGGTCAGCGCGACCGCGGCCGGTGGTGAAGGCCCGGCGAGCAACGTCGTGTCCGTGAAACCGTTGCCGCCCTTACCTCCCCAGGTCACCGGCCTGACCGCGACCCCGCGTCCGACCGGCGACATCGACCTCGCCTGGACCGCGCTGCCGAACGTCTACTACTGGGTCTACTACCGGGATGTGACTGCGGGCGGGGCCTTCACGAAGCTGCCGTATCCGGCGGGCGAAGCGAAGAACACCGTGGGCTGGCTGGCGAATGGGCACGTCTACGAATTCAAGGTCGCTGCGACGAATCTCGCGGGCGACGGACCGGATTCGGCGTTGGTGCGGGCGACTTCGCAGATGGCGTTGCCTGCCGCCCCGGCGAACCTGGCGGGTTCGGCGGCCGGGGACGGCTCGGTCGATCTGAGCTGGGACTCGGCCGGTCCCAACCTGTTCTACTGGCTCTACCGCCGGGACGTCACCGCCGGTGAGACCGGCTTCACGAAGTCCGGGTTCTTCACCGACAAGACGTTCGCGAGCTGGGAAGGCCTGCAGGACAGCCACGTCTACGAATTCCAGGTCCGCGCGGAGAACGCGGCCGGCCTCGGACCGGCGTCGAACACCGTGCAGGTGACCTCTCACGGCGGGCTGCCCGCGCCGCCGACGAACCTGTCGGCCTTGCCCGGCAATGGCAAGGTCGTGCTGAACTGGACGGCGAGCCCGACGGCCGACGTCTACTACTGGGTCTACTACCGTGACGCGACTACCGGAGAGCGGTTCAAGAAGCTCGAGCTTCCGGTCAGTGGCACGAGTTTCTCGGTGTCGCCTTTGACGAACGGGCACACGTACGAGTTCAAGATCGCCGCGACGAACTGGGCGGGCGACAGCCGCAGCACGGCCGTGGTCAACGCGCGCCCGCTGCCGCCGGTCCCCGCCGCGGCGTCGCTCACGGCGATCGCCGGGAACGGTGAGGTCGGGCTTGGCTGGAACGCTGTCGACCAGGCCACCGACTTCTGGGTCGAGTACCGGGACGTCACCGCGGGGCAGGGGAACTTCCAGCGGCTGCCGTACCCGGTGCAGGGCTGGGCGCTGACGGTCCGGCCGCTGGCCAACGGGCACCGCTACGAGTTCCGGGTGTTCTCGGCCAATGTCGCGGGCCAAAGTGGACCGTCCAATGTGGTCTCCGCGACGCCGGTGCCACCGCCGCCCGCGGCGCCGTCGAACCTGCGTGCCGTGGCGGGCAACGGAAAGGTTTCGCTGACCTGGAACGCGAGCCCGACGCCGCCGGTGTTCTACTGGGTCTACTTCCGGCCGCAGGGGCACAGCGATTGGTACTACTTCAACTACCCCGCGAGCGGGACGTCGTTCACCGCGACCGGGCTGCTGAACAACTTCACCTACGAGTTCAAGGTGACCGCGGCGAACCTGGGCGGGCAGAGCCCGGCATCCAATGTGGTCAGCGCGAAACCGTTCCTGCCGCTGCCCGCCGCGCCGACGAATCTGCGGGCGATCGCGGGTGACGGCAAGGCGACGCTGACGTGGGACATGAACAACCCGGTGGGTGCGGCCTGGTACTGGATCTACTTCCAGCCGCAAGGACACAGCGAGTGGTACTTCTACGCGCAGCCCGCCGGGCAGAGCCCGATCACGGTGCCCAACCTGCTGAACGGCTTCACCTATTCGTTCAAGGTGACCGCGGCGAACGCGTCCGGGCAGACCGTGGCGACCAACGTGTACACCGTCCGTCCGGTGCCGCCCCTGCCCCAGGCTCCCGGAAACCTGCGGGCGACCGCGCGGGACAGCTCGGACTACATCGATCTGAGCTGGAATCCCAGCCCCGGTCAGGACTACTACTACATCCAGTACCGCAATGCCTCGGCCGGTGGGCTGTGGCAGAACTGGTGGTCCACGATCGGGAACCTGAGCACGAGTGCGACCTTCCACCAGTGGCCGGTCGGTGTGCGCTGGGAGTTCCGGGTGTCGGTGCGCAACGCGGCCGGCGAAGTGTTCTCCGGGGTGGCTTCCGAGGTGTCGAACGTCTGGGCGGGGACCTTTCAGGACTCCAACAACGCCAGGAACGGCGGAAACACGCTCGCGCTGAACATGGCGCGAACACTGGGGCTGTACTGCGACACGGCGGTGCGGCAGCACGTCTGCTTCAACGGACCGGGCTCCCGTCCGTTCACCATCGGTGACTACTTCTTCTTCCCGTACTCCAGGACCAATCTGAACAACCTCGTCAAGTGTGAGGCGGACGAGCGCTTGTGGCTGCGCAACAACCGGAATGCCTACATTGCCGACCACAACGGCTATGATCTGCTGCAGCACGAAGGCTTCCACACCTGGCATGCGTCGACCTACTCGTTCTACCCGACCTTCGCCGCCGACTATCAGGCGGCGCGGATGGCATCGCTGGTGACGTCGCCGTACAACGACTGGGAGCACAATGCCTTCGAGGTAGTCGCCAATCTATGGCAGGGACATTACAAACCACCTTACGACTCCCGTGCGGGGTACTGCTTCTACAACTGAGCCAGCGCGTCGGCGGTCGCGGCGTCCGCGGGCAGGAACGTCTCCAGCTTGAGCTCGGAGACGGTCACGTCCGCGGCCGTCGCGAACGTCGTGATCGCGGTGATCAGCCGAAGTTCACCGACCGAAGTGGACAGTCGCACCGGGACGGCGAAGCCGAGGTGGTCCGGCGGGATCGGGGCCGCCGGCGGGAGGTAGCCCTCGAGTTCCGCCAGCTGGCGGGCGAGACGCTCGTCGGGTGTGCGCGCGAGGTCGTTGCGGATGCGCTCGAGGATGTGCCGCGCCCAGTCGTCGAGGTTGAGCACGCGCGGCGCCATGCCTTTCGGGTGCAGCGCCAGGCGCAGCGTGTCGACGGGCTCGGCCAGCAGTTCCGGCGCGACGCCTTCGGTGAGGATGCCGAAGGCGTCGTTGGCCGCGACGAGCATGCCGTACCGGTCGACGACGATCGCGGGATACGGCCGGTGGCCGTCGAGCAGCCGCCGCAGGCCCTCGAGCACCGGCGCGATCGCCGGATCGCCGAGGCGGGTTTCCGGGTAGCTGGGCGCGTATCCCGCGGCGGCCAGCAGCCCGTTGCGTTCGCGCAGCGGGAGTTCGAGCGATTCGGCCACCCGCAGCACCATCGCGCGGCCGGGCACCGACCGGCCGTTCTCCATGAAGCTGACGTGCCGCTGCGTCGTGCCCGCGCGCAGGGCGAGGTCCAGCTGGCTGAGCCTGCGTCGCGCGCGGCAGTCCTTCAACACCGTTCCGAAGTCCACGCCCACCATCGTGACGCACGTCCGCCATTCCCTGCGGGGAATTGAGGCCATTCCCCGGCGGCGGCAGGCTCGGCGGCATGACGAAATTCGGCTTGGTCGTGCCGACCTACCAGCCCATCCTCGACGCCGGACGCACCGTGCCCGAGCTGGTCGCCACCGCCGTCGAGGCGGAGCGGATCGGGCTCGACTCGGTCTGGGTCGGCGACACCCTGGCCCGCGCTCCCATCGACGCCCTGATGATCCTCAGCGCGTTCGCGGCGCGCACCGAGCGGGTCACGCTGGGGACGTCCGCGCTGCTCCCGGCGCTGCGGAACCCGATCCAGACCGCGAACCAGCTGCTCAGCCTGGACCTGCTCAGCGAGGGCCGCGTGACCCTGGCGGTCGGCGCCGGGTTCGCCGGGCGTAGCGAGCCGGAGTTCGACTTCGTGGGTGTCCCGTGGGCCCGGCGACGGGCCCGGCTCGACGACATCGTGGCGCTGTGGCGGGCCATCTGGAGCGGCTCCTCGTCGTTCCACGGCGAGGTGCTGAACTACGACTCGCTGCCGTCGTTCCCGGCACCGGCGCGGCCGGGTGGTCCGCCGATCTGGCTGGCCGCGTTCACACCGGGCGCGCTGGAGCGGGTGGGGCGGCTCTATGACGGCTGGCTGCCGTATCCGCCGAACCCGGACGACTACGCCGAGGGCCTTGGCAAGATCCAGGCGACTCGCCCGGTGACGCCCGCGCTGTTCGCGACCGTGCTGATCGAGGACGACCCGGCCCTCGGCCGCGCGAAGCTGGAGGAGTACACGCAGCGCAACTACGGCATGCCCGCGGACTTCGTCCAGCGGATCCAGATGCAGGTGACGGGCAGCGTTTCGGAGGTCGCGGCGCAGGTGCGCGAGTACACCTCGCGCGGGGCCGAACACGTGCTGCTGCGGATCGCGAGCACGGACCCGGCGGTGTTCGACGTCCAGCTGCCGCGGCTGGCGGAGCTGGTCGCACTGCTGCGGTGATCGACGTCTTGTCGGGGGTGGCACGTAGGCTGGAGGTCGTGACCGACGCTCCATTGTCCGGACTTCTTCGTGCCATCCTTCCCGACCCGGCCCTGCGCGGGGTCGTCGAGCGGGCCGGTGCCCCGCTGCTCGAGCTGCAGGGCCCGGTCGCCGTGCGCCAGCTGGTCGTCGCCGCGCTGGCCGCCGACGCGGGGGCCGGCCGGCCCGTGCTCGCCGTGACCGCCACCGGCCGCGAGGCCGACGAGCTGACCGCGTCGCTGGAAGCGCTGCTCGGCAAGGACAAGGTCGCCGACTTCCCGTCGTGGGAGACGCTGCCGCACGAGCGGCTGTCCCCGCGCGCGGACACCGTCGGGCGCCGCCTCGAGGTCTTGCACCGGCTGAAGTCGGCCGAGGACGACCTGCGCGTGGTCGTCTCGACCGTCCGCAGCCTGATCCAGCCGATGGCGCCCGGGCTCGGCTCGCTCGCGCCGGTCGACCTCGTGGTCGGCGAGGAGCAGAGCTTCGAAGGGCTGCTGGAGCGCCTGGTCGAGCTGGCGTACACCCGCGTCGACATGGTCGAGAAGCGCGGTGAGTTCGCCGTCCGCGGCGGCATCCTCGACCTCTTCGGGCCGACGGCGCAGCACCCGGTCCGGGTCGAGTTCTGGGGCGACGAGGTCAGCGAGATCCGCGCTTTCGCGGTGTCCGACCAGCGGTCGATCCCGGGTGAGATCCCGCGCGTCACCGCGCCGCCGTGCCGCGAGCTGCTGCTCACCGGGCCGGTCAAGGCGAAGGCCGGCGAGCTGGCGGCGACGTACGAGGCCGACGCGCACCTGGCCGAGATGCTCACCAAGCTCGCCGACGGCATCCCGGTCGAGGGCATGGAGGCGCTCATCCCGGTGCTCTGCGAAGGCGAGCTGGAGCTGCTCACCGACGCCATGCCGGAGGGCACCCACGTCGTGCTCGCGGACCCGGAGAAGATCCGCGCCCGGGCCGCGGATCTGGTGCGCACCGGCCAGGAGTTCCTCGAAGCCTCGTGGACCACGGCGGCCGCGGGCGGGCAGGCCCCGATCGACCTCGGCGCGTCCGCGTACCGGGACCTCGCCGAGGTCGCCACGCACGCCGGGGACACCAAGCGCGCCTGGTGGACGCTCACCCAGCTGACCAGCGAGGATCCCGACGTCTACCGCGTCTCGATCGAGCCCGCGCCCGCGTACCGCGGCGAGCTGGAGCGCGCGATGACGGACCTGCGCGCGCACACTGCGGCCGGCGGTACGGCCGTGCTGGTCGTGGTCGGCCAGGGCACCGCAGCGCGCGCGGTCGAGCAGCTGGCGGCGGCTGATGTCCCGGCGAGGCTGGCGGGCGAGGGCCTGTCCGGCTCGCTCGCGCTCGGCACGGTGACGGTCACCTGTGGCGGGCTGACCGATGGTTTCGTGTCGCCGGAGCGCGCGCTGGTCGTGCTGTCGGAGGCCGACCTCACCGGGCGCGGGGCGGGCGCCGGAACGTCCACAAAGGACTTGAACGCGAAGATGCCGTCTCGGCGGCGCAACGCGGTCGACCCGCTCGCGCTGAAGAACGGCGACTACGTCGTGCACGAGCAGCACGGCATCGGCCGGTTCGTCGAAATGGTGCAGCGGACGGTCGCGGGCGCGACGCGCGAGTACCTGCTGCTGGAGTACGGCTCGTCCAAGCGCGGGCACCCGGGTGACCGGCTCTTCGTGCCCACGGATCAGCTCGACGAGGTGTCCAAGTACGTCGGCGGCGAGCTGCCCGCGCTGAACAAGCTCGGCGGCTCCGACTGGAAGAACACCAAGGCCAAGGCGAAGAAGGCGGTCAAGGAGATCGCGGCCGAGCTGGTCCAGCTCTACGCCGCGCGCCAGGCCGCGCCCGGTCACGCGTTCGGCGCCGACACGCCGTGGCAGGGCGAACTCGAGGACGCGTTCCCGTTCGTCGAGACGAACGACCAGCTCGCCGCGATCGACGAGGTCAAGGCGGACATGGAACGCGGCGTCCCGATGGACCGCGTCATCTGCGGCGACGTCGGCTACGGCAAGACCGAGATCGCGGTGCGCGCAGCGTTCAAGGCGGTGCAGGACGGCAAGCAGGTCGCTGTGCTGGTGCCGACGACGCTGCTCGCGCAGCAGCACCTCAACACCTTCAATGAACGCATGCGCTCGTTCCCGGTGAAGATCGAAGGCCTGTCCCGTTTCACGCACAAGGCCGAGTCGGAAAAGATCCTCGAGCAGCTTCACTCCGGTGAGGTCGACATCGTGATCGGCACGCATCGCCTGCTGCAGACCGGGATCCGGTACAAGGACCTCGGCCTGGTCATCGTCGACGAGGAGCAGCGCTTCGGCGTCGAGCACAAGGAGCACATCAAGGCGCTGCGCACGCACGTCGACGTGCTGACGATGTCCGCGACGCCGATCCCGCGCACGCTGGAGATGTCGCTGGCGGGCATCCGCGAGATGTCCACGATCCTGACCCCGCCGGAGGACCGGCACCCGATCCTGACGTATGTCGGCTCGTACGACGACAAGCAGGTGGGCGCGGCGATCCGGCGTGAGCTGCTGCGCGACGGCCAGGTGTTCTACGTGCACAACCGGGTTTCGTCGATCGAGAAGTCGGCGCGCCGGATCCGCGAGCTGGTGCCGGAGGCGCGCGTGGTGACCGCGCACGGGCAGATGAACGAGGACAAGCTCGAGAAGATCATCCAGGGTTTCTGGGAGAACGAGTACGACGTCCTGGTGTGCACCACGATCGTCGAGACCGGCCTCGACATCTCGAACGCGAACACACTGCTCGTCGAGCGCGGTGACCTGCTGGGTTTGGCGCAGCTGCACCAGCTGCGCGGGCGCGTCGGGCGTGGCCGCGAGCGTGGCTACGCGTACTTCCTGTACCCGCCGGAATCGCCGCTGACGGAGACCGCGCACGATCGGCTGGCGACCATCGCGCAGAACACCGAGCTGGGTGCGGGCATGGCGGTCGCGATGAAGGACCTCGAAATCCGCGGCGCGGGCAACATCCTGGGCGCGGAGCAGTCGGGCCACATCGCGGGCGTCGGGTTCGACCTTTACGTGCGGCTGGTCGGCGAGGCGGTCGACGCGTTCCGTAAGCACGCGGGCGCGGATTCCGGGGAAGAGGAAGAAGAGATGGCCGACGTTCGCGTCGACCTCCCGATCGACGCCCACATTCCGCACGACTACGTCCCGGGCGAACGGCTGCGGCTGGAGGCGTACCGCAAGATCGCGGCGGCGCCGGACACGGCGGGCCTGGACGCGGTGCGCGAGGAGCTGGTCGACCGGTACGGGCAGCCCCCGGCGCCGGTGCGGCGGCTGCTTTCGGTGGCGGCGTTCCGGCACACGTGCCGGGCTGCTGGGGTCACCGAGGTTGCGGTGCAGGGTTCGACGATCCGGTTCGCGCCGTTGCCGCTGGCGGATTCGCAGATGGTGCGGTTGAAGCGGTTGTATCCGAAGGCTGTCTATAAGGCGGTTACGAATACGGTGTCGGTTCCCAAGCCGACCGAGGGGCCGGTTGGTGGGCGGATCGGGGCGCCTACTTTGCGGGATGAGGATTTGCTGGATTGGTGTGCGAAGTTGTTGGGGCAGTTGATGAAGGCTCCGGCTGCGGTTTCGTAAGGACTCGTGAGTGGCGCGGCCGGTTCTAACCGGCATTGCCACTCACGACGGCGGGTCACCTCCTGAACCGCAGGCCAGCCAGGCAGATTTGTCCACCCCTGCGGGCTGCCGGACCATGCAACCCCACCTACCCCACACGCAACCGTCGTGAGTGGCTAGAGGTGTTCTAACACTCCTAAACACTCACGACCCCACCGCGAGCCACCCCACCCCTCCCCACAGTCACACCTGCCCCACAGCCCCGCCGACACACGTTATGAAGGGGACTTTCCTCTCATCTCACGGGAGGAAAGTCCCCTTCAGTACACCGGACGAGAGCATGGGCACCGTAGGTACTCAAATGCACGCCGGCACTAACCGGCCGCGCCACTCACGAGTCTTCCTCAGCTGGCTGTCATCGTTCCGCGCGTGACGGGAGGCATCGAGTCCGCCAGCCCCAGGCGGACCTCCTCCACCGGCACCGGCACCGCGCCGGCGCCCGAAGACGGTTTCGGCTTGGGCCGCCGCCGGATCCGTGAGCCCGATCCGCCGCCCCGGCCCGGGTACACCAACAGGCCGCGCGTCGGGTCCGGGACCGCGTCGAGCGCCGCCGTGACGGCGGGGAGGTGGCGGAACGCGTCGCGCTGTTCCTCGGTGTCGAACTCGATTTCGAGGACCACACCCCAGCGGTGTTCGTGCCAGACCCACTGCTCGGCGCCGTTGGTCAGCGCTGCCGCGGTCAGGGCGTCGCCGTAGGAAAGACGCCAGCGGGTGGCCGTGTGCTCGCCGTCGAAGACCTCGATGGATAACCAGTGGTCCATGTTTTCGAAGGTACGCCCGCCGAGAGGGGCCCGGTATTGCGTTTCGGCGGCGATGGTATGAGAGGGTATGCGCTGTGATGCGGATCATGGGGCGCCGTCGCGCGCTGGTGGCGGTCGGTGCAAGCGCGCTTCTCCTTGCCGGATGCGGTTCCGGGCCCAGTCAGGTCGGGGCCGCGGCGTTCGTCGGTGGCACGACCGTTTCGCTGGACAAGGTCCAGCAGGTGATCGATAAAGCTGTCAGCGAACCGCCTTACGGGCAGCAGCTGGCCGCCCAGCACAAGGTCGACGCCATCGGCCGTGAGGCGGTCCGGCAGCTCATCGTGCACGAGCTGCTCGTCAAGGCCGCCGCGAAGCAGGGCTTGGTCCCGGACGAGGGCGAGATCGCCCTGCAGATGACCAAACCCGCCGCGCCGGTTCCCGCCGCAGACGAGGCGGCCGCCGTGACCCAGGTGGTGGCACGGGCCCGGGATCCGCACGAGCAGCTCAGCGACGCCAACCTCGAGAAGCAGCTGGCCACCAAGGCTCAGAAGACGTTGTCCGTCACTTTCGACTACATCGCGCTGGTGCCGGGCGACTCGGCGTCGACGGATCCGGCCGCGCTCCGGTCACAGGCCTTCGACATCACCAGGAAGTTCGCCGGCAACCCGGCCGGCGCGCGGCAGGCCATGCAGCAACAGCTGTCGGACGCGCAGCAGCAGGCGAGCATGTCGGGACAGGACCCCAGTGCCATCCCGATCCACTTCGACCAGGTGGTGACGGCGGCGCAGGCTCCCTCCCTCGCGGTCGGCCCGGTCTTCGGGGTGCCGGCGAACACCGTCGTCGCAGTGCAGGCGAGTCTTCCGCAGAACGCGGTTTGGTACGTCTTCATGGTGAACAAGCGCACCGACAGCCCGGTCGCGGGCGACGCGGAGGGGGCGCCCACCCCGGAGCAGGTGAGCGCCATCGGCATCCGGATGCTGCAGTCCTCCATCGCCGACGCCGGGATCCGCATCAACCCCCGCTACGGCGTGTGGGATGTTGTGGGCATGAAGGTCGTGCCGAACCAGGACGCCACCACGGGCCTCGTGGTGCCCTATGGTGCCGCCGCGCCGCAGCAGTGAGCGGGGTTGTCGTAGTCGTTCGCGGGGCGACGCTGCCCGCCGCGGCCCTGCCGATCCTGCGGAGTTCGACGGCCGTCTACGCGGCCACTGACGTCGAACCGGCCGACTTCGGCGTGCCCGCCATCATCGAAGCGCCGTCGCTGAAGGACGTCGTCCTCATCGCCGGGTCCCGGGACGAGCCCGCCGCCGCGCTGCTCATCGCCACCGGGGCCGAGGTCTTCGAGGCGCCCGCGCCGCCGCTGGTGCGGGCCGCCGAGGTGATGGACCGGCTGCGTTCGCCCGGCGGCTGCCCTTGGGACGCCGTGCAGACCCACGAATCGCTGCGGCAGTACCTGGTCGAGGAGACCTACGAGCTGCTCGACGCCATCGAGGACGGTGACAGGCACGCCCTGCGCGAGGAGCTCGGTGACGTCCTGTTGCAGGTGCTGTTCCACTCGCGGGTCGCGGCCGAGCACGCCGAGGACCCCTTCGGCATCGATGACGTCGCCGGTGAGCTGGTCGAGAAGCTGGTCAGCCGGCATCCGCACGTGTTCGCCGACGCCGACAAGGTGCACACGGCCGAGCATCAGGAACTGAAGTGGGAAGAGCTCAAGCAAGCCGAGAAGCAGCGTAAGTCCATTGTGGACGGCGTGGCGCTCGGGCAGCCGGCGGTCGCCCTCGCCGGGAAGCTCGGGCAGCGCACCGGCCGGGCGGGGATCCCGCTCGACCTCTTCCCGGCCGGGACCGACACCGCCGCCCAGCTGTTCCGGATCGCCGCCACCGCGCGCCGCGCCGGGGTCGACCCGGAGGGCGAGCTGCGGGCGCTGTCGAAGCGCTTCGCCCGGGAGGTCCGCGCTGCCGAGCAGGCCGCGCGCGACGCCGGCCTCCAGCCGACCACGCTGGAAGCCGACGGCTGGCGCAAGTTCTGGCCGTCGATCGACGTGTGACGCAGCACACAATCGGGTGAGAACCGTTTCCGCAGGCAGGGCGTCTTCCCAGATGTGAAGCAAGCACCGGAGGACGCCGACGAGGAGCACCTCGTTAGGCGGACGGCCAAGGGCGATCGCCCGGCGTTCGAGGAGCTCTACCGCCGCACCTCGCCCTGGCTCGCCGTCCGCCTGCGCCGCCGGTGCGCCGACGAGCAGGTCGTCGCCGAGGTCATGCAGGAGACCTACCTCGCCGTCTGGCGCGCGGCCGGGTCGTTCGCGGGCGCCGCGACCGGCGGCAGCGCGGTCGGCTGGGTCTGGACGATCGCCGCCCGGCGGCTCGTCGACGCGTTCCGGCGCCGTGCTCACCACGCTCAGCCGCTGCCGTTGGCCGAGGTCGCCCCGGCGGCCGAGGAGGAAGCGCTGGCGGCCACGGTCGGCGACGACGTCGGCGACGCCCTGCGTTCGCTCGCCCCGGAACTGCGGCAGGTCCTGCAGGCGATGGTGCTCGACGGCCTGACCGTGCGCGAAACGGCCGTGCTGCTCGGGCTGCCGGAAGGAACCGTCAAAACGCGGGCGCGCCGTGCGCGGATCGCCATGCGGGAGGCACTGTCATGAATCATGCGTCCGCCCGGCTCATCACCGGGTACGCCCGCGGCGACGACCTCCCGGGCGACCAGGTCTGGGCCCTCGAGGCTCATCTGGAGACGTGCGGGCTCTGCCGTGAAGCTCTCGCGAATGCCTCCGAAGTGTCTTCGCTCGTCGAGAGTGTCTGGGCCGGTCTCGAGCCGTCCCTGACCTATCACGCGCCCCCCGCTCGCCGGTTCGCGCGCTGGCTCGGCACCTGGGCGACGCCGGTGATGCTGCCGTGGCTGGTGATGATCGGGCTGATCACCGTGGTCGCGGTCGCGTTCGACCATTTCGTCGGCACGCCCACCGATGGCGTGACCGCGGTGCAGCTGTTCGCGCCGGTGCTGCCGGTGCTCGGCGTCGCCGCGTCCTGGGCCCGCGGGATCGATCCGGCGTACGAACTCGTCGCCGCGACCCCACGGGCGGGGCTCTACCTGATCTTCCGGCGGACCACGGCGGTGCTGGCCGTCCTGTTGCCGGTGCTGCTGCTGGCCGGCTGGCTGACCGGCACCGGCTTCGCGCTCTGGCTGTTGCCCAGCCTGGCCTTCACCAGCGGCACGCTCGCGCTCGGCGGCCTGATCGGCGTCAGCCGGGCCGCGTACACGCTCGTCGCGCTCTGGGGTGCGGTGCTGGTGCTGCCGACGGTCGCGCAGCAGGGGCACACGTTCGCGCTGAGCTCGGCGGCACTGCCGATCTGGGCCGGGATTTTCGCGCTGACCTCGGTGATCGTGGCCCTGCACAAGGGCGCCTTCACCCGGCTCGGCGCACATCACTAGGGAGGGAAACATGAGGGCAGTCGGGGCCGCGGAGGTC
>Ga0307507_10007960_pt1 | contig 14971 bp, 10 predicted proteins | sample 7_EM_MG_FD_207223 | JGI IMG/M metagenome (GOLD analysis project Ga0307507, IMG submission 207223) | Populus trichocarpa ectomycorrhiza microbial communities from riparian zone in the Pacific Northwest, United States - 7_EM | ecosystem: Host-associated > Plants > Roots > Unclassified | place... | reverse complement strand
CCGATGTCTCCCCTGAATTTGATGCAGAGTATCTGGCGGATCGCGAGATGGCGAGAAAGTTGTTAGGCGTCAGCGGGAAGGAGTTCGATGCAGAGATGGCTAGGAGAACCGCAGATTTTAATGCTGATATCGCTAGGAGGATAGCTTTGGGGCACCCCATTCTTGGTCATAATCTACCTGGGGATAATTCCAAGATCAGCGCGAGCTCCAGAGATGCAAACCAAATGGATACCGCCAGTGATGATTTTATGTCCGCGCTCCCCAAAGCGAGCACTCAGGTGAACTCTGATCATGCGACGCAGCCCGGTCCTGGAGGACTCCTTTCCCAAACCAACGACCCCAAGGCAAATGCGAAGGGGAAGGGCAAGAAAAAGGCGGAAGCCAGCGACCCCGATAACGATTTCAGTAAGGAAAACCTCTGGCCGGGAGCTGACAGTCTTGATAGATTGGACTCCTTTACTTCGTTCTCCCCAAGATGTCAGTCTAGATCAGCAAGCTTTGTCGCTGGTGCAGCAGAGTACCACATCCCCAGGGGGTTCTTTGGCTCCTCCCCGGAACCGTCCATCCCGGCTAGTCCTCCTCCATCCGGCCCCAAAATGCCGGCCAGCAAACCGGAATACGTTGACCATGGCACTTCTCCTGATCCGACCATTAACTGCACTGCATGTGGACCTCCCCTCACCATCTCGCTCACTGGGAGTCAAGCCGCCCTTTACAACGCGCACTTGAAAGACAGTGACGACATGTCTCACTTGCTATTTACCAACGTACCGAAGGATTACTACCTCTTGCACGTCCTTACGATCCCGTCAAAAAAGAGCCGCCTGATCCACTCGGACAAATTCATCACCCTCAAGGACTTCACCAAGATCATACGTTCCGGCTTCGATTTGCACCGCCCGATTTCCCAGATCACGGTCCATCTCTACGGCAGGGATAGCGACGGTTGCCCCCTAGAGTGGAAGCCTATACATATCACGAGCATTCCGGATTGGGACAGCTCTATGAGCGTTGGCAGACAATGGAGCTGCCAGATCAGCGTCGTGGTCGAGTTTGTGGAGTCCGATGCCGACCACGCCGTTAGCGCCGCCGCCGGATCTGGTCCTGAGAGCAGGGTGGGCGGGGCAGGGCCCAGTAAGTAGACTGGCCCTCAAATTCGCTATCTTGACGGGAATGGGAGACGATAGCACACTGTATAAACAAGGCTTTCGAATCTGCTGCTTTAAAAGTGATAAAAGGGGGGGAATTGTGGATTGTATGGTAGTTTGTTTGTTTCAACATTTCTAATTCCTTGGGATTTCTGGCTAGCCTTGGAGGTTGAGGGTTTTAGCCATAGATGTTGATAGCTATTCACAATTTACTTTATTTTTTCCTCGAAAAAATTACTCTCATAGTTTCAGTGAACCCAAGCGTCCAATCCGTCCAGATGGCCGCCCTGGCAGGGCGGGCGGCGACTGCAGGTACTGTCCGAGAGTTCCCAATCGATAGAGAACTGCAGGGGCCTACCATCACCTCCTTAGACGGAAGTCTTTCCCAAAAGACGGACGCTCTTACCCTACAGTTTAAGACACTTTCCCGGGACCCTTGAGATCACTGATGGGTTTTTTTTATTTTTTAAAGGTAACCTCAAGTAATTGATTGACTCTCCAATAGAGACACCCTGAATAATTGCAGATCCTGATATTACTAAGAGCAAAACCACAGAACAGAAGCTGAACATTTTTGCTTACACTTTCCAATAAACCATGCTAGGTGCAATCAAATTTCTTGCGCGCCAAGGAAATATCCTCCAAGGAGATTCAACTGGGTCGTGGAAGCAAACCCAGTGCCCACAGGACAAAAGCAATCCGTTATTTATTTTACAGCATCGATTTGTTTCCCTTCCTCCTGATCAAAACATACACAGGCAACACGGGAGGGAGGCTTGGTATTTCGGTCTGCAGTTTTATCATCCAGGCGGTATTTCCGTGGAAACTGAAGCATTTCAGAGATAAGCCCCTTAGAAGCGGGCACAGTCCAGTCCAGGGCATAGATTGGGGCCCATGACACGAGCTGATGGTAACTAAAATCGAACTGTATCGCCACAAGATATGGTGAGGAAAACCGATACTTGACAGGGAGAGGAAGCTCCCCCTCATTTCAGTTCGTCAGATGCTATAAAATATTAGTCTTTAGGCATCCCCACTGGACCCATTAACGAATAACATACACAAGTCCAATCTACAAACTGCTGCTCATCCCTATTCGTGGATGTGCTCTCTATGGCATCCCAATAACCTCAGATCTCTTCAGGGCTAGAACTGATAGGGTCTTCCCGAACAAATGCAATCCCTCTCACTCGTTCGCCACTCCCGTAATCGATTTCTTGAACATAAACACGGCCGCTGATATCCTGCACATATCCGAAGAATCGGTCCTTTCCTTCCGCACTCCTCTCACCCTGCCATATATCATGACTCTGCGAAGTGAATCAAGCGCTATCCAACCACCAAATTGTTCAGGAGCAAAATCACGGGTGAAAATACCCATTTCTCCCGGACGAGAGGCTATTGACCATTCTTTCGGTGGTGTGCCACCATCCCACATCTGCAATTTAGAATCAAGGTCGCTAAACGGAATGAGGCCGGGAAGCTCAGTTTCGTAGATTCTGCCATCAATAAGTAGAACGAGTCCCAACTGCACGAACTTTTTGATCCTCTTTTGCGAATAAACAGTGCAAGCCTATGATATCTCCAGTTGTTTCTTTGCGAAAAATCATTTGCTATAGGCCACCAATGTTAGCTGCCGGAGCAAAAACCTTGTGGGTTGCGAGATAGCGTGGTCCAAAAACTTCACTTGTATGTCTACCTCCTGTGAGAAACTAGAGAGAGAGAGTCATCATGTAATACTAGATGAGCCTGAAGTTTACCTACCAGAATACCATGAACAAATGCACCACTATAGCAAATCACCTAGGCGGCCACTAAGTCCCCCTCCTCGAAACAAATGCTGTCCCGGTCTTTAGCTAGCTTTGACCTGAGAAGAGACGCGACTTGACTGTCGCTGCTACACTCTCGGTAATGGAATTCCAACCCTCTGAGCGCGGTGTCATCATAGCTCTATCATTCCCATACAGCTCCTCTGGCCCCTCCTCATGAAATCTATTTGCCCAGATTTCCCACCCGCTCTTATACATTCGCCAATCTGGGATGTGAGGCCTTCATGCTCGAGTAATTTAACATCTGGTGGTGGAAGCCACTTCCAGACTGATGCCTCCGCCTGAGGGAGAAATCAACCATCTGAGGCGGAGCAGTGAGCGGCCCAATGGCATCTTCACGCTCCAGCTCGGGGTCTCTTCTAAAATACCAAGCATTTCAATAAACCCACCCGAGTTAACAAAGGCGATCACAACTAACAAGATTCCGATACCGAGAGGGAGCAGCGATCTTTCGGGCAACCCATTCCTCACTCCGATCTTCTGCGAAAAAATGTGTCGCTATTGAAAACCAACTGTACTTCCACAAGCAATGTTGTTATACAAACAAAAAGCAAAACCCTGTCAGAGTCTTCGAACGGACGTCGACATACACATAAGTTAGATACAAGTACAATACTACCAATCGGACAATGTTAACCTCGAACTAAAAGCTAAGGATATCATATTACAAGAGTTGGACTGAGGTTAGTGTTTATTTTCTTGAACCTACCCGCCCACCGCCACCGATAATGCCTACAACTGTGGCGAATGGGCGTTCTTTACACCCTGCTGTTTGTTCAGTTGCCTTTTAATTCACTTTAGCTCCAATCTGAATTTTGCCTGATAATACGGTTGACTGCTGTGTCACTTACCCAATTTGATAGCTAACTGAGAGCGGATAACGGACGCTCTCGCAAAGCGGTAATCTCCAGTACGATTTAATGCATCGCCTTGTGGAAATAGCCCCACCATCCCCTTTTAGGGTATATCTCTCATGGCAACTGTTCTTGGACACCACCCTTTATAGACGTAGAAAATCTAGTGAAATGGGAACGTACATATACACGGTACCCTCCTGGGGCCCCTCACCTAGGATTCGCTTTTATTGTCGAGCGAGGATTCATGAGTTTCTGTTTACAACGTACAGTAGAGCTTAGTATTCAGCGGTTGGGTAGTCATGTTATTGCTATGAGAAGGTCCAGTCCAAGCTTGCAGTTTCCATTCTATCATTTAACTTCTCTCAGCCTCTAAATTGTTGCCTGCTCTTTTCTTTTTCTTTCCTTTTCTATCTTATAAAGTCTTTTTCTTCCTTTGCTTCCTTCTCCTAAACTATAAGGTATGTATTTCCGAGATTGCTCTCATAGTGAGGTTATTCAATTATCCTCTCCCGATATCATACTTACGAGTTACCCGCTCGGTAGGGCCATAGTTTATACCTCCGTAGTACCGGTACTCCACCTGTGTACCGTACCTACCCTCCCGACATACCTACAGAAACAACATAAATTTAGCACCTAAACTCGGGGTGGGGCTTATGTTGGTTCCGGGGTTATGTTGGGAACACAGATACGCAGGGGAAGCATACTTCAGTACTCGTTACAGAGTGACGTCAAATGTTAATTCTTATTCCTACAACTCACTGTGTATTTCTCTTCCCGACGTTGCATAGGAACTGACATAACTCCCGCCACGAATTTATCACCGCTCCTCCTCCTTACCACTCCTGTTCCTTACCACTCCTGTTCCTTACCACTGTTATTCCTTGCATCATCAACCCCACCAAAGACAAACAATAATATAGGTAGTCTTTTTCCATCTAACTATATCACTTGGAATGCAAAACTGACTAGCTAACTCTAGAGGAACGGGCATCATGTCGATTCGTGGCAAAAATACATTTAGGACCGTATTGCGTCTAGGTCCCTCGACCCCTTTGTTTGCTCGCGTGGCTTCTGCCTTTCCCCCAAAGCCAACAAACAAGGGAAACTTGTTTGATTGTCATCCGCTTTCTCTCTTTGATCATGTTCGCCTGGCCCCCTCCCCTGGCTGGCCCACCCCTTTCCTCGGCCGCCTTGCCTCCTTCCCCGGCCAGCCCTCCCCTTTTCCAACTTGCTCGGCCCTCCTCTCTCTAAATACTATCTTTAACGAAAAGAAAGGTAAGGAGAAGAAGGAGGAAGAAGACAAGGGAGCAGTAGAGAAGAAGGAGGAAGAAGACAAGGGAGCAGTAGAGAAGAAGGAGGAAAAAGACAAGGGAGCAGTAGAGAAGAAGGAGGAAAAAGACAAGGGAGCAGTAGAGAAGAAGGAGGAAAAAGACAAGGGAGTAGTAAAGAAGATACCAGACGAGGAGCCACCCCTCACCACCGGTCAACGACTCACTATATATCAAGCGGTAAGTTTGACGTAACAAATCTACTGAGCGAGAGTCTAATTAGCTACCAGCAAGTGAAGAAATTGGACGAGAATTTCAAATTACTTCTCAAGTGTTTCGTTGGATGTGTCCTGGGCTTAGTAAGTGTGAACAGTCCCCTTCCTTCTAGGTTATCAACTGACAAACACCCTAGCTTGGGGCGAAATACGTCGTTGACACCGCAATGGAAGCACGATTGAACACCCGATTCGATATGGTGGGGACGAGAATAGATAACCAGTCCGCCCTTTTCGATCAAAAATTAGAACACCAAGAATCGAAGTTCCAGAATTCAATGGAGAATCTCGCAACCCGCGTGAATGCCAATACTAGGAATGAGCTGGAACGCTTAAGGTCGGAAATTCGCAATGACAGACTTCAAGACAGGAGGTGGTGGTAAAAAAAAACTTTTTTTTCATTACCATTGTTAATCCGCTAGGTGCTCTTTTTTCTTGTTTTTGTTTTTTATTGTCAGCTGGGATGTTTTTTTTTTTTATCTTCAGGAAGGCGATCGCATCAGGGTATGCACCGTTGCTGCAGATGGAAGCCTTTTGATCCCGGTACTGACCTGCCGATAACGGTATCATGCGTTTCAATTATTATTGTATTTATTAAACTTTCAATGAAATGGTTTTCTTCCCTCTCAAATATTCGCCAAGAATCCCAACTTCCAACTTCTATCTTTGACTTCTGAGTGCGCCGGCACTCTATTCAATAACTCCTCCACAATAGTGGAAAAGTCTCAATATTACGCTAACTCCTTTGACACAAACTCTTTTAGAGGAGTGGAACAATTATACTGTTGCCGATTATCGGTCCCAACTCCTACCTTGGTTATCACCAGTAGAGCCCAGGCTATGGCATCGGGATATCCAGGAGAGCCGTGTCGACAACATTGGGGAATGGCTCACGCAAATTGAAGAATTCAAAAGCTGGCATGACTCGAGTGGGGAAAGTGAACGTGATAAGGCGGTCTTGTTTGGCTAACGAACCAGATATTCAGGGCCAGACACCGCTCTCGCATGCCGCTTGTTATGCAAGTAAGGCTGTTGTGAAATACTACGCGGACGGGAAGGTGTCAATACCGACCGGCCAGATGATTTCGGCGGGACACCGCTCTCCTATGCCGCTTGGGAAGGAGATGAGGGAGTGGTGAAAATACTACTCGAACGGAAAGAGGTTAATCCTGACAAGCCAAATGATTACGGCTGGACACCGCTAGGGTTCGCTGCTGGGAATTGCCATGAGAGGGTGGAGCACTTCTAAGCGCTCGCAAAGTGGTAATCCCTAGTACGATTTTAGGCAGCGGGTCGTAGAAATAGCCGCTGCCCTCCCCTTTTGGGTTATGTCTCCCATGGTGGCTGTCCTTAGACATCATCCTTTATAGACGAAGGAATCCTGTGGGATTGGAACGCACATCTACACCATCCCCTCCTAACCCCCCCCCCCGCGCCCACCCACGGATTCGTTTTTACTGTTGAGCGAGGATCTATGAATTTCTGTTTATAATGTACAGTAGAGCTTAGTTTGTAGTGACGGGGGCAGTTATTTTATTGCTCTGAAAAAGCCCAGTCTGCACTGTAGCTTCCAGTTTTCATCCTGTCATTTAACTTTTCTTCGCCTGTAAATTCTTGCGTGCGCTTTTCTCCTTCCTTTTCTTCCCTCCCTAAACTATAGATGACCCGTGTATAGAATCCTATTTAGATAGAGGAAAACTGGTGTATGATAGTGCCTGGACATTTGAAGGTATCGTCGATAGTACAAAATCCATATTGTGCCTGCGATTGGCTGATTAGCATTAATGAGATCGCTGAACGAACACTATTATGTCGTACTTAGTGGATACCTACCAGCCCACCGCTCTATAGACTTAAGTATAGACAGCGGATCTTTTATCTCACTTAGTAGTTTCCCACGTAGTAGGTACTCTACGGGCGGGCTCGCGATCGAAGGATCATCAGTTCCCGAACGAGGACACATGGGATATGTTGTATGAATTGGCATAACCCATATTACATTATGGAAAAATATACTGTACTGTACATATATTTTCGGAGCCATTGCAGCTAGAGCATGAATTTAAGCCAGAATGAAACAAGGACTCATAATAACATTCCCGCATTATTACCGGGTGAGTGACTCCTCAATGTATGCGTTTTGGCGGGGAAATGCTTCGACCAACACCAGCAGATGAAATGGGGGGTCTCGGGGTTCTGTCCATGGGAAAATGGAGTCAGTAAACAGAGATAGGAGAGATAAAGTACGAGTGAGATTGTATGAGTAAAGGGAGCTATGACAGCAAAAGAGGAAGAATTAATCGCGAAAAGAACAACTACAGTTGAATCACTAACAATTACAAATTGATAGGGGTAAAAGAGGCAATATTTATGCGACCCAGACTGTGGCGACCGTACTGTGTCACTCATTGTGGCGGCAAAGGATTGGGGTTGTGCTTAGGCACAATCTGACCCTAGCATGTTGCTACAAGATGGGCTCCTGCGAAACTTCGGTGACTTTTGAAATTTTGGATACCATCCTCCCTCTTCCCTCTATCTAGAAATTCTCGAGCCGGGGGCTATACCTGTTATGGTAGACCCTGATGGAGTTTCCGGGGGTGGGGTCTTCAAAGTGTTGGTTTAGGCGTTGTTCCACCGCCACCTCAAAGTCACCCCCACGAGGCCAATGGCAGCCAGGGAACACCCACCGCACTGGAAGGCAACGACAATACCCAAAACAGACATTAGAGAAGCCGCTCAAATCCCGGTAATTCTTTGGGCCCTCCACTCCACTCCACCCACTATGAACAACCGGATCTTCTCCCGGAAGACACAGATCCTAGCATTGGCACACCAAACGTAGAAAGGAAAAAATGACACTCCAATGGGACAGAGCTGGTGAGGGAATCTCTGAGGGAGTAGCGATGGCGGTTGGCTCTATTGATTAATCCCCCTAGGTCGTGGAGACTGGCAATAGTCTCCCCCTGGTGGAAACCAAGGGTCCCAGTCACATCCTTCCGATAGCAGTGAGGGCCTCGTACAGGCTTTCCTAGATCTATAGTATGAGTACTTCGGAGAGGATAGATCTCAGAGGCCCCAGTGTTATTGGGTGCCCCCAAGCCGGTTCCATCACACTCTCTGACTCCAAAGTCCTGTGTTAGACCCTCGTACCGGGGGCTTGAAGCCGTGAAGAGACTCCTGGAGTGAGACCTTTCCCTCCCCAACAGAGCGCTCAGAATGCACTCAGAGATCATGTGGTTTCTTGTCAAAGGCTAGCATGGGACAACCTCCCACCGAGTTGTAGGACCCTGCAAAACCGGGGAAGGGCAGTCTTTCTTACGCAAAGCCGACATAATTCATGGAATATTTTATAATTAAATTTTATAGAATATTTTCCACCGAGTCGGATGCCCTCGCAAAACCCAGGAAAGTTGTGGGGAATCTTTTCTGCTCCGAGCCCAAGCTATAATTTACATATTTCGCATCAAACAAATACCCCCGGTAGAATCCACAAAATTTGCGTACGGCAGTCTTCTCTAAACGGAGTTGACATTGGTTGTAGGACAGACACCCTTCCGGGTTACCGGGGCCGATTCTGATTGCGGGGTTTGCATGGGGGGGAGGGAGGTGATCAGTGAAACCTAGGTTTGATTATCGGGAGTCAACCTCCGGAAGGTCCACGCCCTATCTTGCCAGAGCGGCCTCAGCCCCTGCCTCTTACAGCCCTATCACTAGATAGAGAGATCCCTCCTTATAGAAGCCCACATCCCCAGGCTTCTGCCCCTCAGCGAACAGCGGAAATGAATCTACAGTTTAATACTCTATTCTCGGAATTGAACGACGTTCTTGAACAAGTCTGCTATTGCATATCAAGGCTTACACGAGTGCCAATTGGTAGGGTATGCTGGGAATTCAAGTGGTTATTAACTAACGATAGTGCTAGCCTTACGGTATATAGGTATATATGATCACGGGGGCAGAAAGTGAAGTCCATATCCTTCTATTAGAATATTTCAAGAGATCTAAATCCAGTCAGAGGTGGAAAAATAGGCTAAATCATCTAAACGCAACCTAGCCAATGGATCAACAACTCCTGCTTAAGTTATCCCCTGAGGTGTCAAGGGGCCCATGTGGGACCTTTAATCCCCTCCGGCTAGACTCTGCTCTCCATGATTCAACAATTGTTGAAATTTCAGAGTATTTCCTAGCTATATTTCATGATCACTATCGTATATTCCTATACTTAGTTTAGGTTCAGGTTTCACCTGTCACCATTTACATTATTACAGCTAGAGCATGTATTACAACCATAAGCTCACACTACCAGACCAATAATACCACACAATATAAAGTACTAGGACAAAGCTATTCGTCCAATCGGCGGCAACCGGGCAACCCCTCAAAAAACCGGACCTCAACAATCAACCACCCCTCAACAACCATGCCTCCAGAAAAGACTGGCAATCTCACAGAGTTTGAGAATGGGCAAATTGTTGCCTTGAAAGAAAAATCTCGCTCTTTTTCTGAAATTGGAAAGATCTTGAGTCGTCCCAAGAGTACTGTTCTAACTTTCTACAACCGGTTCCAAAAGTTGGGTGATGTGAAAAACCTCCCCATGCCTGGAAGACACAAAATTATTGATACCAGAACCCATTGCTGCCTAGTCAGAGAGTCTAAGAAGGGACGCCGCCTCCCTTTATCAGAATTGTGCAATGAGGTTGCACCACATGCCTCAGTCAAGACCATCAAGCAAGCTTTAGCATCAGTCAACATCAAGAAGTGGAGAGCCAGGAAACGAGCATTTCTGAAAGATGAGCATGCTGTCAAGAGGCTAGCTTGTGCCAAGAAGTATAAGGATGGGACATAGGAGGACTTTGAGGGGGTCATCTTTAGTGATGAATGCATGGTTGAAAAGTGAAAAGATCCTAAGGGTATGTGGGTGTTCAGAAAATCTGAGGAAAAGTGGCATAGAGACTGCATTCATGGGGTTACAAAAGGACCTGGGATGAGGTTGATGGTATGGGCTTGTATTTGGGGTAAAAATAAGGGTCCTCTGATTCCTATTTTTGACAAGAGTGTGAATAGATTTGTATATATTGAAGTTTTGGAGAATGGCTTAGTTGATGTCTGGCAGGAGGTGGAGGACACAGTTGGGGATCCTATCTTCCAGCAGGATGGTGCAAAGATACATACTGCAAGAGATACTATGGCTTGGTTTGCAGGAAACAACATACAGGTTATGGAAGGGCCACCCAATTCCCCAGACCTCAATCCTATTGAGCACTGTTGGAAGAGATTGAAGGAAAAGCTACACCAGCACTTTCCCAACATTCACAAGACTAAGGGGGGGCCAGATACTGTTAGAAGATGTCTAGCAGAAGCTCTTGATGTGGTTTGGACTCAGGATATTGAAGGGGATTTTTTGGAAAGCCTGTGGGAGTCTATGCCTAGGAGAGTGGCTGCTCTTCTAGATGCAAAGGGATGGTATACTAAGTATTGATTTTATTTCTCTAAAAATTTAGATGGAAGTTTTTTTATATCTACTGGATATGTACATAGATTTTCAGTTCATTCTAAGCAGTTGTGGTTGTATAGGTAATAAATGTATGGTGGGAGTGGGGTTGCCGTTGCCGCGCCGGACGAAAAGCTTTGTCCCCGTACTTTACCTTCCACGCAGAAAGAGCCCAGTTTTCCGAGGTGGAATGAGGTAAGCCTTAGGCGCACCTCATTATATCCTTGCTCTCATGCCTGTCATCTATAGAGTAGGGTAAATAAATAAAGCAGAATCTGGTAGGCGTAATAGTTAACCCGCTAAAGTATTAGAGGGCCCTTGTTGCTACGGTAAGCCGATAGCCAATCCGGAAAACTACGATACCCGATAGGGTGCATAGAATGATAGGGTAGCGAGAACTATTGCCTTCCTCGGATGAGTTGGCGTTTTTCATTCAAGCCAGGGGTGCTAGTTCTCGTTACTGAATTTATCCTTCTTGGTATTATTAAGTACCGTATTATCTTGAATATAAGAGAATCGCGCTAAGAGGTTATGTTTAGGTTTAGACACCGCCTCACATCAGTATTGGGTATGTTATGTTGCCGATGATTTTCAAAGACAGAAAATAGGGAGAAAATTTGGACCTCACGGACCTCCTCTCTGTAAACTGAGATGGCTGGAGAGAAGAAATATGATAAAATCATGCAAAGAGATGTCCTCGCTTTAATATGACCTCTTAGCGCGATTCTCTTATATTCAAGATAATACGGTACTTGGCTGCCAGTAGTCTATCCCATTGGCTGATAAGACACCCAGATACCCTGCTTTGCTAATCCTGGTGTGGCCCAGTGGCCTCGCTTCACAAAAACTCGTGAAATATCAAGCGTCTTGTTAGAGCCATTTGGCACTTATTTTTATTTATTTATTAAATTTTGGGGGAATCCCAAATTTCAGGTTATCATACCACCCCATATAAAGTATGTCCGCGCATACCAAGAAACGAGAAATTTCAACTCAGAATTTGAGCTTTTCCAGTGAGAAAAAATAAGTGCCAAATAACTTTAATATGGGTAGTGAGAAAAGCCTCCTGGCAATCCCTTCGTTCGTGCCCGAATTTCAGAACCTTTTAGCCTTGCACTAATGGATAGAAAGGACAGGAAGGGTAACGATAGACAACCCAGCAAGATAAATTAAAATTAAGCGAAGTACTCGTACTTGTACCATAGTTGGGAGCAAATCTACGCAGCCAGCCAGGTTTCCATCATGACCATGCTGACCTGTACTCATTTGGCACTATTCTGAGCACTACACTGCTGCTGAAGCACGAAGTTGTTCCTATCACGATTACCCAAACAAGCTATCTCAGCAGTGAAGGGGATACCGGTACCACCCTTCATGTTCATCATATGCTTCTTACATCATAGTTGTCACAATTATTCCTAACTTTGCTCTCTTTAGTTACTTCACCAGCGATCGCTTCCACTACCAGCTGTGCCTGTACTTAGCGGGAGGTCCTGAATACAGACGAAGGGATAGCAGAGAGTTACCCTGCTCGAAACGCGGGGAATATAGCACATCTTATCAGTTGGTAGAATACCCAGGATGGAATCGCTAGAGTAAATTTGGATTAAGAAAAGTATTTAAATTAAGGCCGACAACGCAATACGGGGAGGGGGTGGTCGTAAAAAGAAAGTGAGGCGAGTATGGTCAGAATTTGGTGAGTGTAACCATGGAAACGGCCGATCTCGGGGTTTTTTTGCAGGAAAAAAGTCTGGCGAACGCAAAAAATTCTAACCCTAAAAACTTCATATTATCATACTCAGCGAGAACCAGTTCGCCTCACTTACCCTTAAACCCCGGTGCAGTACTCAGCACATACCTTCCTCCGAACAAATTGAAATTCCATCTCACCGTCCGCCAACGCCCCCTTTGCCAGTGCTCATATTACACTCTCACCGCTGCAACTCGCCCACCGTTTTCCAACGAGGTTAACAAGATCCAGCACGCTTGGCTTATCTGAGCCTACCGTATTACCAGTAAGGAAGCACTATTCCTCTAATTGCAGCGGTTAGGTCTAACTACAGTAGTTCATTTACTAAGTTTTCCGATACGTACTGTACTGTGCAGATCTTCTCTCCATGTCGTGTGGAAATTGTGGGTCTCAAATATATTGTGGGGGCTGTGGGTATTTCACGCCTCCTCCAGTTCGCAGTGAACCCACAGCCAATAATCCCACAACTAAGCATTCTCCAGAGTACAAAGAGTAAGACTAACACTCCCCACTTTCCCAAATTGTGCCAGTCGAGCACTATGATTAACATTTGTTTATTAGCTTTCTGTTTGGCGGAAACGTCACGTTGTACGTCGGACCAACGCGCAAAAGAATGGAGATGCATAAAAAGCTTCTCGCGAGTATATCCCCAGAACTTGACAGGCACGTCAACAACGATATGAAGGAGGGCATCGAGGGCATAATATGTTTGCCAGACGAGGGGGAAGAGGTGCTCACTCTTTTCACTGAATGGGCATACACGGGAGACTATGCCTGCAAGGACGATGCACTGCCAGCAGACACGAGAAACAGCAAGAAACCGAAACAAGACCCATGGCCGAGCCTTCACAAACACCTTCAGCTCTGCGCCTTTGCAGAGAAGTTCAACGTACCTATCTTAAAACAGCTCGCAGAATCGAAATTTCATACCGAGATCAGCCCTGTCACGATAGAACCAAACTGCAGCCTGAGCAGAGATTTGTCTGGCGTTGTCGTGGTGATAGGTTATGCCTGTGATAATCTTCCTAGCTCGGATCCGATTCTGAAATTTTTAGCGCAATATGCTGCTTGGAAACTAGAGTTCCTACGAGAGAAAACTAGCTTTAATGACTTGGTCTTGAGCCAGCCAGACTTCTTGAAGGAATTGCTTAGGAACGTGAGTGGGCCAAAAGCTAAGCCTAAGGCACCCCAAAAGCACACGCTATAAGCTGCACACACATACGCTCGCAAGCAATACCGTTGGTAACAGCCCTGGCTGTAGTGAAGGCCAGCCCGAGAGTCTCCATTACCATCCCGGCATGGAGCACATCTTACCCGCGATATTCCAGTTCTCACTCAAGGGCAAGGATCTGAATTGTAGATATGGATTCTTATTATTTTTGTTTCCTTCTCTGATGTAATGAATACATTCAATGCTCTTTTTTCCTTTCATACCCTCCCACAACCTTGACAATAACACAAAATATGTCAAGCTTGGCATTGTATGGACCAGTAACTTAAAGCCTAAACCGTTGTGCTTGTGCGTCCTTACTGTAGTGACATCCCTTCGCCCTATAATTTACAAAAGTGCAAAGATTAGCCTCGTCCTTACAAGGCATTTAATCTCTAGCCTACCACACTCGTACATTAATAGAAACACCTCCCATCTCGCCCTTTGCCTCCACACATCCTCACTCGTTTCTTTAACCTAGAACCACAATAATTAAAACCGATAGGTCATGCACTTCATTTTCTAAACTAAAGCCCCGCACCATATAAAGCCCTCCTTATGGGAACCGTGGACTCTGCTCCTGTGCCTTTCACGCAGAAAACAGCCTAGTTTTCTGAGATGGAACGAGGTAGGCCTTAGGCGCACCTCATTCTATCCCTGCTTTCATGCCTGTCATCAAGTAAATAAATAAGGCAGAATCTCGTAGGCATGATGGTTGAGCCGCTCAGGTATTAGAGGGGCCATGTTGCTACGGTAAGCCGATAGCAGATCCGGCGCCGAGAAGGATAGTACTTGTAGCGAGAGCCAGCATCTTGGAGGAGATACCAGACTTAACATGAATGAAAAAACGCTAACTTATCCGAGAAAGTCACTGGTTCTCACTACCATACAATTCTATGTACCCTATCAAGTAGTCTACCTTAGACGATTAAGTACTCGAGTGCTAATACGGTGCAAAGCGTCTAAAGGTGGGTCCTCCGGTGGAACAGAGATCCCGTGGCAACCGATCGGAATTGAGCCAAGAATTGCCAAGACATCATGATAATGAGTAAGGTGAAATGATACACGTCCAGGAAACAGGTAAATCAGTGTATAATGCACAAATAAATAGAATTAAATAGAATTTAATACTTTATATAA